>JGI1652J44930_10000586_pt1 | contig 14222 bp, 17 predicted proteins | sample NewIslsDNAsample_FD_44930 | JGI IMG/M metagenome (IMG submission 44930)
GGCGATGGCGCCGAGAAAGATGGCGGTGAAGGCGACGGCCATATGCGCGAGAATCAATCGGGAATCCTTCGGTTGAAATCGAAATCCCGCCGCTCCCGATTGTGCCTTTTCCATGGGAAACGCACTCCTTTTCTCAGAGTTTCATCATTTGACGACAACTTTTCCTGCCATCACCTGATGGCCCGTGCCGCAGTACTCGTTGCAGACGATCAGGTATTCCCCGGGATGATTGAAGGTGTAGGTCGCCCGGTTGATATGTCCGGGGATCACCATCATGTTGACGTTGGTCCCCGCAATCTCAAAACCGTGTACCACATCGGGCGAAGTGATTTGGAAATGAACGGTGGATCCCACCGGAATCTCCATCGTTCCGGGTTGAAAGGTGAACATCCGCGCCACCATGACGGCCTTGTATTCCTTCGGACCCACCTGTGTCAGGGAAGGCTTGTTGAAGGGCGCCTCCTGGGTGACCGTCTTCGGATCCACCGTGACCAAGCTGCCCGGCGGATGGGCGTCCGTGGCAAAGGCCTGNACACCGACAACAGAAAGAAATATGACAAGGGTGGCTCCGCCGATGATCAGCCAGATCCGTTCATACCGGTGAAGGTGCATCCTTCATCCTCCTTCTCAATTTCGGCTCAGGAAAAGAAAAAAGATTGAAAACCACGTGACCAGAATGAATCCGCCGATGAACAACACACCGGTCAGCGTGCCCTTCAGGGAGGGCTCCTTTTCCGGGGAGTCTTTGCGATCCGGTTCCCGCCGATCGACTTGCGCTTCCATCGCTTCCACCTCCACGTGTTTCTGTCATTAAACATACCACCGGCCCTTTTCCGAAAGTGTGATCTTTTTCACAAACAGATCCGCTTTCACCGAAACTTCATAATTTGGACCTCGAAGGTCCCAATATGCCCTTGTGCAAGGAATTTCGCGGCCAAACGGCGGACCCCGGCGCGCTCCTTCAGGCCCCGACCGGTCCGGATTGTGACAATTATCACACCCTTCGCCCCAAATCACCGCTATGATCAATATTAAGTCGGAATGATCTCGGTTCGGAGGGATACAACATGTTGGCCGTTTCTCATCTGCTTACGGATGTTTCTTCTTATGGCGACTCGCTTCGCTACACCCGCCGCTCCGTCGGCCACCGCTCGGGCACGCACAAGGGAGCCGGACCCGTGGTCGTCTGGAATGTCACCCGCACCTGCAACCTCCGCTGCGTCCACTGCTACTCGCAATCGGAAAACAAAAAATACGCCGGGGAACTCTCCACCGAAGAGGCGATGCGGGTCATCGACGACCTCGCGGAGGCCCGCGTGCCGGTCATTCTGTTCTCGGGGGGTGAGCCCTTTGCCCGGCCCGATCTTCTGGATCTGGCCCGTTATGCCGTCTCCAAGGGAATCCGCGTCACCCTTTCCACCAACGGCACCCTGATCACCGAAGAGGTGGCCCGCCGGATCCGCGAAATCGGAGTCGGCTACGTGGGCATCAGCCTCGACGGCGTGGGCGAAATTCATGACCGGTTCCGCGGCAAAAAGGGAGCCTTCGACGGAGCCCTGCGGGGCATCCGGAATTGTCTGCGTCAAGGTCAGAAAGTGGGCTTGCGCTTTACGATCAACCGGCACAACGCAGACCAGGTTCCCGCCATTTTCGACCTGATGGAAAAGGAAGGAATCCAGCGGGCCTGTTTTTATCACCTCGTCTATTCGGGCCGCGCCAGCGTCCAATACGACGTCTCCCACGAAGAAACGCGCCGGATCCTGGACTTCATCTTTGACAAGGTGGAAGATTTCGCGCGGAGGGGAATCGTCAAGGAGATTCTCACCGTGGACAATCACACCAACGCGCCCTATCTCTATCTCCGCGTCAAACGGAAAAATCCCGAAAAAGCGGAAATCGTCCTGGAAAAACTGCGCAACAACGGCGGCAACCGCTCGGGAATCGCCATCGCCAACATCGATCCTTTAGGCAACGTGCATCCCGACCAGTTCACGCAGTCGATCACCCTGGGCAATGTGCGCGAGCGCCCCTTTTCCGAGATTTGGAACGATGAAACCCACCCCGTCCTCACCGCCCTGCGGGACCGCAAACCGCTCCTGAAAGGGCGCTGCTCCCGGTGCCGTTTTTTGGATATCTGCAACGGCAATTTGCGGGCCCGCGCCCTGGCCGTCCACCGCGATCTGTGGGCGGAAGATCCCGCCTGTTACTTGACCGACGAGGAAATTTCCTGAAAACCTCCGAAAAAAGATCGGCCGTCCGGAGTTTTCTCTGAGACGGCCGATCCCCTTTTCGGGGCATGGCGATGCCACACATTTTTAACAAAATCTTTCCATAATCGTTCTATTTTTCGATGCCGCGTCCCCTTGGATTCTTTACAATAGTAAGTGAAGGACTGAACGTTCCCATCCGAAAAGGGGGATGGATCATGGCGACAACCTGCTGCAATATCCGTTCCGACCGGCTGACCCGCTTCTTGTCGCCGGATCAGCTCCAGCGCCTCAAGGATCACATGGTGTGGAAAAAAGTTCAGGCCGGTTCTCCGATCTTCCAAGCCGAGGATCCGGCGGAGTTTCTTTATTACATCGAACAGGGATGCGTCAAAACGATGAAGACCACCTCCGACGGGCAGGAAATCACCTTTGGCCTCAAGGGCGGCGGCGACCTGATCGGACTGGTCGATCTCCTGTCCGACTCCGTCCAAACCTACGGGCACAACGCCGTCGCCTTTACGGACACCCTGTTGGGGGTCATCCACAAAAACGATCTGGACGCCCTATTGGTGCAGTACCCCTCCCTGTCCTTCGCCTTTATGCAATGGATGGCCCTGGAACAGCGGATCATGCAAACCATCCTCCGCGACATCGTCCTCTACGGAAAACCCGGCGCCCTCTGCTCCATTCTGATCCGGCTCGCCAACAGCTACGGACAACCCACCGACCGCGGCATCCGCATTTCCCTCCGCCTCACCAACCAGGAACTGGCCCACCTGATCGGCGCAACCCGCGAAAGCGTCAACCGCGTTTTGTGCCGGCTGAAATCCGAGCGCGTCATTTCCCTCGACCACGGACATTTGGTGATCCACGACCTGGAGCGGTTGAGAAATGAAGCCCATTGTGAAGAGTGCCCCCTTGAAGTCTGCGTGATATGAACGGACGGTGTGAAATGGCCCTTCTCCTCACCCAAAAAAAGCCCGCCCCAAACGCAGCGCGGCCGGGGGATTTCACCCCCGGCCGCCGCGTGAGCCCGGCGGTCACTTGCCCGGCTCCAGCCAACCGACCACCATTTCCAGGGCCTTTCGCGTCCCGAGACGTATCCCGTGACCCACCTGGTTGCCCACCTGACCGAGCAGATTTTTCCCCGATGCGGCAGCCTCCCGGATCTCTTCCTTCACCTGCTTTGCTTCCGGGGAAGCGGCGGGGGTTTCGGCATCATACACCTGCCCCAGCACGGCGATTTCCACGCGCCCGTTTTCCGGGGTGATGTGAATCGCCCGGGGAGCTCCCTGCGTCCCCTCCATCTTCTGGATGTTGCGCTCCGCAGAGTCGATCCCCAGAAAGATTCCCACAAGCAGCATCATCGTCAATGCGGTCACTTGCAGAAAAAGACGCACTTTTTCCCACCTGCCTCAAAAAACTGCCATTCCGGGGAAGTCAGGGATTCCGGGGCCTGGCATCGACGGGCGTCGCCTCAAAATGGATCTCGGCGATGGCCCTGGCCAGGGCTTCCGCCGACCTGTACGCCTCCTCGAAGGTGTTGTCCACCCCGCCGATCTCAACCAAAAGGCTTCGCGGGGAAAGGGATTGGTTGTACTCTCCGTTTCCCTGGGCCCGGCTCTTGCGGAACACCCCTTTGGACAATCCCGGATACAGTTCTTCCAGTTTGTTGTGCACCTCGCGGGCAAATTTTTCGTTTTCCTCCCAGTTGTCGTTGGCGGTGCCGACCACAAAGGCGATCGTCGCATAGGGCTTTCCGTTGATGTGGCGAGTGGTTTTGTTCCTCCGCTTGGAGTCCCGGTGCACATCGATGAAATACTCCAAATCGGCGTTTTGCTTCATGGCCTCGACCACCGTTTTCCGCGACGCCTGATAGAGGCGGTTCCACTTCGCCTGAAACGGCTTCGTGTACACCTCGGCGCCGATGCCCATCTTCTCCAGCTCTTCGCCCAGCCGTTTGCCGACCATCACGATGTTTTTTCGGTTGTCATAGGCCCGCTCGGGGGAGTTGACTCCCGAAAGTTCCGGCAAATAGGACTCGGTGGAGTGGGTGTGATAGATGAACACCCGCTTGGTCTTCGCAATGTCCCCTCCGCCGGCCGGTTTCTCCTCCTTCGCATCCCCCGGCTCCTTCACATCCTCCGGCTTCGCCGGCTTGCGATCCTGGGTCAGTTGTTCTTCCAGGTCGGGAGGGGGGGCGGACTCCACCGGGATATCCGTGTAATCCACCCCTTGCCCGGCGACGACGATTTCCGTGTCAAAGAGGGCGAAACCGGGCAACTCGCGGCCGAGAAAAGTCCGGGGATCCCGGGGGTCGACGCTCGTCGCCAGCTCAAAGGTCAACCGGGACACCACGCCGTCCTTTTGCGGAATCGAAACGCTGCTTTTCAAATAGGGAATCTCCCGGGCCAAAACGCCCACCATCGTCTCGGCGGACAACCCGGCGGTGAATCGGCCGATATCCGATGAACGGGAGCTCACCTTCGCCCGCATCATGGCGAAAAATCCGGTGAAAATGAAGATGATCGCCGTGCCCAGGAGAAGGAACACGAACATCTGCCGAACGCGGGGACCCGACATGTTCACTGCGGCAAACCGGTGCCGAACGCGGTACATCCCTCTCCCCCTCCCCGTGAGCTTGTCTCATCACAGGTATATGTGAGGAGAGAGAATGATAGAACGAAAGCCCGGATTTTTCCCCGCTTTCCGCCGGCTCACACCGCCGAATCCTTTCACCCGGCGGTGTGAGCCGATACGTTTTCTATGGTCACCGCCTCATGCAGGGCGCAATTGAGACCATCGGCCACGACTTTGCCGATGTCCGCCACGAAGGCGTCCACCTCCTTGGGAGTGACGATCAGGTTCTGTCCCAGGGGGGTCAACACCTCGTGGATCAACTGCCGCTTCTCTTCGGGGGANAGCCCTCCGATCAAACCGAGGAACCGGCTCCTCATCTCCTGCGTGATCTCTTGCTCCTCCAACTCGCGCAAATCCGGGAGATTGACGGGNTCCAACGGATGGCCGGACTTCTCCTTTCCCATCTCCCGCTTCAAATAGGCCAACGCCAGATTGAGGGTGTCGTGGACGATGGTGACCGCATCGACCACCGTGGGAACGCCCACGGCGATCACCGGAACCCCCAGGGTTTCCTTCGTCAGCGCCTTTCTTCGATTGCCCACCCCCGATCCGGGATTGATTCCGGAATCCGCCACCTGGATGGTGGTGTTCACCCGGGTCAACGAACGGGAAGCCAGGGAATCGATGGCGATGACCAGGTCGGGCCGGGTCTTTTCCACGATTCCGTGGACAATCTCACTTGTCTCGATCCCGGTGATCCCCAGCACCCCCGGGGAGACGGCGCTGACCGGGCGATACCCTTCCTCCACCTGCTCCGGCATCAGCTCGAACAGGTGGCGGGTCACCATGATATGTTTGACGACGAAGGGGCCCAGGGCGTCGGCCGTCACATTCCAGTTTCCCAGGCCGACAATCAGCACTTTGGCGTCGTCGGAGACGCCCGTCTCCTTCAGAAAGCGGCCGAACTCCTCGGCGAAACGGACGGCCACCCGGTGTTGCAATTTGGAGTCCTTGCTTCGGAGGCCGGGGACTTCCAGGGTCAAATAGGTCCCCGGCTTCTTTCCCAGCTCGCGGGAACCCTCATCGTTTTCCACCCAGATCCAGCTGACGCGAATGCCGCGGTCCTCGTCCTCCTCAATGCGCACGCCGGGAACGGCGCTTCCGTCGGTCCGCTTCTCGCGGGCCAGATCGTGCGCCTCCCGGGCCAGGTCCGTCCTCACCTGGAAAGGAGCCGCGTGGACTTCCTTTTCTTCCGCGAATCGCTTTCCGTCCTCCCACTTCATCCCCGACTTCATCCCCTTTTATTTCCGATTATTCCCCATTGTTGCCTTTCCGCGGGACAGTTTATTCCTGTTTCTTGCTTTTTCACGGCCTCCGTGCTAAAATCATGAATGTTGCTCAACCAGGACGCACCTGATCGATCCGGGAGGTGAAACAATGCCCAACATCAAATCGGCGATCAAGCGGGCCAAGACGAATGAAAAGCGTCGCCGCCTCCGGGCTGCCCAAAAATCCGCCCTGAAAACGGCGATAAAGAAATACCTGGCAGCCGTTGAACAGCAGGACAAGGAAAAAGCGCTTCCCCTGCTCCGCGAAGCGACCAAAAAGCTGGACAAAGCCGTAACCAAGGGTCTGATCCATAAAAATAAGGCGGCCCGCCAAAAATCCCGCCTGATGAAAAAATGGAACGCCCTGCAGGGTTGAGTTTCCCTGGGGTCTGAAGCCGCCGGGAAAGGCAATCCCTCTTGAAGGCGGCTGCCGAACGAATTCCCGCGCGATCCGCGGTGAACCGTCCGATACCCGATCGACGTTCGTTCCAGCTGGCATCCTTGAGGGTCCCTGACCCCCCGGAGGCGCGCAAAAAGCCCGGAACCTGTTGGTTCCGGGCTTTTTCAAATCTTCTCCCCATCCGCCGGACCGCCGTCCAGAAGGCGGCCGGTCCGATGCACCACGCCGAGGCACCGGGCCACCACCCGGCCCGTTTCCGTGGTAACGGTCATGTCGTAAAAGCCCGCCCGACGGGTCAAATGGCTTTCCTTCGCTTCGGCGTACAATCTCTCCCCCGCCTCGGCCGCCGCCAGAAACTGAACGGATACATGGGTGGCCAGGGAGACCCGTCCGTGGGAATTGCTGGCCACGGCGAAGGCATAATCGGCCAAGCTGAACAGCAAACCGCCGTGGGGCGTCCCGGCGAAATTGAAAAGATCCTCCGTCAAATCCACGGCGACCCGTGCATACCCCGGGCCCGCCTCGACCANTTCAAAACCCATCCGCCGGGCAAAGGGGTCTTGGCGAAACCGCTCCACCCGCTCCGGCGGAAGGAAACTCCGTTCATCCGCCGAATTCTTCACCGCTTTTCCTCCCCATCCGTGTGATCGGGACCCAACACCGCCGGCCATCATCCCAACCGGGGAAGCAGTCCCATCGCTTCCTTCATTTTGATCAGCGTCTCTTGGGCCACCCGGCCGGCCCGTTCCGCTCCCTCCGCCAGCACGCGCTCCACGTCTCCCGACTGCCGCAATTCCCTGTACCGCTTCTGAATCGGCTGAAGGTGCTCCACGACCACTTCNGCCAGATCCCGCTTAAACTGACCGTATCCCACTCCCCGGTATCTATGTTCCAGGGAAGGGATGGATTCGTCCGCCAACAGGCTGTAGATGACCAACAGGTTGCTGATCCCCGGCTTCGCTTCCGGATCATAGCGGATCTCGTTTTCCGAATCGGTGACCGCCCGCTTGATCTTTTTCACGATGGTGTCGGGATCATCCAGCAGGGCGATGAANTTGGCGGGGCTGCCGGCGGATTTGCTCATCTTTTTCCGGGGATTGTCCAACCCCATGATCCTTGCGCCCAATTTGCCGATCAAAGGCTCCGGCACCGTGAGCACATCGCCGTAATTCCGATTGAACCGCTCCGCCAAGTCCCGGCACAATTCCAGATGNTGTTTCTGATCTTCTCCCACGGGCACCGCATCGGCCCGGTAAAGGAGGATGTCCGCCGCCATCAGGACCGGATAGGTGTACAGGCCGACGGACACGCTGTCGGAACCCTTGCTCTTCTCCTTGAATTGGATCATCCGGTCCAGCTCTCCGACCCGGGCGACGCATTCCAGCAGCCAGGAAGCTTCGGCGTGGGCCCCGACATGGGATTGAATGAACATCGTCATTTTGTCCGGATCCAGCCCCGCCGCCAGATACAGCGTGGCCACCTCCATCGTTTTCTCCCGCAGATCCGCCGGATCCCGGGGAACCGTCAGCGCGTGCAGATCGACGACGCAGAAATAGCACTCCGCTTCATGCTGAAGCTGGACAAACCGTTTGAGGGCTCCCAGATAGTTGCCCAGATGAAGGTTTCCCGTAGGCTGAATGCCCGACAAAATCCGTTTCATCCCTTACCGCTCCTTTCTTCCTGAGTCCTTTAAACAAAAAACCCCCATCCCGGACAGGGACGAGGGATCGCCTCGCGGTGCCACCCTACTTCGCCTCCGCAAGGAGACGCACTTTTACGGAAATAACGGTCCGCCACCGGTTCCGCCTACACCGGCGCGCTTTGCGCCGTTTCGGGAAACTGCTCCGAAGCCCATTCACGCGGGAGGCGATCGGCTCGCACCATCCGCCGACTCTCTGAAACGACCCGTGCCGCGCTACTCTTCTTCTTCATCGCAATGCCTGTATTTGAAGGATGGAACTGGACGATCATGGGAATATGCATTATCGTAACTGAAAAAAGGAAGAAGTGCAAGGCGAATCACAATGCATGTCTTATTGTCCGTCACCGCCGCAGCCGTGTCAAGGGATCCCGGAAAAACCCGGGTTGTGCGGGACCTTTTCTTCCGTCCGCCAAATCGGGGAGGAAAGAAAAATGTGGTATAATAAACAACTGTGCATGACGAAAGGAGAGAAAAACCCATGGGCAAAGCAACGACATCCAGCTTTCCTCGGCAAGCGGAACACGACATCGATCCGGTTTATCTGAACCGCTGGTCGCCGCGTTCCTTTCTCGACAAGGACGTGCCGGAAGAGCTGCTTTGGAGCCTTTTGGAGGCGGCGCGATGGGCTCCTTCCGCCTACAATCTGCAGCCGTGGCGGTTCATCATCGCCCGCACGCCCGAGGACCGGGAGAGGTTTTACACCTTTATCTCCGAATTCAACCTGTCCTGGTGCCGCAAAGCGCCCGTCCTCGTCCTGATGCTGTCCCAGCGGGTGTCGGAGCGCGGGGAGAACCTTTCCCACGCCTTCGACGCGGGGGCAGCCTGGGGCTTTCTGGCGCTGGAAGCCGTCCGCAAAGGACTCATCACCCATCCGATGACCGGGTTTGACATGAAAAAGGCCCGCGAGACGCTGGGCGTTCCGGACGAATACGCCATCCAGGCCCTGATCGCCATCGGATATCAGGGGCCGCGGGAAGCCTTGCCGGAAGAGCTGCGGGAACGGGAACAGCCCTCCCAGCGCCGGCCGTTGGATTCGCTGGTGTATGAAGGGATGTTCGGGCAAAAACCGGCGGGGAGGAAGTAAAAGGGCCCTCACGCGGCGGGAAAACGGCTTTGCGCTCCGGAGGCGGAATTAAATAAGGGAAAAAAGCGGCCATTCACCGCCTTGTACGCAACGGGCATGTCGGATATGATTATGCTAAAATAAAGGGGTACTTTCCCGACAACGCGCGCTTCGTCGGATTTGCCCACAGAATCCGCGCACACTGGAGGATCGGTCCATGACGCATGCAATTTCCCTCCACCCGCAGATCGCCTTCACGCTGGGTGTCGCCACCATGGCGTTGATGGTGATCATCCTCAGAATCCGGGCGACCAAACGGCCGGTAACGCCCAAGGGGATCATCATGCCTCCGCTGGGGATGAGCACCGGCTTTCTGATGTTTCTCCATCCGTCCACCCATTTTCCGGTTTGGTGGGGACTGATCGCCTTTTTGGCGGGAGCGGTCTTTTTGGCCACCCCCCTGATCTGGACCTCCCGGTTTGAAGTGGTGAACGGCGAGATCTACTTGAAACGTTCCCTTTCCTTCGTGGTGATCCTGTTGGTCCTGCTTTCGGTGCGCCTTTTACTGCACGGTTACGTGGAACAATACATCTCCATTCCCCAGACGGCCGGCCTGTTTTTCACCCTCGCCTTCGGGATGATCCTTCCCTGGCGTGCGGGCATGTATCTCCGATACCGCCGCCTCCGCCGGTCCCTCGCCGCCTCCGCCGGCGCGGAGCAGGGATGACAACGACAAAGCCTTCGATTTCCTTTTCCGGCTTCCTCAAGCCGGTTTTTTCAGCCCTTCGACGGTCCCTCCTCCCCGGTATCCCCGGAGCTTTCGGTTTTCATCGTCTCTTCCGACACCACCTCAATCCCGTGCCGGCGAAGCAGGGCCGCGGTCACGCCAACGCCGGGCTTCTTTCCGCCGCTGAAGGTGCCGTCGTATATCATGCAGCTTCCGCAGGAGGGGCTTCGCTCCTTCAGGATCGCCTGCTTCGCCCCCACGGCCTGGGCGACGGCGAGGGCCTTGCGGGCTCCGGCGAGAAATTGCTCGGTCACGTCGTTGCCCCGATTGTCGATGACCCGGGCTTTTCCGTCCAGGACATCTTCACCGTCTCCGCCGACAATTTCGGCCGGATTGCGCGGGGTGGGAAGCCCGCCCTCCTGCTCGGGGCAAACGGGAATCGCCTTTCCTTCGCGCACCAATCGCCGGATTTCCTCCAGGGCGTTGTGCCGCTGATCGTACCGGCAGTGAATTCCGACAAAACAGGCGCTGACGATTTTCATGAAATCCCTCCCTTTCCCGTTCGTCCATCGATAGGATACCACATTGCCGGCGATCCATCGGAAGGNCCGGCAGGAAATCTCCGCCGGAAAAAGACAGACTGAAAACGGGAGTCGAAACCATGTTGAAAATGCTGTTTTTCGCTTTGCTCATCCTGGTCGCTCTGCCGATCCTGCTNATTACTGCAATGTGGCTCCGCATGCGCCGCCGCTTTCCGAAGGGGACGCCCGAAAACCCGAAGCGGCTCCTTCGTCCCCGCAAGTGGCGGGATGACGAAGTGACCGTGGGCTGGGTCGGCCACTCCACGGTGATGATCAATCTGTACGGTGTGAGAATCTTGACGGATCCGGTCCTGGGTCCCCGGGTCGGGGTTCAAGTGGGACCCTGGCAGATCGGACCGAAGAGACACGTCGCTCCGGCCCTGCGACTCGAGGATCTGGACCGGATCGATCTCATTTTGTTGTCCCACGCCCATATGGATCATTTCGACCTGCCCACCTTAAGAAAATTGGCCGGACCGCGGACGCGGGTGATCACCGCCGGGGGAACCTCCAAGCTGCTCAGGCACATGCCCTTCGGCGAAGTGACGGAACTTCAAGGGGAAGAAAGCGTGACCCTCTCGGATCTCGGCATGCGGGTGCAGGCGGTTCCCGTCCGCCATTGGGGAAACCGGTTCCCCTGGAACACCGGTTACGGATATACCGGATACCTCATTGAAAAAAACGGCGTCCGCCTGTTCTTTCCCGGCGACACCGCCTACACCCCGGAGTTCGTGAAACTGAGAAAGCGGGGGAAAATCGATTTGGCCTTCATGCCGATCGGCGCCTACTCCCCCGATTCCTTCCAGCGCAACCACTGCACCCCGGAGCAGGCATGGAAAATGTTCCTCGACACCGGCGCCCGGTGGCTGATGCCGATCCACTACGACACCTTCGTCCTTTCCCAGGAACCGGTGAAGGAACCGCTGACGCGCCTGCTGGCTGCGGCCGGGGGGGAAAAACACCGGATCGCCACCCGGAAACAGGGGGACGTATTCCGCTTCGGAAGGGCGGACGAAAAAAGTCCCCGACAAGGCGCGGGGCATGATTCTCCGGCCCATTCCATCCCGGAAAAGCCCGTTCCAACGGAGGGATGAAGAGGACTTTTCCCCGGCGACGGTTCCCCCCTCCGTCCCTTACCGCATCCTTCCGGCCCCTTCCGCCTGGTCCCGGCCGAGCAGAAACAAAAAGCGTTCCAGAGCGAAGGTTTTGTCGATCTTTCCCGATTTGATCGCCTGGTCCGTTTCAATCGCCGAAAGGAGCAGCCGCCGCAGCTGCCGCTCCGAGTAAGCCTTTCCCTGTCTGCGGGCCAGCTTCACCGGATATGGATGAAGACCCAGGAGGGAGGCGATCTCCCGCTCCGATTTTCCCTGCGCGGCCAGCAGCTTCACCTGCAGCAGGATGCGGAATTGACGGATCATCAGCGCCAGGATGCGGATCGGCTCCTCCCGCTGATTCAGCAAATCGTACAGAATGGAGAAAGCCTCCTCCACCTTGCGGCTCGCCGCCCGGTCCACCAGTTTGAAAATATCCTCCTCCAGCGTCCGCGGAACCAGCCGGTCCACATCCTCGGCGGAAACCGTTCCCCCATCCCCCGCGTAAAGGGCCAGCTTGGCGCACTCGTTGTGAAGGAGGCGCAAGTCGCTGCCGACCTGCCGGATCAGCCGGCGGACCGCTTCCGGCTGGGGATTTGCGCCATGACGCCGGAACCGGTCGAACACCCATTTTTCCAATTCCCTTCCTTCCAGCGGATCACAGCGAACCGTCCGGACCGTCCTTTCCAATTTCTTGACGGCCTTTTTCCGGTTGTCCAGTTTCTCCTCCGGAACAAGCAACACCAGGACCGTCGTGGACAGGGGCTCATCCGCATAACGGAGAAGTTCCTCCAGGCGATGATCCACCTTTTGCTTCGCCTTGGCCGTCGAAAGAAACCGGGCGTTCCGGCCGATCACGATCCGCCGCCCGCCGAAGAAGGGGGGCGATTCCGCCTCCCGGACCAGCTGCTGCACCGCCACTTCGTCCAGGTCCACGACCACTTTGTTGAAGGAGGGATCCCCTCCCTCCAAAACCCTCTCCTGGATCGCATCGCAGATCTCTTCCATCAGGAAGGTCTCCCGGCCGTACAGCAAATAGACGGGCGCCAGGGTTCCCCGCTCGATTTCCCGCATCAGAGCGTCCATCATCCGCCGTCACCCCGGCCGCGCTCTTCCCCTTGTTCCTGCTCCTGCTGTTCCTCTTGCACTTGCTGTTCCCCTTGCCCCTTCTCCTCTTGCTTTTTCATTTCCTCTTGCTCTTCCTCATCCTCCCGCTTCGCTTCCACGTCGATGATCCGCACTTCCTGTGCCCCTTTCTCCGGCGGAGCGATTTCCACGCGGAGGGAGGTCGGGGAAACCCACTGGATGGAGGAGGCGCTCCCCTCCTCCCAGGGTTCCGAACGGAATTTTTCCTTTCCGTCCGCCGTCCGGACCACCACCCGGTTTCCTTCCACTTCCGCCCGGAACCGGCCATCGGGGGACCAGGCGGAGGGGGCGCGGGTATCGTTCTCCGGAGCGCTCATGGTCATGTTTTCGGAGGGGGAGGAAGCATCCTCCTTTTTCTCGGAGCTTGTCACGAGGACCTGATTGTCGGCGGAATCGGGTTCACGGGCTTCGAACCAGCCGGCCCAAAGACCGGCAAAGCCGATGAGAAGCACGGCCGCCGCCGCTCCGCCGCCAAGCCACCACGCGAACCGGCGCCGGGTGCCTTCGACTTTCCCGGACGCTTCCCCGCCGGGAAGCTGCCCGGATTCGATCAAACGGTCCACCAAGGAGTGGGGCGGTGTCACCCGGGGCAACCGGGACAAGTCGTCGGACAATCGCTTGAACCGCTCCGCTTCGGCGGCGCATCCGGTGCAGATGGACAGATGGCGCCGGAGAGACGATTGTTCTTCGGGAGTCAGATCTCCGTCCAGCTCCCTCTGAATCCACTCCAACGCTTCTTCGCACTTCACGGGACCACACCGCCTTCCTGGTATTCGGACAACCACTCCTGCAGTTTTTTCCTCGCGCGGAACAAATGGGATTTCACCGTGTTCAGCGGAACATCCATGGCCTCGGCGATTTCCTCGTAACTGAAATCATGGACATATCTCAGCACGATGGCCGTCTGCTGGGGCGGCGGAAGTTTCCGGAGTGCCTGCTGAAGATCCATCGCCACGCCGGGCCGTTCCACGGCGCTCCCCGCTTTGGGATCCGCCGGATTGATCCCCTCCGGATAAGGGATTTCCCGTTTTTTTCTGCGGAAATGGTCGATGCAGATGTTGGCGACGATCCGCTGTGCCCAGGTTTCAAACCGGGACTTTCCTTTGTAGGAGGAAAGCCGGTTATAGATGCGCAGCAGCGCCTCCTGGGTCGCGTCAAGGGCGTCGTGCTCGTTTCCGAGCAGGTAGTATGCCGTACGGTACACCGCCGCCTCCACCTCCCGCAGCAACCGGATGCACGCTTCCCGGTCACCGGCCTGCGCCCGTTTCACCCACTCCGGTTCGACCAATCCGATCCCTCCTGCCCCTTAGACGTATTCCGCCTACCCGATTGTTGCGGCGCACAACCCATAGGCAGTGATTTCATTGTACCACAAGACGCGGCGACATGACGGC
>JGI1652J44930_10000588_pt1 | contig 14190 bp, 8 predicted proteins | sample NewIslsDNAsample_FD_44930 | JGI IMG/M metagenome (IMG submission 44930)
GTTCTGAGCAACTTCAAACGGGCCGGGGAAGGGGACCGGATCCTCTGCTACCAGACCGGCATCCGAGAGAAGGGGCTGGTCGGAATCGCCGAAGTGGTCCACCCGTTCATCGAAGGGGTGCAGGACATGGAGGTAAAGGGGCTCCACCGCTTTCCCCGGACCATCCCCTACGAATGGTTCAGACAACTTCCCGAATACCGGCAAACCCAGGCCGCCCGCCTCAGACACCGGGGGACGATGTTCAGCCTGACGGAGCCCTTTGTCCGCCGGGTTCGGGAGGTCCTGGAGGAGATGGGGGATCACACGGGCGCGCGGTTGTTGGGAGGGGCGGTGGATGAAAAATGAGAGGGTTTTCTTTGTTGTCTGACTTCAAGCAGGTCTCGTTAATACGGAGGCCTGTTTTTTTCTCTGAGACGGGATATATAGCAAACCTCATTCCTATTGTCATTTTCACCGGATTGAAACCAGCAATTGAAACGGAAGGGTAAAATCCAGGGTTGTGTATTATGAAGAGCCTTGATTCTGTGGTCGGCCGCTGATTCAAGACGTCGCTATTCTGGCGATATCTTGCCTTCGGCTTGAGTTCCAATCCGTCGGTGTTCATTTTTGTTGTGCCCCCTCTTCAAAAAGTCTGACGTCCCTGCCGAGCGATGGTTTTCCCGCGAGGAGGTAAAGCGAATGTTCTTTGAACCGGGTACCGTCTACCGGAATTATTGGATCGAAACGGTGTTGCATACCCCCTTCGGAGAATGGGCGTTGGCGTTCGATGAAGCGAAGAGGAAGGTGTATCTTCAACATGTTCCCCTTTGCAAACCGGCTCCGCCATCATTGATCGAATAGTATTTCTCCTTGGATCATCCGCTGCTGATTCCCTATTGGCAAGTCTATCAAGAATCCAAAGCCCTCGTGTTTGTCCGCCCCTATGTCCATGTGGATGGCCTGATCTATCGCTGTCCGACGGATGAAGAGACTGCAACGAAGTGGTTCGATCAGCTGTCGCAGCTGGAAACCTACTTGGAGAATCAACCAATTCCGATGAAAATCGTTTATGTTCCCGAAAACATCGGAGTAACGGATGAAGGCGAATTGCGGGTTTTTTTGTGCGGGGACGCATCGTATATGCGGTTGGACTTTTGCGACCGGGAAACCTTCAGACAAGCCCTTATCGGTGGAGACCGGATGGAGGACGGCACCCCGGAGTCCGAAGATGCCCTCCTTCAGGCCATTTCCGAACCGAAGGCCAAGAACATGATCCGCCGACGGACTGCTGTTTTGGGGATTGTCATCGCAAGCCTACTCTGCTTTGCCGCCGGCCTTGGGCTTATGAATGTATTGTCAGAGGAGAAACCTGCCCCGGCGCAGGCGGAATCCCCCCGCCAAACCGGGGCTGACGTTCCGGGGCCCGAAATTGCGCCCGAAGCAGCACCCGATCCGGCCCTTTCCGAAGATTCCACCCCGCCCACACAGGAAGACATGGATCAATCCCAAACAGCGGCCGAGGAATTCGTCTCCTCGCTGGATCAAGACGAATATCAACATATCCTGAAGAAAAGAGCCCGCTGGATGACCGTTTTGCCCGACATGCAGGCGGAACTGGTTGACAGTCACCCCGGGGAAATCATCTGGAATATCGAGGCGGAGGTTTTCCATTCAGATGGAAACATGAAGGGAGATACGTACCGAACCACGTTCCGGGTAATCACGGCGAAGGAAAACGGCGTATGGCAGGTGAAGGATGCCGAAGTTTTGGAGGAGGAGAAATTGTAGAATTCGTCCGTTTATGGGGAGGTACGTTCGTTTCTTTATAGGAAAATTCCGGGTACCCCGGAGATTCGCTCCGCTGCGGTCGACGATCCCTACGGTCCGGGCTCATCGGCCTTTTTATATGGATTGGGAATAGGGCTCTCTTCCCATGTAGGCAATCAAAATGGGAGGGCATCAGCATTTTGATTCGGTGGATGAGGATGGTAAAAGGTTTTATGGGACAAATGACCTCACAGTTCCAGTCCTTTCAGGATCGAGCGCTTCCATTAACAATTGGCCATTGGAAAGGTGTTGAATGCGGAAAATTAGGTGCCGTGATACCGGGGAAGATGATAAAATATTTATACTACCCTCGCAATAGATTTTCCGTATATAGGATCATTGAAAGATATCCTGGAATGAATTTGTACTATTTTCGAAAGAATGTCCCGTCACCTATCTTTCCAAATCCAGCCTCCTTAATTTGTTTCTTTATTACATATTTCCAAGCGCGCGGAAACGTCCATGGTTAATTTGGCCTTTGTTTCGGGACTGATATCAGGCAGGCTTTGAATCTGAATAAACCGAATCCGTCAGTGGCACCGGCCACCCGAAACAGCATCTACACCTTCAGCTTTTACACCCATTCGGAACTTCCAGTTGAATTGTTCCACATTAGTGGTCAAATGGAGATCGACACGGTGTTTGTGGGAAGCCGGAAGGGGAAGGACTACCTGTTCATCCTGGAGAGCAAATCGGAAAAAACAAAAGATTGGCATTGGAGAGGAGGATGAACATGCCGACGATTGCGTTGCAAGACACGTTTTTGGAAGCGTTTGCGCGGCTTCCCCGGCCGGAGCAGCGCAAGACTCAGGAGATGATCAACAAAATCAAGAAAGACATCTCGACCCCCGGACTGAACTTTGAACGGTACAACGAGGCACTGGACCCTAAAATCCATTCGATCCGGGTTAGCCAGTCCTACCGGGCCATCGCCGTGAAGCCGGAGAACAGCGACACGATCGTGCTGGTTTGGGTGGATCATCACGATCAGGCCTACCGCTGGGTGAAACGGAAGCGCTTCGAAGTGAACAGCCATACCGGAGCGTTGCAGATGTGGACCTCCGTCGAAGGAGAGAGCCAAGAGGAGTCGGCGGAGGTGTACGGCCTGTTTACCCATTTGACAAACTACCAGCTGATCAAATTGGGGGTTCCCCAAGAGCTGGTTCCGATGGTGAAGCGGATCGTTACCCGGGAGGAGCTGGAGGCTAAGCGGGAAGATATCCCTTCAGATGCGATGGAGGCATTGACCTTGCTGGCTGACGGGGAGCCCTATCAGCGTGTACTCGACTTTATGAAAGAGTATTGGGCAGAGTTGGAGCAGGAGGATGGAACGGATCCCTTCGAGCGAGCGGTTAAACACCGTAATTCCAGTCGCAGCATTGTGGTGATCACGGACGACGAACAACTAAACGAAATCTTGAACCAACCATTGGAGAAGTGGCGTACCTTCCTTCATCCCACCCAAAAGGAGCTGGTCGAGAAGCATTACCGTGGGCCGGTCCGGGTCCTGGGGGGCGCCGGTACTGGCAAAACGGTGGTAGCCATGCACCGGGCCCGGCGGTTGGTGCGCAACATTTTGCGTCCGGATGAACGGGTGCTGGTCACCACCTACACGGTAAATCTGGCGGAATCTATAAAGGAGCACTTGAAAACCATGTGCACCCCGGAGGAGATGGAACGGATCGATGTGATCCCCATCGACCGTCTCGCCCGGCGATTAGTTGACCGGTATGTCAATGTCCGGATCGAAAAGGTGAATCCAGATTCTCGTGATGTGGAGAGATTGTGGGTGGAGGCGTTAGACGCTAACGGCATGTCCCAAGACCGCCTGTCCTTCGTCATGCAGGAATACGACCAGGTGATCCAGCCCAACGGGGTGGAAACGTGGGAGGAGTACTTAGACACACGGCGCACCGGCCGGGGCCAACGGATCTCCCTGGAGGAAAGGAAAACCATCTGGGATGTGGTGTGTGACTTCCGCCGGCGGATGCAAGAGCGGGGATGGTATGCCTTCGAGGATGTCCTTCGCCTCGCCAGGAAGTGGGTGGAACGGAACCGGGGTGTAATAACGTACCGTTCCGCGGTGGTGGACGAGGCTCAGGATTTTTATGCAGAGGGGTTTAAACTGCTTCGTGCTTTGGTTCCGGAAGGGGACAATGACCTCTTCATTGTGGGCGACGCTCACCAGCGGATCTATCCCCGCCGCGTGGTATTGAGTCGCTGTGGGATCAGCATTCGAGGGCAGCGTTCCAAACGGCTGCGTATCAACTACCGGACTACGGAACAGATCCGGGATCAAGCCACTGAGATCTTGCACGGGTTCACCTTTGATGATCTGGATGGCGGGGTTGACACGGCAAACGATCGATCTCTCATCAAGGGGGATCCACCGGAAAGGGTTCACTTCGACACACAGCAGGAAGAACAACGGTATGTTCTCGATACGATTCAGGGGATATTGGATGCGGGAATCAAGAGCAGTGAGATTGCGTTGTTTGCGCGGAGCGGTTGGCTTGCGGAGAAGTATAAACGATTGCTGGAGGATTTCGGGATTCCCGCTGAAATGATGAGTACTCACTTTTCGATGAATCGGGATGGGGTCTCTTGTGGGACGATGCATCGGGCCAAAGGGCTGGAATTCCGTGTTGTTTTCTTGGTTGGTGTATCGGAGGGCCTGATTCCACCTCGCTCCCGTCAGGAGGCGGCGAAGGTTCCTTCTGCACAGGAGCAGATAGAACGGGAGGAACGGTCTCTCCTCTATGTGGCCGCCACCCGTGCCCGGGACAAGCTGTATGTCACCTCCAGCGGCATCCCATGTCGGTATTGGCCGGTGAAAGCGGAAAGTCACGCGTAACCGGAGGAAAAGTAGTGCACTTTTCCTCCGGTTTTCAGGGTTTTAACAGAAGGAGGGGTTGTGCCGTGAGGGTCGTTGCTCCTGTATCAAAAGGTCGCCCCCTCCAGCTCTTGAGGGAATTTCATAGAAAATGACTTGGGAGGGAAGGAGATGCCGAAGCACCTGTCGGTTCGATTGGCCTGGCATGACAACGGGTGGAACGGGAGGATCTGTAAAAGCCCCAAAGATAACACGTATTGCGTCGGTCGATATTCATTCCCGGGCGACGTGATCTCCCAAAAACGGGATCTGCAATGGGAAGAGGAACATAAAAACTGCCACTGCTCCGAGTTGGACCGGATTCCTCCGTGTTCGTACAGCATCAACGCCTTTGGGGATCGAGAGATTATCGCGGAGAGTGAGCCGCCGGATTTTTTTAAAGACAACACTCGTACGAAACGGTGGACGGTGCCTCCTTATTCGATTTGCACTTGGCCATATGAAGCGATGTATGCAGAAAATGTGAAACAGGAAGGCGGAGGCTATAACCCGGTAAAGCGAATCCAAAACATGCGCGAGTACTTTCAGGATTTGGAGGCCAATGCATCTTTGATCTTTTACTATGCCAATTACGATAACCCCTTCAGCGGGGAGGAGAAGAAGTATGTGCTGATCGGAGTCGCCCGGCTAAAGAAGGTTGGCGAAGAGATCACATACGAAAACCAGGGGGAACGATCAAAGCAAAAATATGGTCCCCATGTCTGGGCGCGAGTCATCGAGTCTCATTATCCGGAGCAGGGGATGCGGATTCCATATCATCGCTATATGGATAATGAAGCGGTTTTGTCCAAACTGGTAGCCATTCCAGAGAACCAACGGCTGTTTAAGTACGGGACGCGGAAATTTAGTGATGACGAAGCCCTCGTCTTGGTGGAACAGCTCTTGGAAAAGGCCATGTTTTTAAAGGAGATCGGGGACGACACTGAGAATTGGGATCAGCGGATCCAGTGGTTGCGCAACCTGATTGCCGAGTTGTGGGAGTACCGGGGGTTGTATCCCGGTTTGCCCGCAGTGATGAGTTGTTTGGGACTTGATGCGGCGATTCCGTACCTGAAGAAGCGAGGTTCGGATGAGGCGGGTACGATAAAGAAGCTCCTTTTTGAACTTTTGGAAGGACGTTCCCCGATTCCCGACGATTGGCCATTGGATCAAGGGGAGCTACGAAAAGCGCAGCGTCGGTGGCAGTTGCAATCGGAAGAGGCTCAGCGATTGTTAAAGGAGGTTTTCCCCCGTTTTGATTTGTCATCGGAACAGATCCAGCGGATCTTAAGCGATCGCCGTTCGGAAAATGGCATCGATGAACCCTTGTCAGCGATTGAAAACAATCCGTACATCCTTTGTCAATCCTATGTGGGCGAGGATCCAGACGACCAAATTCCTTTTGCGAAGATCGACAACGGTGTGTTTCCATCACCGGACCTGGGTGCTCGATTTGAAATGGAGGTGGATGATCCCCGTCGCCTCGCGGCCCTTTGTATCGATGTGTTGAAAAAGGCACCCCAGCACACCTTTCTCCGTGCGGAAGATGTCTTGCGAAGGATCAACCAAAGGCTTTCCATTTTACCAGATTACAAACAGGCGATGTTCACCCAACGCCATTTTGAAGTGGATGAAGAGGAATTGTCCCGATATTTAGTCTTCCGAAAAAAAGAGGGTGAACTCTACCTTTACAGGAAAGATGTCTACGAGCTGGAACGTTTGATTGAAGGGGAGATTCGTTCCTTAGTTAAACGACCGAACATTCCATTAAACTACCCCTTAACCGATGAAGATTGGAGAAACTTCCTTTATGACGAAAAGAGCCCCATTTTAAGGTCTGATCCCGATGCCTATGATCGGATCCTCCAGGAACAGATCGACATCTGCAAACGCGTGTTTCCCAAAGCGGTATCGATTATCTGCGGCGAGGCAGGGACCGGGAAGACGACCATTTTGAGAACCATTATTGAAGGAATTAAGAAGGGGCATGGGGAAGGGGAAACGTTCCAACTGCTCGCTCCCACGGGCAAAGCAGCGGATCGTCTACGTGAACGGACCAAGAAGCCCGCTTCTACCATCCATTCCTTTTTGGCTAGCCGGGGATGGCTCAATCCCAATATGACGTTAAAGAAAAGCGGAGGAAAGGTGGAGGCAAACATTCAGACTTATATCATCGATGAGTCCTCCATGATCGATCTCCACCTATTGGGAACGCTGTTCAAGGCGATCAACTGGAAAACGGTGAAGCGCTTGATCTTCGTCGGCGATCCCAACCAATTGCCTCCGATTGGAACGGGGAAACCCTTTGCCGATATCCTGGATTTTCTCCAAGAGAAGTTTCCTGATTCGGTGGGGAAGTTGACCACCAACTGCCGCCTCCTGGAAAAGGGTGGGCTTTCCTTGGATGTGGCTTCGCTGTTCATCCGGGAAGAACGTCCCGAGTCTCAATGGAAACGGGAAGAGATTCTTCAAAAACTCTTGCCCGGCGGGGAGATCGATAAGGATTTGCGCGTGGTGTATTGGAAAGATGGGGACGATCTCAAAACAAAACTGTACCGAACAATGGTAGAGGATATCCGACGAGTCAAAGAGGAAGAACCGGATCTAATGCGTCTGTGGAAGGAGATGAAGTACCTGTTTCCAAACGGGGATCCGGAGGGCTTCCAGGTGATTACCCCTTACCGGGGAGAAGTTTTTGGAACCGAAGCGATCAATCTGTTTATCCAGGACCGCTTAAATAACTATATGGTCAGCCAAAAGGGGAAATTAGGGGGGATCAGTTACTACGATAAAGTGGTTCAATTTATCAATCGGCCCGCTTCCCGACCATTAACAGCTTACAATGTGCAGTCGAAAAGAGTAGAGAACATTGAAGTGTATAATGGAGAAATCGGTTTTACGAAAGTACACGGGTTCGACACCGATCGATGGAAATATAAAGGGTTTCACATCCGAAGATTCCAGGTGGTGTTTAAGCGAAAAGAGGCCTACTGGGTTAACTATAATTCCGCTACGGAGGTGGAGGAAAATCTGGAATTAGCCTATGCTCTCTCGGTACACAAGGCACAGGGAAGTGAGTTTAACCGGGTTTACTTTATTCTTCCCAAAAGCAAAACCCGGTTGTTGTCCAGGGAGCTGTTCTACACGGGGATTACCCGTGCCCAAACCCATATCACCCTGTTTATCGAGCAAGATTTGTCTCCTTTGATGCGATTGATCCGGAAAGAAGCGTCCGATTTGGATCACATCCAATCCTCCACATTTCGATTCGACCCCCTTCCTCCAGCGATGTTTCACATGGATGACTGGTATGAGGAGGGGAAAATTCATCGAACCCTTTCCAACCACATGGTCCGCTCCAAGTCGGAAGCGATTTTGGCCAATATCCTGCATGAAGAAGGGATTCCCTTCGAATACGAAGTACCTTTATACGCTCCCGACGGCACCTTTTACTTGCCCGATTTTACGCTCCATTTCCAGGGTGAAACATGGTATTTGGAGCACTTGGGTTTGCTGAATAATGAAAAGTACCGTAAACATTGGGAAACGAAAAAAGAGTGGTATGAAAAGCATGGATTTGCTAACCGCCTGATCGTTACGGATGAACAGAACGGGGCCGATTCGATCGCATGGAGGAACAAGATTAAGCAGCAGTTGGGATTGTTGTAGCCAGTGCAATAGGGATAAGCTCCCCGTCAACAGTTGACGTGTCGAAGGGGCTTATCCCTGCATGTTCTAGAGGATTTAAAGCAGAAAAGGAGGTGATAGGATTAGATTAGGTTTTAGCGTCCCACTGATTGTCAACAATTTGGAAACCCCGGCCGAGCAGCGAAAAAAGATGATCGAGATTCGTCCGCCAGCGGAGAGAACCGCCAATAATTGATTGACACTTACTTGAAGGTGGTTTACTCTATACTTATCTGGTATTACGTACGTAACGTAAATTAAGAGGGTGCCACATGATGGACACAGGATTTAACTATGTATTTCCGGCGTTACGTGGAATTCAAGCAGGGAAAGAGTATTATGTTGTCATGTGTCCACTTCGGCTAATTCCGAAAATCTTTCTGTTTGACGAAGAAGAGATCCCTCCTGAGTACCGTGCGCAACGAATTCTAAATAAGAGTCGAATCCCTGAACTGACCAACTATATTGTTGAAAATAAAGATGACTACATTTTTTCATCCTTAACCGCATCAATTGATGGTCAGGTTAAATTTGTGCCGTATGGCGACGAGGGACCGCATAAAGATCTCGGCCAATTGATCGTTTCGCTTGAGGCCCGATTCATAATCAATGATGGTCAACATCGGAGGGCAGCTATTGAGGAGGCTTTAAAAGTTGCTCCAGAATTGGGTAGAGAGACTATTTCCGTCGTCTTTTATGTGGACAAAGGCCTTGAGAAATGTCAGCAGATGTTTGCCGATTTGAACCGTCACGCCGTCAATACCACTTCTTCTCTTGGTATTTTGTATGATCACCGGGATCAACTTGCTCTAGTTACCAAGGAAATCATTGCGGAAATTCCTTTGCTAGAACGATATACTGATAAAGAGAAGGTTTCCCTTGCCAAACATTCCCCGAAGCTGTTTTGTCTTAACCATATATTCAATGCCAATTGCAAGCTGATCAATAAGAAAAAGGGAGAATTGATTTCGGATCAGGAAAAGGAATTCCTAAAAGCTTTTTGGACGTTGCTATGTGAGACGATCGAGGAATGGAATATGGTCATGCAGAAGAAGATCAGCCCTAGTGAGCTCAGGGCTGTTTCAATTGTTGCCCACGGGGTATTTTTGGAAGCGGTCGGAATCGTTGGTCATTATTTGTATAAAAATCACCCAACAGATTGGAAAAAGTACGTTAGGAAGATGGTGGAGATCGATTGGAACCGGAGTAATAAAAAGGACTGGATGGGACGAGCCTTTGGAGAGACAGGAAGAATCAATAAAAACAATCAGACTGTTCAGTTGACCGCTAATTTGATCAAACAAAAGCTATCTCTTCCCTTGACTGAGGCTGAATGGGAATTAGAGAAAAAATTTAAAGGGTGATCCCGATGTCTTTTCAATTTCTTGAGGATACTCAATCGAAATTAGCCGAAAAGGTCAGGCGGACAAAAGATTTGATCAAGGAAATTTATTTGGCAGATGAACGTCCCTGGGTGGTTGGTTACAGTGGAGGTAAGGACTCGACATGTGTAGTTCAACTCGTCTTTGAGGCATTATCGGAGTTGGATCGGAATGATTTAACAAAGAAAGTTTATGTTATTTCTTCGGATACTCGGGTCGAAACTCCGTTAATTATTTCTTTTATCAATAGAACCTTAATGCGTATTCAGGAACGTTCTTTTCAATTGGGATTACCGATTGAAACCCATAAGGTTCAACCCCTTCCAGAGGAGTCGTTTTGGTCCTTGTTAATTGGTAAAGGGTATCCCTCTCCACGGCAGAAATTTCGCTGGTGTACAGACCGATTAAAAATCGATCCCGCCAACCGGTTTATCAAAGACAAAGTTTCCCAATTCGGAGAAGTGATCATGGTTCTCGGAGTAAGGGACACCGAAAGCGGCACGCGCGCTCAGGTGATGAAGTCCCACAGCGTGGAAGGAAAATCCCTGATGCGTCATTCCACTTTACCCAATTCGTTTGTCTTTGCTCCGATTCGTGATTTTTCCACGGATGACGTCTGGGAGTACCTACTCAATTATCCGTCTCCATGGGGAAACGATAACCATGCGTTGCTTCAACTATATCAGAACTCCAATAGCGAGTGTCCTTTGATTATTGATGAGGCCATTAAAGAAAGTGCAGGATCCTGTGGCAACAGTCGTTTTGGTTGCTGGGTTTGTACTGTGGTGCAACAAGACAAAGCTCTTGCCGGGTTTATTGATAATGGAGAAGAATGGCTAAAACCCATGTTGCACTTCCGAAACTGGTTGTACCGGATCCGTGACGTGCGCAAATACCGTCAGAAACGGCGAATCGATGGAAAAATTTATTTCGTTCCTGTTAAAGTGGTGAACAATAAAGTACAAAATGTTCATCTTGATGAAGACCACTTGAACCAGGAAGTCAGTCTGGATAAGTTCACAATCATAAAGGAATCCGAACTGGATGAGTACCTTAAGGAAAATAACATCGATTTAGCCACTGTGGAAGATCTGAATTTATTAATTGAGGATGAGGATGGGCGATATAAACAGTTGGGGCTGGGTCCTTTTACCCTTAAAGCTAGAAAGATGATTTTACGCAAGTTGCTTGAGACTCAAAAAGCTGTCCAACCCCCTGGTGGTTCGCATATTGAGTTGATCAGTGTCGAGGATTTGAAAAGGATTCGTCAATATTGGTTTGAAGATGGAGACTGGAAAGATGAATTACCAATTATTTTCCGTGAAGTGATGGGATTCGATTTGGATTGGGAAGATGGGGACCAGCTGTTCTTTCAAGAAGACCAATTGACAGACCTGCAAATGTTATGCCAAGAATACAACGTTAGTTTTGAGTTGTTTAAACAGTTGATTGCCATTGAAAAGAAACATACAGGATACAAAATTCGTCGCGGGATTTACCAGGAGTTTGATCGTATATTAAAACAAGATTGGCTGCAATTGGCCAACCAAGAAGGGAATTGGAAACATGAGATTCAGGAAATTGATCCTGCGTAACATAGGTCCTTATTACGGATCAAACGAACTGGATTTTTCTCAATCTCGTGAAGGACAAAACGTGATTCTAATTGGGGGAAAAAACGGCGCTGGCAAAACCACTTTGTTGGAAGCTTTTAAAATTGCCTTATTCGGCTCTGCTGCCTTTGGCTATAAACACTTGAACCAACCTTATTTAAGAAAGATCCGTGCGCTTCTTAATCGTAGGGCCGTTCGAGAAGGAGAGTCCCATTTTCAGATTATCGTTGAGTTGGATTGGGTTGACCAATATGAACAAATTGTATACAAGGTCAATCGCTCATGGACACTATCCAAGGATTCGCTTCGGGAAATGGTCCAAGTTTTTAAGAATGGAACAATCCAAAACGAGCAACAAACGGACCTATTTTTAAATAGGCTTCGTGATGAGATGCCTCCCCAGCTCTTTGAAATTTGCTTTTTTGACGGGGAGGAAGTTGCCAAAACGATTACGCAGGGAAAGCTTCCGGAATATCTACACGGCATTGCGCAGGTACTGTTTCATATGAATCTGTTTGAAAGCCTAGAGCAGGACTTGCGACAGTATCAAAAAATACAGACTTCTGAGACCGAAGCCCTTCAGCAAGACCTGCTCGAACTGGATAAACTCCGAGCGAAAGTGGCCGAATTGAAGAAACGAAAATCCCAGTTGGAACATGACATAGAAAAGGATTGTTCCGTGATTGACGAAAATAAAGCTGAGATGAACTTGCTGGAACATCGATTTGTCACACACGGAGGGATCCGTGAAGAACAGCGGAAGCAATTGATTTCGGAAGAGCAGCGAATTATTCAAACTCGTGAGCAAAACATAGGAAAAATTAAGGATTTCATTTCCGGGCTTTTGCCTTTCTGTTTAACCCGCAATCTTTTGCGGGAGGTTCGGGACCAAATGAAAAAGGAGGAGTCCTATGAAACGTATTATTATTTGTCTAACACCTTGACGGAAGATAAACTTCAATACGTGGTGGATGTACTGAAAGCGCGGGGAATGCTGGCGGAGGGACGTGAGACGGAGGTTCTAAAAGCATTAGCCAAGGAATTCCTTAAACTGTTTGAACCGGAACAAGGGAAACCTATTCACCGAGCTTCATTTGATGTGCGCAGCCAGGTTGCTGCCTTACTTCGTGAGGTTGAAACGATTGATCCCAGAGAATATGCTGATTTGATTTTATCCAATCAACAGCTACTTCAGCAGAAACAAAAAATCAGTAAAAAACTGGATACTTTCGATAACACCCACGAGCTAAAGGATTTATTATATCAGATTCATTCTTTACAAAAGGAAAATGAACAGCTGGCATTAAAGATCGAGAAAACAAAAGATCAACTTTCGCAGGTGCAGAATGAATTGAATCTTGCAGAACAAGAAATGGAAAGGCTAAAAAAGAAATGGTTATCTTCAAAGCGTAACACAACGACCATTGATTTGGCGGAAAGATTGATTCTCGTCAGTCAGATGTTTCGCTGGAAGCAGATTAGACATCAACTACATAATGTGGAAGTTGCGGCAACTAGGATGATCAATCGACTTTTGCGTAAATCCAATGAGATCGCCAAAATCACCATTGATCCAGTTAACTATGAATTAAATGTGTTTAACAAAGCGCTTGAACCGATTCCAAAAGAGCGTTTGTCCGCCGGGGAACAGCAGATTCTTCTTTTGTCAGTGATTTGGGCGATGTTTCATTGTTCAAAGCGACGGTTGCCTTTTGTTTTCGATACTCTTCTTGGTCGGTTGGACCAATTGCACCGCGAACGGATTTTGACGAAATTCATCCCTTCATGTAGTAAACAGGTAATCATTCTTTCCACCGACACTGAGATTAACAGGGCCTATTATGAAATGCTCAGGCCGTATTTAGCAAACATATATACTTTAGAGTACATTGACGGAGCAGATGCGGTTCATATATCGAAAGGCTGTTACTTTGATTACCCAGTGGAGATGGTCCGATGAATTTCCGGCTTCGAACCAGTCGATATGTGGAAAAACAATTGAGACAGCTCCAAGCTTCCACTCAGTTGACACCAAACATCTTGGCACGCTTAGCCGTTGCCTTATCCTTGCGAGATTCCAACCCGGTTTCTACAGAGCTGTCTGATCTTAACGGGTTGGAATTTAATCGCAACACGTTGACTGGCCAATACGATGAAGTTTTTAAAGCCCTGATAGCTCAGCATCTCGGTCGTCCCATCACTGACAGTGAGTATTTTCCCCAATTATTCAACGCTCATTTGGAGCGGGGGATCCGGTATTTGGTTAACGAGTACAAACACGCTGGTAACTATGACAAGTTCCTTATCAACCTCTTTCATCTGGGAGCCATGGAGTGAGAAAGCATGCTTTACCTTGATAATAGCGCCACAACTCAAGTTCACCCCGAAGTTTTTCAGGCGATGCGTCCATTTTTGGAAGAGGAGTATGGTAATCCATCAAGTAAGTATTATTCCTTGGCCGAGAATGCGAAAAGGGCGGTTAATAAGGCACGGGAGCATGTTGCGCGTCTTCTTGGGTGCTCGCCGGACGAAGTTGTGTTTACCAGTGGGGCAACTGAGAGCAATAATTTCATCATAAAAGGGGTAGCGGATTTCTATCGAGATCAGGGACGTCATATCATTACTTCATCGGTTGAACATCCTTCGGTTTTAGAGACGTGTCGGTATTTAGCAGAAAGAGGATATAAAATCACATTTTTGGATGTGGACCGTTACGGGAGAATTTCGCTTGCGGAACTGGAAGAGAAAATAAAGGAAGATCCGCCTATTTTAGTGAGCATCTTGTGGGGAAACAATGAAATTGGTTCATTAAACGATATTGAGGGAATCG
>JGI1652J44930_10000589_pt1 | contig 14171 bp, 14 predicted proteins | sample NewIslsDNAsample_FD_44930 | JGI IMG/M metagenome (IMG submission 44930)
CGCGCAGCCGGGCGGTCGTCCAGCTGGCGATCAACTCCCTCTCCTTCAGCGAGCTGGAGGCGGCGGAACACATCTTCAACGAGCTGGACGGAAATGAAGGACTGCTGGTGGCCAGCAAAATCGCTGACCGCGTCGGCATCACCCGCTCCGTGATCGTCAACGCCCTGCGCAAATTGGAAAGCGCCGGGGTGGTGGAATCCCGCTCGCTGGGTATGAAGGGAACCTACATCCGCATCCTGAATCCCAAGCTTCTCCCGGCGCTGGAGAAGGCCCGCCACTGAGCGCCAAATAAAGACCCCTCCGATCTATCCGGAAGGGGTCTTTTGTCGTTTTTCTGAATCCGGGCTTGTCATCGGAAACGATCCGGGCCCACTCTCCGTTTTTTAGGTATAAAACGGCTTGCAGACGGTCTTTAAGACTGCAGGAGAGATTCGTTTTTCAATAAAATGGAAGAATGTGATTTTGTCTGTGTTTTTTCACCAACGTTTGGACCGTTTTTTGGTATAATATAAACAACTTAGTTTGAAAACCCCTGTTACACAGAGGAGAAACCCTCCCGTCTNCCGCCCTGCGGAATACGGGGAGAGAAATATCGCTGGAGATGAGGCTCATGGGGAATATCCGCCGGTACCTCCGGTTTGTCCGGCCGTACCGGAAACATGTCTGGTTGACCATGGCGGTTGGCATTGTGAAGTTCGGTATTCCCCTGCTCCTACCGCTGGTTCTCAAATATACGGTGGATGAATTGCTGCTGACGGATCTGCCCGCGGAAGACAAGATCAGCCGGCTGATCTGGGTGTTGGTCATCACTTTGTTGATTTTCACGGTCTTCCGCTTTCCGATCGAATACTACCGGCAATACTTCGCTCAATGGACGGCCAATCGGGTGCTGTTTGACATCCGCAACCGGCTGTTTGACCATATTCAGAAGCTGTCCCTTCGCTTTTACAACAATCAGAAGGTCGGGCAGATCATCTCCCGGGTGATCAACGATGTGGAACAGACCAAGGAGTTCGTCGTCACCGGGTTGATGAACATCTGGTTGGACCTGATCACCGTTTCCATCGCGATCGGCATCATGCTGTGGATGGATCCCTGGATGACCCTGGTCGCCCTGTCGATCTTTCCGCTCTACGGTTTCTGCGTCAAATATTTTTACCAGAACCTGCGCAAACGATCCAAGGAGCGGTCCCAGGCTCTGGCGGAGATGCAGGGGCACCTTCACGAGCGGGTGCAGGGCATTTCGGTGATTCGGGCCTTTAACCTNGAACGGTACGAGCAGGGATTGTTTGACCGATACAACCATCATTTTNTGGACAAAGCNNTGGAACACACCCGTTGGAACGGGGTCACCTTNGCCGTGATCAACACGATCACCGACATCGCTCCCATCCTGGTGATCGGTTTTTCCGGGTTCCTGGTGATCCGCGGTTCGATGACCGTAGGGGAAATGACCGCCTTCTACGGATACATGGGGCTGATATACAACCCCGTGCGCCGGCTGGTCAACGCATCGACCGCCTTGACGCAGGCCTTGGCTTCCATGGAGAGGGTGTTTGAGCTTCTCGATGAGAGTTATGACATCACCGACCGGCCCGGTGCCCGCCCCCTGCGGAAGCCGAGAGGGGAGATTCGGTTCGAGTCGGTGAGCTTCCGCTACACCGAGGATGGGGAGTGGGCGCTTAGGAACCTGGATCTGGTCGTGGAACCGGGCAAGACGACGGCCCTGGTCGGTCCCAGCGGAGGAGGCAAGTCGTCCATCGTGTCCCTCATCCCCCGCTTTTACGATGTGACGGAAGGGCGGTTGTTGGTGGACGGCGTGGACGTCAGGGACTGGACGGTGGCGAGCCTCCGAAGCCAGATCGGCCTCGTGCTGCAGGACACCATCCTGTTCAGCGGTACGGTCCTGGAAAACATCCGGATGGGACGCACCGACGCGACCATGGAGGAGATCGTCGCCGCGGCCAAGGCGGCGGGCGCCCACGATTTCATCGTGCAGCTTCCCAANGGGTATGAGACCGAGATCGGGGAGCGGGGCGTCAAGCTGTCGGGAGGACAAAAACAANGGCTGGCCATCGCCAGGGTCTTTTTGAAGGATCCGGCGATCCTGATCCTGGATGAGGCCACCTCCGCCCTGGATCTGAAGTCGGAACTGCTGGTCCGGGATTCCCTGAAGCGTCTGGCCGAGAATCGGACCACGATCATTGTGGCCCACCGCCTGTCCACGGTCACCGACGCCGACAGGATTTACTACATTGACGGCGGCCGGGTGCTGGAAGCCGGTACCCACGGAGAATTGATGGCCATGGACGGTTTTTACGCCCGCCTGTTTCGAATTCAGCATCTGGATAAGGAACCGGTGGGACGCGAAGCTTGAGGGGCGCTCCGCCGCCTGATGGAGGGAAGGGCTGTGGGAAGGTACTTTCGTATCGAATACGAATGGGATATCGTGTCCACCCGTAGCCAACTGAGGGAATTGGCCCGTGAGTGGGGGTTCGATGAATTGGATCAGTCCCGCATCGCCCGTTCGGTTTCCGAACTCCTCCGGAATGTGGTTCACCATGCGGAGAAGGGATTGCTCCAGGTGGAGCGCATCGAGAGAGACGGGAAGAGTGGGATGCTCATCATTGTCCAGGATCTGGGTCCGGGGATTGCCGACGTGAGCGAATTGATGAAAAAGGTGCAAACGAGTCAGTCGGTGGAAAGCTCGGGATTGAAACAGGTCCATCAATTGATGGATGAATTTTCGATTCGAACAGTGGAAGGCAGGGGCACCATGGTGGAGGCGATCAAGTGGCTCAAACCGGCGGGTGCCGCTGCGGACAGCTGATGGCCGTTCCTGTCCCATCGGGAGCGGCCTTTCGCTGTTACCCCGGCGAAGTTTTACAATTCTGTTGCCATATTATGAACCCTTCACGCCGCGCCTTGACTCAAATGTCATTGATCACCTAAAATGATGGTGATATTTGGCCTGTTCCTGCCCAGTTTCGACGGCGGGTGGTTCCGGTGTTTTTGTCTGTTCTGCATGATATTGGCCGGGGCTGGAAAAAATGGGAGTACCAATGATCGCAGGGTGCTTCCNCGGAAAACAGAACAACGCCGTGAACTGTCCCGTTTTTTTTGTACAGGAGAGGGACGCCGAATGAAAGCGGTACAGGAGCCGGCAGAAGGCAAGCCCTTTCCCGCCGCCGACTGCTGTTCCATCGATGGTTTGAGTCAGGTGGTGCGACGGTTGGAGGTGTCCGGCTGACAGAAAGGAGGTTGATTCTGGTGGAACGACCCATGATCCGGGAAACGATGGTGGGATCGGATCTCTCCGCGGGTTCGGCCGAGAAGGCGACGTGGCGCGACTATCTCACCCTGACGAAGCCCGGGATCAACGCATCCAACCTGATGGCCGCATTCGCCGGTTTCTGGTTGGCCGGACACGGGCAGCTGGACCTGTTGCTCCTGCTCGCCACGCTGCTCGGAACAGCGTTGGTGATCGCCGGTGGATGCGCCCTGAACAATGTGATCGACCGGGACATCGACCCCCTCATGTCACGGACTCAAACGCGGCCGGTGGCCAGCGGGAGGGTCCGTCCGATGGTCGCGCTGTGGTTCGGGATCGGACTCACCTTGACGGGGTTTGTTGTTTTGGCGGCGCTGGTTAATCCTCTCGCCGCTTTCCTGGCGATGATCGGCCATTTCGTGTATGTGGGCATTTATTCGCTTTGGTTGAAGAGGACGACCACCCTCAACACCGTGGTGGGTGGAATCTCCGGTGCGGTTCCGCCGATGATCGGCTGGGCGGCGGTGACGGGTTCGATCGATCCGCCTGCATGGATTCTTTTCACCTTCATGTTCCTGTGGCAACCGCCGCATTTTCTCGCCTTGGCAATACGCAGGATGGAGGAATACCGGGCTGCGGGGGTTCCCATGCTGCCGGTGGTCAGGGGGTTTGCTGAAACCAAGCGGCAAAACTTTTTGTATGTGGCGGCGATGGTTCCCGCNTCCCTCCTGCTGGTCCAGACGGGGGTTGTCGGGATCTTGTACCTCGTCGTCGCGACGGTTCTCGGCTTGGTTTACATCGGTCTATCCCTGGAGGGATTCTTCACCAAAGATGACCATCGATGGGGCGAGAGAATGTTCTTCTATTCTTTGGTGTACTTGACAGCCATGCTGTTGGTGATGATTGTCGATCCCTTGCTCATGTCCTGAGCCCTGGGGCGGCAGGGACCGGGAAGCACCCGGGTTTATCAACGGTATGAGATCCAGGAAAGTGGGGTAGGATTGGATGAGCCGACGAAAACCGCTGTGGCGGCTGTTTTTTGCACTCATGGCGATGGTTCTCTTGGCGACCGGATGCGGCAGCAAAACCATGAACATCTTTGATCCGAAAGGCAGCGCGGGAGAGCAACAGCTCGACCTCGTCATGCTCAGCGTCTACATCATGCTCATNGTTTTTGTGGTCGTTGTGTCCATTTACGTCTTCGTTCTCTTCCGTTATCGCAAGCGTAAGGGAGACGATACTCCTCCCAAACAGATTGAAGGAAACACCAAGATCGAGATCCTGTGGACGGCGATCCCGGTTATCCTGCTCATCATCCTGGCGATTCCGACGGTTGCCACCACCTTCTCCCTGGCGAAGGAGCCGCCGAAGGATGACAGCATTCGGGTCAAGGTGACGGCTTATCAGTACTGGTGGATGTTTGAATATCCCGAGCTGGGCATCCGCACCTCCCAGGAATTGCACATCCCCGTGGGGAAACAGGTTTTCCTGGAGCTCGAAGCGAAGGATGTGATCCACTCCTTCTGGGTTCCCAACCTGGGAGGCAAGACGGACATGATTCCGGGGAAAACCAACACGATGACCCTGGATGCCAAAAAGCCCGGTGTGTATGAAGGAAGGTGTGCGGAACTCTGCGGTGCCGGACACGCCCTGATGAATTTCCGGGTCATTGCCGAGGAGCAGCAGGACTTCGACAAGTGGGTCGCGTCCATTAAGAATCCCAAGTCGCAACCGGTGAACGCGCAGGCTCAGGAAGGGCAGAAAATCTTCTCCCAGAACTGCATGGGTTGTCACGCCATTGAAGGGGCGGGCATGAAGGTGAAGGGGGATAAAGCGCCCGACCTGACGGGATTCGGAAACCGGACGATGATTGCGGGCTACTTGCCGAACGACAAGGAATCCCTGGTTCGCTGGCTGAGGGATCCGCAATCCATCAAGCCCGGTACGAAAATGCCGGCTTACAATCATCTGGACGATCAGAAGATGAATGCCCTGGTCGAATACCTGACCAATCTGAAGTGACCCGCTTGTTTTCGAAACCATGAAGCCCCTNATCNTGATGANNATTGAGGCCGAACCGGAATGGATTTCCGGGATAAAGGAGGGAACGACGTGGGTACGTTCATCATCGTAGGGGTGTTCATCCTGTTTCTGGCGGCCATTTTCACCGGGGGTTACAACAGGGAGTTTTTGCACCGGGTAGAGGGCAGCCGGATCTGGGATTGGCTCACCACCGTTGACCATAAGAAGATCGGAATCATGTACTTCGGGACGGGAGTCCTATACTTCCTCATCGCCGGACTGCAGGCCCTCATGATTCGGCTGCAGCTGGCCGTCCCTCAAAACGATCTGTTTACGGGGGACACCTTTAACGAACTGTTTACCATGCACGGCACCAACATGATTTTCTTCGTGGCGATGCCGATGCTCTTCGGGCTGATGAACGTGGCGGTTCCGCTGCAGATCGGCGCCCGGGACGTGGCCTTCCCCTTCATGAACGCCCTCAGCTTCTGGCTGTTCTTTGCGGGAGCGCTGCTGTTCAACTTGGGCTGGCTCTTCGGAGGAGCTCCCGATGCCGGATGGACGGGTTACACCGCGCTGGCGCTCAATGAATACAGCCCGGGTCCCGGTCTGGACTATTACGATCTGGGGATTCAGATCTCCGGGATCGGGACGATGTTGACCGCGGTCAACTTCCTGGTGACGATCATCAACATGCGCGCACCGGGAATGACTTTCCTGAAGATGCCCATGTTCACCTGGGCGACCCTCGTCACTTCGGGGCTGATCCTGTTTGCGATGCCGCCGTTGGCCGTCGATCTCTTGCTGTTGATGTTCGACCGGATCTTCGACGCCAACTTCTTTGATGTGGCGCAAGGCGGAAACCACCTGATCTGGCAGCACCTGTTCTGGATTTTCGGTCACCCGGAAGTGTACATCGTGATCCTGCCCGCCTTCGGGATCATGTCCGACGTGATCAGCACTTTCTCCAAAAAACCCCTTTTCGGGTACCATTCGATGGTGTTTGCCACGGTGCTGATCGGATTCCTCGGCTTCATGGTGTGGGTGCACCACATGTTCACCGTGGGTCTNGGTCCCGTTGCCAACAGCATCTTCGGCATTGCGACCATGACGATCGCGGTGCCGACGGGGATCAAGGTGTTCAACTGGCTCTCCACCATGTGGGGCGGGAAAATCAGCTTCACCACGCCGATGATGTGGTGTCTCGGGTTTATCATCACCTTCGTGCTCGGCGGATTCACCGGGGTGATGCTGGCGGTTCCCCCGGCGGACTTCCAGTACCATGACACCTACTTCGTCGTNGCTCACTTCCACTACGTGCTGATCGGAGGAACCGTATTCGGCATCTTCGCCGGCTTGTATTACTGGTGGCCGAAGTTTTTCGGTCGGAAGCTGAACGACCGGTTGGGCAAGCTGCATTTCTGGCTTTTCTTCATCGGGTTCCACACGACTTTCTTGCCCCAGCACTTCCTCGGATTCTGGGGCATGCCCCGGCGGGTGTTCACCTATCTGCCGGGATTGGGGCTGGAAAGCTTCAACCTGATCAGCACCATCGGTGCCTTTACCATGGCCGCGGGGGTTTTGGTCCTGCTGTACAACATCGTCTACAGCTCCATCCGCGGAGAAGTGGCCGATGCCGACCCTTGGGACGGCCGCACCCTGGAATGGACCATTCCTTCGCCGGTGCCTGAATACAATTTCGCTCAACTGCCTTTGGTGAAGCAGCTCGACGCTTTTTATCACGCCAAATTGGCCGGCAAGAAGGGATTGGAGCCTGCGGAGCCGCTGGGATCGATCCATATGCCCTCGCCGACCTATCTGCCCTTGATCATGGCCCTCGGCTTCTTCGTCTCCGGCTACGGGTGGATTCTCCGCTCGTACTGGCTTGGAGCGCTGGGGTTGATCATCGTGTTCATCACCATGTTCGTTCGCTCTTTCCAGAAAGATACGGGATATCACATCGAACCGGAAGAGCTGAAGAGCGCGGATAAGGGGGCACAGGCATGAGTTCGCACAATGACTTGAGCATGGCTCCGAAGATGCCGGACCACCTGGAAACGTCGACGCTGGAAGGGAAGAACAAGATTCTCGGCGTGTGGTTTTTCATCGGGGCCGAGACGGTGCTGTTCGCCTCCCTGTTCGGCACGTACCTTGCCCTGAAGAACCAGCACATGGACGGCCCCTCATCCCAGGAACTGTTCAACATCTGGATGGTGGCCGTGATGACGGTGGCCCTGCTGACGAGCAGCTTGACCAGCGTGCTGGGGATCGTCAGCATGCACCGCAACAATCTTCAACGGACCCTGTTTTGGTTCGGCGTGACGGTACTGCTGGGTGCCACATTCTTGGGGCTGGAGATCTACGAGTTCTATGAGTACACCCATCTCGGGCATCACTTCACCGGCAGCGCCTTCGCATCGGCCTTCTACACGCTGGTGGGAACCCACGGATCCCACGTTCTCTTCGGGATTCTCTGGATCACCAGCCTGATCATTCAGGTTCGAAAACAAGGGCTCACTCCGGTGACCGCTCCCAAACTGTACGTGTCCAGCCTGTATTGGCACTTCATCGACGTCATCTGGGTGTTCATCTTCACCGTCGTCTATCTTCTCGGAAAGGTGGGGTAAGCCGTGGCGACCGATTCCAAAACCACTGCACAGGGTGCGCCGAAAAATCCGTCGGATCGTTCCCGTAAACACCTGATCGCCTTTGCCGTCATGATGGTTCTGACGGCAATCGCCTTCGCGGCAGTGGCCACGGGAGCCCTTCCCGTAGCCGCACTGGTTACGCTTCTATTGATCATGGCGGCGATTCAAGTGGTTATCCAGTTCTTTACCTTCATGCACCTGGATCAGAAGGGCCACTTTTTCCCCATCTTCTTTACCGGAGCGGGACTCTTGTTTGCGGTAGTCGTCGTTCTGGGCGTCTGGCTGCTTCTGTAAGGGATGAAGGCGTTGACGAATTGCGGAGTGCCCCGGAGAAAGTTTTCTTCGGGGTCTTCCTTTGTCTTGAAGGTTTTTCCGCAGTGCGTGTCGAAAGGGAGGTGACGTGGAATGAAAAAGGCGCTTTTGGGGCTTCTTCTGTTTCTCCTGTTGGTCGGTTGTTCCGGTCAGGACGATTTGCCCTCCCAGCCCTCCGATAAAGAAGCGCAGGGGCCGTCGCAGGAGAGCCTCGCCGCCCTGTCGGAAGAGGCCGAAAAAGTGGAGGTCGATCTGCCCGATTTTGTGCGAGAAGCGCACCCGACGGCGCAGGAGACCTACAAGTTGGCGTACGCCCACCAGGATGTGCTCAAATATATGCCCTGTTTCTGCGGCTGCGGAGACACCGGGCATGAACACAACCTTCACTGCTTTATCCAGGATGTGAAATCGAACGGGGAAGTGGTCTGGGACCGGATGGGCTACACCTGAGGGATCTGCATCAACATCGCGCGTGACGCGATTGCCATGCATCGTGAAGGAAAGTCCTTGACCGAAATCCGGAAAATCATCGACGAACAATACGGGTCCCAGGGAACACCGACGCCGACGCCGAAGCCTCCCAAAACCTCCGAGGAGTGATCTCTCCATGCAACAGCGGAGCTCCTGGTTTCGTTTTTCGACGCCGTCGCTGGTATTGATTCCCGTGGCGGTGGGCATCAACTATGTCGGCAAGCTTTTTGCCAGCACCTTGAAACTCCCGTTGTGGCTGGACTCGATCGGTACCGTGCTGGCCGGGATGCTGGCGGGACCCGTCGTCGGCGCCCTGTCGGGGGCCATCAACAACGTGATTTACGGTCTGACCGCCGATCCGATCTCCTTCGTATACGGTTTGACCAGCATTTTTATCGGGCTGGTGGCCGGAATCATGGCATTCAAGGGTTGGATCGACGGATGGGGCAAAGCCCTTGTCGTCGGTTTGGCCGTCGGCTTCACGGCGACGGTGGTCTCCACTCCCCTCAACGTGTGGTTTTGGGGAGGACAGACCGGAAATTTTTGGGGTGACGCCCTCTTTGCGGCGGTTTTGGCCCAGACGAATTCCGTTTGGCTTGCTTCCTTTCTGGACGAAGTGGTGGTGGACGTGCCCGACAAGCTTTTGACCGTCCTCGCGGCCTACGCCCTTTTCAGGAGCCTTCCGAAAAACATCAAGCAGCTCTACACCGGGAGCGGCGAATTGGAATCCTTGGACTGAAATCGGGGAACGTGCGATGAAAACCTTCAGCCTGTACGTGGAGAAAGATTCCCTGATTCATCGGATCGATCCGATCAACAAGATCCTCTATATTCTCACCGCCGTATCCGTTCCCTGGATCCTGCCGTCGATGGCGGTTTCTTTTCTTTGGATGCTGATCAGCCTCGCCCTGCTGGCCGCGGCGAGGGTGATCCGGCAATCCTTTCCCGTGTTCGCCTTTGTTTTTCTGGTGCTGATCACGGTGGTTTTGATCCAGGGGTGGTTTTATCCGGGCAACCGGACGCCGCTGTTCGGCGCGGAACCCTTCGTCTTTTACGCAGAAGGCCTGATGAACGCGCTTCGAATCGTGGTCCGGGTGATCAACATCGTGGCGGCCTTTCTGCTGTTGGTGCTGACCACCAAGCCCGCCGACCTCGTGGAAGAACTGGTTCGAAGGGGTCTGTCCCCCCGCCTGGGATACGTGCTCGATTCCATTTTTCAGATCCTTCCGCAGATGGTCAAGACCACCCGGACCATCATGGATGCACAGCGCTCCAGGGGCTTGGAGACGGAAGGAAACCTGTGGGTGCGGGTGAAAGCGTTTCTGCCCCTGATCGGTCCCGTCGTGATGAGCTCGCTGATTCACGCCAAGGAGAGGGCATTGGCGCTGGAAGTGAGAGGGTTCCACTTCGAAGGCGAAAGGACCTGGTTGAGGGAGAAAAGGGAATATCCCTACAGCCGCGCTCTTCGTGCCGGGCTGCTTTTGGTGCTGGGCCTGGCCGTTGTCTGGAGGGTCCTGGGATGAAGAAGATCATCGTGGAGCATCTGAAATACCGCTATCCGCAAGCGGAGAATCTGGCCCTGGACGATCTGTCCTTCGAAGTGGACGAGGGGGAGATGGTCGGCATCATCGGGCGGAACGGCGCAGGCAAGTCCACCCTCTGCCAGGCCCTCGTCGGACTGGTTCCCCATTTTTACCGCGGCGCCTATGGGGGCAAAGTGACCGTCGCGGGCCTGGAAGTCATGAGAAGCAGCGTGAGCCGGCTCTCCACCAAGGTGGGAATTGTTTTTCAAAATCCCTTCACGCAGGTGACGGGATCCAAGTGGACGGTCTACGAAGAGGTGGCCTTCGGACTGGAAAACATGGGCGTCCCCCGGAAAGAGATGATCGAGCGGGTCGATTACGCCCTCCACCTCCTGGGATTGGAGGATTGCAAGGATCGCAATCCCTTCGATCTGTCCGGCGGCCAGACGCAGCGGTTGGCCATCGCCGGCGTCATCGCCCTGAAACCGGAAATCATCGTACTGGATGAACCCACCTCCCAGTTGGATCCCCGGGGAACCGAAGAGGTTTTTCGGGCCATCCATCGCCTGAGCGAAGAAGGAATGACCGTCGTTCTGGTGGAGCACAAAATGGAGAAGATCGCCCGCTATTGCAACCGGGTGATGCTTCTCGACGAAGGGAAGCTGATCCAATTTGCCTCTCCGGCGTCGGTATTTTCCCGGGAGGATCTGACGCGATACGGCGTCGCGCCTCCGGTGTACACCCGCGTCTGCCGGGAGCTGGACGCAAAGAGGGAAGGAAGTCCTCATTTTCCTGTGACGTTGGAGGAGGCCCGCGAGGTGTTGAAGGGAAGATGACCCGGATATCCGTAAAGGATCTGGCCTTTTCCTACCGGCCGGGTGAAGAGGTTCTCAAGGGGATCACGTTGGACTTTGACGGGCGGTCGACGGCCATCATCGGTCAAAACGGGTCCGGTAAGACGACCTTCGTGAAGCTGTTGAAGGGATTGCTGAAGCCCACGAGGGGAGAGATTCACATCCTCGGCCGCCCGGTGAGCGAAATGACTGCGGCGGCTCTGGCGCCGTACATCGGACTGGTGTTTCAAAATCCCAACGACCAGATTTTCAAGTCGACGGTGCTGGACGAGGTGATGTTCGGGCCGCTGAACATCGGCGTAGATCCGAAAAGGGCGAAGGAGAAAGCCCTTCATGCTTTGCAGATGGTCGGCCTGGCGGAAAGGGCCGCGGAAAACCCCCAGGATTTGAGTTTGTCGGAGAAGAAACTGGTCTGCATCGCCTCCATCGTCGCCATGGAACCGGAAATCCTCATCCTGGACGAGCCGACGATTGCCCAGGATCATGCGGGGACAGCGACCGTCCGGCGGGTGATCGGAAGGCTCAAGGAGCAGGGGAAACTGGTGATGACCATCATCCACGATATGGATTTCGTTGCGGAGAACTTCGAACGGGTGATCATTCTGCACCGGGGAACCGTACTCGCGGACGGCGATCCGCGGGAGATTTTTTCCCGAAGGGAGCTGCTCGAGAGGGCGGGTCTCGGGGTGCCTCACATCACCCGGTTGGGTTGGAGTCTCGGGCGTACAAAGACCTATCTCACCGAAGCGGAGTTTATCCGCTCGATGCGCGGAGAGGGAGCCGCAGACAGATAAAGGTCGGCGTCGGGGCTGGGGAGACCGGAGCGTCGCAGGTTTGCGTCGGCTGGGCTGGTTTTCACTGAACCGGCCGTTTTATTTTTTCACGGAAATGTCTTATCCGGGTCGAGGACGGGCAGCGCCGGCGTCCGGCCTGCGGCTTGTTCGACAAGCGGGCGGTCCATTTTCTTTTGTTCGGTTTCGAATATTCTTTCCAATCTTTTGGTTCCCCTGTTATACTGGAAAAGGAAGACAAGCGCTGTCTTCCCCGAATACGGGAAATTTCGAGGAGGGTATCATGGCGCGGATTGAATCGTTTCTTTCCACCCGTCTGTTCCTTTATCCCAGACAGGCGGGCGGCCGGCTGTATTTCCTGAGCAATTTGAGCGGCCGTCTCAGCCTGTACGCGATGGACGAAGGCGGGAGCGTACCCGAACCGCTTCTGCCCGCCGACATCGCCCTGCAAAATCCGAAGTTGATCGGGGGAGAACCGTACGCCGTTTTTCCGGAACTGGGCAAAATCCTGGTGATGATCGACAAAGACGGCGACGAGAATTATCAGCCCATGCTCATACCCGTGGAGGGAGGATTTCCCGAACCGGCCTTCGGCGATGTTTTCGACGGATGGCGCGTCCATATGCGGAAGAGCGATTCGGAACGAAACATCGTCTACCTGAACGCAGAATCCCGGTCGGAGTCCCTCCANGTGGCCTGGAGAGGTCGGCTGGATACGGGGGCCTTGGAAAAGCTGGGCGAAAGCAAGTGGGATGCCTGGATTGCCGGGGTGAANGCCGACCACACGAAAGCCATCCTGCTGGACAGCTATACGTTGGGAGACCACGTCCTCCATCTGTGGAGGGAAGGGGAAGGGTTTTCNCTGCTTTACGGAAAACCGCTGGAGGAACGCGCCGAAGGGGAAGAGATTCCTCCGAACGCCATCCATGCCTGCCACTTCACGGCGGGGGACCGGGGGCTGCTCTTCCTCACCGCCCTGCATGAGGATACCTACGGGCTCGGCTATTTGGACCTGAAGGACCCCCGGGAGGTGAAACCCGTCGAGACGGTCGGCACGGTGCACGAGGGCCGGGGAGAGATGGACACCCTGGAGCACCTGGGGGACGACCGCTACCTGGTCGGCTTCAACATCGACGGGGTCTCCTGGCTGTATGAGGGGATCTTTGACGAAGAAGACCTGCGGATGCGCCTCCACACCGTCGTCATCGGAGAGGCCCCCCTGGACCGGGGGGTGTTGGATTCGATCCACTACGACCGGAAGAAGGACCGGTACGTTCTGTCCTTCTCCTCGGCGACCTCGCCCACCCAGATTTACACGGTCCGGGGGGAGAAGCGCGATCAGGTGGCCCAACACACCCGGGAGCGGCCGCTGGGGCTGGACCCGAAGCTGCTGTCTCCGGGAGAGGATGCTTCCTTCGAATCCTTCGACGGATTGCGCATTTCCGCCCGCCTTTACCTGCCCGCCGAAGAGCTGGGATATGAGGGCCCCCGCCCCCTGATCTACTACATCCACGGAGGCCCCCAAAGCCAGGAGCGGCCGGATTTCACCTGGTTCTCCATGCCGCTGATCCAGTTTCTCACTCTGAAGGGCTTCGCCGTCTTCGTTCCCAACGCGCGGGGAAGCACCGGTTACGGACTGAAATACACCAAGCAGGTGGACCGGGACTGGGGCGGCAGAGATCGCCTTGACCATGTCCACGCCATGAAGGTGCTGTCCCGGGACCCGCGGATCGACACTTCCCGGTCGGGGGTGGTGGGTCGTTCCTACGGCGGTTACATGACCTTGACGCTGGCGTCGCGCCATCCGGAGCTGTGGTCGGCGGCAGTGGACATGTTCGGCCCCTATGATTTGGTCAATTTCATGAGCCGAATCCCGGAGACCTGGAAGCCCTACTTTGCCATCGCCGTCGGCGATCCGGATAAAGACCGGGATTTTCTGGCCGAACGGTCTCCCCGCACCTATATTGAAAACATCGCCTGCCCGCTCCTGGTGATCCAGGGAAAAAACGATCCCCGGGTGGTGGAGGCCGAATCCCGGGATCTGGTGGAACACCTCCGGGAACTGGGCAAGGATGTGGAGTATCTGTTGTTCGAAAACGAAGGGCACGATGTGCTGAAGCTGGAAAACCGGGTCCGCTGCTACAACGCCATCACAGACTTTTTCGTGAAGCATCTGAAGCCGTGATTTCCTTTTTGTCCAAGGCAGCCGGCACGTTCGATTCGCCGCCCTGCCGCGCGTCCTCGGCGGGTACCGCGATCGATCACCCTCCCGCAGGGAG
>JGI1652J44930_10000591_pt1 | contig 14145 bp, 20 predicted proteins | sample NewIslsDNAsample_FD_44930 | JGI IMG/M metagenome (IMG submission 44930)
GTAACAATTAATAAAGAGAATGGAAAAATTAAGCTTACAACAGATNCTATTGTTTACTCAGGAAGTAAAANAGTTAAATTTAATAAAGCTTCAATTGATGATATTAATAAAGATCCTAATAAAGGAAGTTCTGATGGTAATAAAGAAATCAAAGAGGCTTCTTCTAACTCCAATTAGTTTTTCAAAGAACACCCAATTCCATATTGGGTGTTCCATTGAGAAACTAATGAATTAATAAAGTTCATTAGTTTTTAAATTTAACCAAAGGAGCCCTGCGTATGTTTAGACGAAAGAATCAGTCGCATGTTTCCATCGAAATCAATGATTATGTACTTCGCTCCCTCGTGATGAAGGGTCCGGATTTATCGCAGGCGGAAGTTATGGAAATTGCCATACCGGAAGGGGTGATTGACGAGTCCGAAATCAAGGATGAAATGGCGTTGTTTGATCTGCTGAAAGAGCTGTCCCCCCTGTGGAGAGGAAAAAAGCAATCTGTCCGCTTCATCGTACCGGATTCTTTCATTCTGCTGAAAGCTTTCGAGCATCCGGACGATGTGGAAACGGAAAAATTGAAGGAATATGTGGAAATGGAGATTGGCTACTCCATCCATCTTCCGTTTGAAGAGCCTTTGATCGATGTCTACGATCCCGTCGAAGGGGACGGCAAGGCGATGATGTTTGCCGCAAGCTCCGAGCAAGTCACTCAATACATAAATTTGTTTTTGGATGTACATATGCGTCCGGAAGTGGCGGACGTCCGGGCACTTTGCCATTTGCGCTTGCTCGAATCCATGAATTTGTTGAATCCCGAAAAAACGTATTTATTGACAAATTGGTTGATCAATGGATTATCCATCACGATTTATTCCAAAGGAAATGTGGAGTTCCAGCGCTTTCAGCCGCTGGAAACGGATTTGTCCAAATGGAAAGCGGAAGAAACCGGTGAACATCAGGTGGATTTTTCCTATGATGGCCCATTTGACGAATATCGCCTGCTCGTTTCGGACCAGATGCTGGAGCTGGATCGGATCATGGATTTTTTCCGTTTTTCCGTCAGCAAAGACCAGCAAGGGATCGATGAAATCATTGTCATGGGGGACAATCCGAACCTGAACAATATTCACTCCCAATTACAGGAAAATTTTGAATTGCCGATCAAACTGATCAATGATTCATTTATTCAAAAGCATTATCCAGGTTTCAAGGCAAAGCATGCCGCCTTGCTTGGACTTGCCTTGAAGGAGGTTAAATGATGTATATTCCTGATATTAACCTTTTGCCGAAAGTGGAAAGAAGGCAGTCCATTCCAAAAAATCTGTACATTATTTTAACGATTATCACGCTGCTCTTTGTCTCCTTTTTTGTGCTGCAATATTTTACCTATCTGAGCAAGATTTCTTCTTTGCAAAAGGAAGAGGAGCAGCTGTTGACAAAGCGGGATCAATTGCAGGAGGAATTGGACAGCATTTCCGTCGATACCGCTTCCTTAAAGCAATCGGTCGATTTTGTGGAAAACATTTCCTATCCAGTTTCGCCGATTATTGATGAAACGATTCGTCTGCAGCCGGGGCATTCTTATTTGAGGGAATACGCATTTACCGCGCAGACGGCGGAAGTGGCGATGGACTTTGAAACATTGAGCGATATTTCCAAGTATTTGTCCCGCATCTCGGGCAGCGAATATGTCAAAGATGCCCAAGTTTCGGAAATTGAACATTTCAAGATTAAGGAAGATGCGGAAAAGAAGGCGGACTTCCGGGAAATTCCGCGCTATAAAGTCAAATTTACCCTTTCGATTAATCAACAGACTTTGGCTGCCGGGGGTGGAAAACAATGAAACTATTGAATGAAAAAAATTCTTCCATTATATTGTTGATCGCCCTCATCGCAGCATTGCTGTTCGCCCTTTATTATTACGTGATTTTGCCGAAAAAGCAGGAAGCCGCCTCCCTCGAGTCTTCCATTGAATCGGTGAATTCCGAAATTTCTTCGATCCAGCAACAAATCGAGGAAATCAAAGCGAATAAAAACCTCGATCAGGCAACCATTTTCGATTTGCGGAAAAAAGTGCCTTCTACCAGAAATTTGGATGATTTAGTATTAAATATAGAAGAAACCCAATATGTAACCGGAACAAAAATTTTATCCATTGATTTTAATGGATATGATACACTTGTTTCGGAATCGGACTTAAATGATCCGAACGCTTCCGGCGGGGAAGAAAACACGGAAGGGACAGCGGAGGAGGACGATAAGGAAGGTCAGGATTCCGATGAAGCCCCTGTTTCGACGATCGATAAAGAATCTCTTCCGCCGGAGCTCAAGCTGATCACCTTTGAAATCAACGTGGAATCTCCAGATTTTCAACATTTGGTAAGATTTATCAAAGAAATTGAGAAAATCGAGCGCATAATGCACATCGACATCATCAATTTCACTTTGCCGGGGGAAGAAAATGAAATTTCGGAAGATCCCCAGGAAAGCATTGAAGCCACTGTTCAAGTCACAACCTTCTATTATGAAGGGGCAGTGTAATCGCTGTTCTCGTAAGGAGCGCTTTTCATGGAAATCGTGTACTCAATCTTTTTCTTCCTTTTTGGAATTGTATTAGGTTCATTTTATAATGTGGTCGGGCTTCGGGTGCCGAAAAAGGAGTCCATCATTTATCCTCCTTCCCATTGCCCGCATTGCCAAAGACGTCTGACGGCCATTGATTTGATTCCTGTGTTTTCATACATCCTTTTGCGCGGAAAATGCAGAACTTGCGGCGCGGGGATTTCGCCGGTTTATGTGGTGTCCGAGCTTGCAACGGGTTTTATGTTTGTTTTCGGTTACTTGCGGCTCGGATGGTCCTTTGAATTGGCCGTGGCGCTTTTGTTCATCTCATTATTGGTCATTATCGTTGTATCCGATTTTCAATATATGATCATTCCGGATAAAGTGCTTCTGTTCTTTTTGCCGTTAATCATCCTTGGCCGGTTCCTGTCACCGCTTGAACCGTGGTGGGATGCATTTCTCGGCGCCGCAATCGGATTTGCGATCCTTTTGGGGATTGCGGTCGTTTCGAAAGGAGGCATGGGCGGAGGCGACATCAAGTTGTTTTTATTGATCGGCCTTGTGCTGGGGACCGTGAAGACCGTGCTGACATTATTTTTATCTTCCATCATCGGCTTGTTTGCAGGCATTATGGTGTTGAAGATGAGGAAGCAGGGCATGAAAAATCCGGTCCCTTTTGGCCCCTCCATCGCCGTTGCCGCAATCATTGTTTATTTTTACGGAGATTCCATCATCCGGTGGTATTGGAATTTGTTTTAAAAAACATCGCTCGTCGCTTTTGGCAATGGGCGGTGTTTTTTATTTTTGCAGCTCTAAACTTTTCCCGGAATCGAATATATTACAGAAAAGGCTTATGAGGAGGTATCCCCATCAAACCGATCATCGGAATTACCATGGATTGGGATGAAGGATTTTACCGGTTAAATGAAGCGTATGTGAAGGCGGTGATGGAAGCCGGGGGGATTCCGGTAGGCCTGCCGTATGCAGGGGAAGATGATGGCGAACGCATCATCAACACAATTAACGGTTTGCTTCTTTCGGGCGGGGGGGATATTAATCCGATCCTTTATGGAGAGGAACCGCTTCCCCGCCTGGGCAGGGTGATCACCGAACGGGATGAACGGGAAATCCAATGGACAATAGCGGCAATCCAAAAGAAGATTCCCATTTTAGCGGTTTGCCGCGGACTTCAAATATTGAACGTCGCATTGGGGGGAACGGTTTATCAGGATCTTTACGCCCAAAAGAAACGGGAAACCTTGTTGCATTCCCAAACTTCTCTCCGGCATGAAACTTCCCATTTTGTCCATCTCCGGGAAGACAGCAAATTGTACAAAATCGCCAATACGAAAAAGATAGCGGTCAATTCCTTTCATCATCAGGCCATTAAAGAAGCCGCAAAGGACCTGGCGATCGTCGGGGTGGCAAGCGATGGCATCGTGGAGGCGGCAGAACATAAAACATTGCCGTTTTGCCTCGGCGTCCAATGGCATCCGGAAGCGTTGGCCGTAAATGGGGACCCGATGTCATTGGCCCTGTTCCGGTCATTTATTGCGGCATGCAGAAAAGAAAAGTAGAAAAGGGGCCGTTTTAGCCCCTTTCTTTCCCAATAAAATGAATTAATGAAATTTTCGGTAAAGACCCACCACTGTTCCCAAAATCGTGACTTTATCGACAATAATGGGTTCCATGGCCGAATTTTCGGGCTGCAGGCGGAAATGGTCCTTTTCCTTATAGAATCTTTTCACCGTCGCCTCATTATCTTCCGTCATTGCCACAACAATTTCCCCATTGTTTGCGGTGGAAGTCTTTTTCACGATAACATAGTCTCCGTCCAAAATTCCCGCTTCGATCATGGAGTCCCCCATTACTTCCAGCATAAACAGCTGATCATCGTCCGATCCGTATGCAGCAGGCAAAGGAAAATATTCCTCGATGTTTTCAATCGCCGTAATCGGCTGCCCGGCGGTTACCCGGCCCACCAAAGGCACATGGATCACGGACTGTCTTTGGGGCTCCTCTTCTAGATCCAATATTTCAATCGCCCGGGGTTTAGTAGGGTCTCTCCGGATATATCCTTTCTGTTCAAGGCGCGTAAGGTGACCATGTACTGTTGAGCTGGAGGCAAGCCCAACCGCCTCACCTATTTCACGAACGGATGGAGGATACCCTTTCGCCCGTACCTCATTTTTTATAAATTCCAATATCTCTTTCTGCCTTTTTGAAAGCTTCTCCATTTTGGTCACCTCAATGTGAATAGTTTTACATATTTTACATTTAGTATAGCAGTAAAAATGCAGGAATGCAAACACAGGTTCGAAAAAAGTCTTGACAAGAAACGTGTGTTCGCATTAAAGTAAGAACAGATATTCCGAACAAATATTCGTAAAAAGGGGAAAGAGTCATGCGCTGGTTGAGAGAAAAGCAATATATCATGATTTTGGGAATTGTTTCTTTATTGATTATTGCTTATATTATCATTACAGATGAAGGGGATATTTCCTACGAACCGATTACGGTAAAAGAAGGGGACACCCTTTGGACGCTGGCGGACCGCTATAAGTGAAAGATGGACAGGGAGGCATGGATCCGCAATGTTGTCGCCGAAAACAATCTTGAAGGCGAAAGGATCTTCGCTGGACAAACTTTGATGATACCAATTCCTGATGATGCAATCTATATCGCCATTGATGAAGATGATGAAATTCAAGAAGTAAAGGTAGCGAGCAAACGATAATGGGAATCCGGAATGATAAAGCGGTGATTTATGCGAGGGTAAGCACCGATAAAAATGAACAGGAAACTTCCTTAAAACGCCAAAAAGAAGAACTGTCCCGCTATGCCCAAAGACTGGGGTTCCAAGTGGCAGGCATTTTTGAAGACCGCCATAGCGGCTATGACGTTGACCGCGATGGATTGCTGGAAATGCTGGATTTTATCACGGAACAGAAGATTGCCGCCGTTTTCGTGCAGGATGAAACACGCTTGGGCCGCGGACACGCAAGGGTGGCGGTTCTGCATTTGCTGAAAAAATCCGGAACGGAAGTTTATTCCCTCAACGATGCAGGGCCTATGACATTGAATGAAATGGATGAAATGCTTCTCGAGATATTGGCGATTATCGAAGAATATCAGAGAAAAATCCACAATGCAAAAATCAAAAGGGGAATGCGCCGTGCTGTGGAAAACGGCTATCGGCCCGAACGGAACTTTAAAAACAGGCATAAACGGGAAGGAAGGGACCGCATTGAGGTTCCTGTCGAAGAAATCGTCAAATTGAGGGAAAAAGGGCTGACATTCCAGGAAATCGCTTCCACTTTAAGAGGGTTGGGCTATGATGTAAGCAAAGCGACAGTGCACCGGAGATATATGGAATATCAAGAAAGGCTTGAAGACTAAATTGCTTGCACTTCAAGCCTTTTTTGCATATTCTTTTATGTATTGAAAAGGAAAGGTGTGAATGAAATGTTGCCAAAAGAAAAAATTGCCCGGATCAATGAATTGACGCGAAAAGCAAGAGAGGGAAAATTGACGGAAGAAGAAGCAAAAGAACGCACAATGCTTCGGAAGGAATATTTGGAAGCTTTCCGTGAACATTTCAGAAAGACCATCGAAAATGTGCAAATTTTTGACATCGAAGGAAATGATGTCACACCTGAAAAAATAAAAAAGCTCCGCCGCAACCGATTGAATTAGAGAAGCCTCCATGCCGAAAGATAATGTGCAAGAAAATATGAGATTCCATAAAAATAGATTGTTTTCCAAGAAAATGTTGTCTAAACTGTATACGGGACAATAATTGCACGAGAAAGGATGTAAATGATGACAACTACAGCGGATTTAACAGCAATCAACGCGATCCGGACACTGTCTATTGATGCCATTGAGAAAGCGAACTCGGGACATCCGGGACTTCCAATGGGTGCGGCTCCGATGGCATACACATTATGGACAAAACAAATGCGCCATAATCCTAAAAACCCTAAATGGTTCAACCGTGACCGTTTCATTCTTTCCGCGGGACATGGCTCCATGCTGTTATATAGCCTTCTCCATTTAAGCGGCTATGATTTGGACTTGGAAGAAATTAAAAATTTCCGCCAATGGGGTTCCAAAACGCCTGGACATCCGGAATATGGCCATACAGCCGGTGTGGAGGCAACGACGGGGCCGCTTGGACAAGGGATTGCCATGGCCGTAGGAATGGCGATGGCTGAGCGTCATTTGGCAGCGATGTACAATAAACCGGGATTTGACATTGTCGACCATTATACGTTTGCCCTTTGCGGAGACGGTGACCTGATGGAAGGTGTAGCGGCAGAAGCCATCTCATTGGCGGGACACTTGAAACTGGAAAAATTGATCGTTCTTTACGATTCCAATGATATTTCATTGGACGGCGATCTTTCAAAAGCTTTTTCGGAAAATATTCAAAAACGGTTTGAAGCGTGCGGATGGAATTATCTCCGTGTGGAAGACGGCACAGACGTGGATGCCATCAATGAAGCGATCGCCAAAGCGAAGCAATCCACAGGAAAACCGACATTGATTGAAGTAAAAACGATCATCGGCTACGGTTCCCCGAATAAGTCGGGAAAATCCGATGTGCATGGTGCGCCGCTTGGAGCGGATGAAGCGAAATTAACGAAGGAATTTTACGGTTGGAAACATGAGCCGTTTGAAATTCCGGACGAAGTCTATGAGACATTCAAAGTAGTAGAGGAAAATGGCGGACAGGCCGAAGCGGAATGGAACAAAAAATTTGAAGCATATCAAAAAGAATATCCGGAATTGGCGAAACAGTTTCTTCAAGCCATAAATAATGAACTTCCGGAAGACTTTGATGCAGAGCTTCCTGTGTATGAAGCAGGAAAATCCATCGCGACCCGTTCCTCTTCCGGAGAAGCGATCAACGCGCTTGCCAAAAAAATCCCATATTTCTTCGGCGGAAGCGCCGATCTTGCGGGTTCAAACAAAACGACGATCAAAGGCGGCGGCGATTTTTCAGCTGAAACACCTGAAGGACGCAATATTTGGTTTGGCGTGCGGGAGTTTGCGATGGGCGCAGCTTTGAACGGCATGGCGCTGCACGGGGGACTTAAAGTATTCGGAGGAACTTTCTTTGTATTCTCCGATTATGTTCGCCCTGCCGTCCGCTTATCAGCCTTGATGGGATTGCCGGTGACATATGTCTTTACCCATGATTCCATTGCGGTCGGCGAAGACGGCCCAACGCACGAGCCGATTGAACATTTGGCATCCTTCCGCGCGATGCCGAACGTTTCCGTCATCCGTCCGGCGGATGCAAACGAATCACGCGAAGCATGGAAATTGGCGATCCAATCCAAAGATCGGCCAACGATTTTGGTACTATCCCGCCAAAACCTGCCTGTTCTTGAAAACACGGCAACTCTGGCGAAAGATGGCGTTGCAAAAGGTGCTTATGTGGTATCACCGGCATCGAAAGAAACACCTGACGCAATTTTGATTGCCACTGGTTCCGAAGTCGCTTTGGCCGTGAAAGCGCAGGAAAAATTGCGCGAAGAAGGCATCGATGTTTCGGTCGTCTCCATGCCTTCCATGGACCGGTTTGATCAACAGTCCGACGAATATAAGGAATCCGTATTGCCAAAAGCGGTGACAAAACGTTTGGCGATTGAAATGGGATCTTCTTTGGGCTGGCATAAATATGTCGGTGCTGAAGGGGATATCCTTGCCATCGACAAATTCGGCGCCAGCGCGCCAGGAAACATTGTGATGGAAAAATACGGATTTACCGTGGACAATGTTGTCAATAAAGTGAAAGCTTTATAATATAAAAACAAAGGCTTCCTTCTGTAAAAAGAAGGGAGCCTTTGTTTTTATGGGGAACAGACATGTACCCTTTTGGGGAAAACTTCCTTTGATGTGGAATCCTTTCATCTTAATCGTTCCGTATGGAATGTAAACAATTTTGGATCCTTGCCCGTTAAATCGGCATATGGATGGTCCATGAGAAATCGCCATCGATTCCCTATTTCACCAGCCCGTGTTGGAAAGCGTACACGACGGCTTGTGTCCGGTCCTGCACTTCCAGTTTTGCAAGGATGTTGCTTACATGCGTTTTCACCGTTTTCAAAGCGATGAACAGCTCATCTGCTATTTCTTGGTTCGTTTTTCCCTGCGCCATCAAGAGCAAAACTTCCATTTCCCGGTCGGTCAACTGCTCATGAAGGGGACGGCTGGCCGCATTCCGCATCCGGTGGATCATTTTCGATGTCACTTCAGGTTCAAGGACCGGTTCGCCTTGGACGGTTTTCCGAATCGCTTCGGCAATCTGCTTCGCATTGGCCGTTTTCAGGATATAGCTTGTGGCGCCGGCTTCCAAAGCGGGGTATACTTTATCATCATCGAGGAAACTTGTCACAATCATAATTTTCGCTTCCGGCCATTCTTTCAAAATTTCTTTTGTCGCTTCCGCCCCGTTCATGACGGGCATCACATTATCCATCAAAATAATGTCGATATTCGGTTTGAGCTGGAGCACTTTTTCCACCGCTTCTTTTCCATTCTCCGCTTCCCCGACGACCGTCATATCCGGCTGGGAGGAAAGATAAGCGGAAACGCCGATGCGGACCATTTCATGATCATCGGCAATGAATACTCTAATCATCCGATTCGCCTCCCGTTCCATCCTGTTTTTCCAACGATTTTTCCTCATAAGGCGGCATATCCTCTTTTTTCAAAGGCACTTTCACTTCAACGATGGTCCCTTCGCCGGGAACGGATACAATTTTGTATTTGGCACCAATTTCCACTGCGCGTTCGGCAATATTTTTTAATCCATAGGAAGTGGAATGGGTTTCATCGGTTGGATCAAACCCCCGTCCATTGTCCTGTATTCTTAAAATCGCCAACTGGTCTCTTTCGATTAACAACAGTTCCACTTCGGTGGCTTTTGCATGGCGGAGGGTATTGGACAATGCTTCCTGGGCGATGCGGAATAAATGATCTTCCTCCGCTTTCGACAATTGGATTTCTTCGATTTGATAGTCGATGTCAAAATGGACTTTTTGTTTGAGCTCTAAAATTAAATCTTTGAGCCCTTGTGCCAATGTATTGTTGTTTAATGCGATCGGGCGGAGATGCAACAGCAAGGCGCGCATTTCCAATTGGGCCTGCTGCACGATCTTTTCGATTTGATTCAGCTTCTGTTTGGTTTCTTCCGGCGGGGTTTCCGTTTCCGTCAATGCCGATAATAACATGGAAGCGGCAAACAACTGCTGCGATACGGAGTCGTGGAGCTCCCGCGCCAGCCTTTGCCGTTCCGCGACAATCCGCTCCTGGATGATTTTGTCGTTTGCTTCCGCCTTCTCATTGGATAAACGCTGCAGGCTTTTTCTTTGCGTTTCGATTAATTCATTCGTTTCTTTCAGAGCTTTTCTGAGCGGATAGGAAACATTCCGTTTCACTTGCATTTCGGGTTCCGGCAGCTGCTTTACATAATTCAAGGTGATGATTTCTTTTGTTTTTTCCGTAATGAACCACCATAAGCTGATGCAGAAACTGATGATGAATGTACCGGTAATTATGATGGNAAACAACGGAAAATCATGATAATAATACTCCCACAAAGGGCTCCAGGTTGATTCATCAGGAATGCCATATAATAGGTAGAAAAGCCCGAAACACATGCCAAGAAGAATCAGGGCAATGGCAAAGGTGCGGAAAATCAGTGAAATCATTTCCGGTTCACCTCCACATCCCCCAGCCAGGCGGCCACATGAATGACCAGCTTCCTCTTCGACTCATCCGGATTGCCGTCTTCGAAAGTCAGCTTTTCATTCCATAGGCGTTTTGGCGGATAGTCCAATATTTTCGCTTCCCCGATCAGTGTGGAATATTGAAGTCGAAAAGGAATTTCATAGGGCAAAATGATCCGGACTTTCCCGATTCCCTGGCGTATTGTTATGACGGAGGTTCCGGCCGGCAAAACGGTCTCTGTCACATCGACCGTAAAATCGCCGAGGAAGTTTTGAAGCAGCAGATCCTGCCATTTGTAATTTTCCATCGGCCATGAAGAGGGCAGAATGAGCTCGTTTTTTTGGATTGTGCCAAATTCGGGATGCCCGGCGTCGATCTTCACTTCTTTTTGGCGGCTTGTGGTTTGTTTAAAGAGAATATATATTAATAAGCAGACGATGAAAAAACGCAGGCTCCAAAGGGCTAAAACCGCCAGAAAAATAAAAAAGGCGCCCAGCCAAAAATAGATTTTTTTTCCTTTCGAAAAACTCCGATAAAGCAAAAACGCCCCAATAATCAGAAAGAGGGCACCACCATTATTGAAAATGGTCAGCTCTACGAATACAATCAGCACCAAAAGGAAAAACAAAGAAATCATCTGTTTCGTCGTGAAACTGGTCAAAGTGGTTCCTCCTTCAAATTGAACAAACGAAATGATCAATATTGAAAAAGAAGGGAAAATTCCCTTCTTTATTTTTTAACATTATATCACGGCTCAACCGTTTCCTTCGAGGAAGGATTGCCGGCTGCCTGGTTTTGTTCCAAGAGGGCAAGACGGGTTTCCAATAGGGAATATTCATAGTTTTTCTCAACCTTTTTGGATAATTGATCGATATAAGCCGAGAGATTTTGAAAATCCAGGTCATTGGATTCGAAGACTTGATCCATCTTCACATTCGCCCTTACCACATTTTCTTTTCCCATCAATTGCAGTTGGCGGACTTTCATATCTTCAATTTTATGCTTCATCAATTCATATTTTTGTTCCAGCTGAAGATATTCCCTGTTTGCTTGTTCCAAGCTTTCCCTCAAAGTAATGTGGCGGTTTTTATAAGCTTCAACTTCCTGCATCGCAAACCAAATCAAATCCTCTTCGCCGCTTGACTTTGCCAGTTCCAGCTGGTTTGTTCTTTTCTTCAGCATCATTTCCGTATCTTTTAATTTTTGTTCCAGCTCTTCTTTTAAACGTTGTTGTCTTTCCAGGAGCTTCCCCGTTTGTTCCGTCATTTTTTCGGCTTCCCGGATATATTGGTTCAGCATCTTAATGGGATTTTTTTCTTCTTTTCGATCAAGAAGAGCGTGCAAATCCGCCTCCAACGTATAACGGAATCGTTTCAATAAACTCATCATTTAAAATCTCTCCTTGCTTTGTAATTTGGACCATTCATTTTCAAAATTTGTGAAAGGGTCATCCTGTTCTTTGCCGGAAAAGGAAACCTCTTCTCCTTTCCATTTTTGGTAAAGCACATATAGAAGGACGATTGCCGCAAGTCCCAAGAGCGCCGGAACATTGGATACGGCCATCACAAGCCCGATCAGTCCGATCAGGATCCACAGCATTTTGCCGGCAACAGAACGGCTTTTGATGTAATAATGCATGCCAAGAAATACGAGGGCCAAAGCAAAAGCCAGTCCGATTAAAGGCCCCAAGGTGCTGAGGGCGATGATAACCAAAACAATAGCCGCAAGCAATAACAGCAGTTTTTTCATCTTGATTCTCCTTTCTTCTTTGTACTTTTATGGTACTAGTCCGCATCATTTCTCAAAACGACCTGGAACTGTATTTTCGGCTCAGTCTTGAGACGGAGCGGTTTTAAGACTTTGAAAAGCGGGAAATAGAAGTTTCAAATGGATAGTTTCTATGGACTTGAGAGAGAAAAAATAGATTTATTTTATTAAAAAAATGGTATTTCCCCGGAATTTGACAAAAAAAAATCTGCAATAGGGACAAGTTTTGACAAAAAATTCAAAATCTTTCAATTATAATGGAATCAAATAAATGGCCGGAAGGAGGACAAAGAGATGAGAATCTATTCAATCTTTAACATAAAGAAACAATATCAGTCGTTTGTTTTCGGGAGAGAAAGAATGCTCTTGGAAATGGTAGCAAAAATTGATGATCAAGAGGAGTCCTCTGCAAGAAAACAATTAAGTTATATTTGCGAACCGATGGAAGGGAAAATTGAAGCGCAAATCTATCAGCATCTCCAAAAATGTTTTCCGGAAATGCATTGGATGGACGATTATTTGGGATTTGAACATAAGTTGAAAGGACGAATCAAAATCAAAGTTTTCGAATATTATATTGAAGCGGTTTGTGAAGGATCCCGCATGCTGGATCTGGATTTGTTCCAATGTTTAAGCCAGATCAATAATTCGTTCCTTGCATTCAACAAAGAGGAATATGAATGCGGCTGGTTGAAGCCGGTGAAATATGCATCCTATTAATAAAACATGAAAACCCTGTTGACTTGAAAAAGTTCAACAGGGTTTTACGGGGAATAAGGGGATTTTATTTATGCAAAGGGGATATGATTCACGCAATGGAATAAGATTGAATATTAATCTGCAACAGCTAACAGTTTTTTATGGGTTTCTTTCAGTTGGTTCGCAATTTCTTCGATTTTGTTCAATGTTTCAATCCGTTCCTGCTTTTGCTGTTCAATGGCTTGTTGAAGAGTGATTTCAATTTGTTTTTGCGCATTCGCAAATAGATCCAAAAGCGCGTTGTTCGGCTTCCAGGCCAAGTTTTGGGCTTTGTCCGTGATTTCTTGGACACTTTCAAGCCATTTTGAAATTTCATCAAATTGGCCTTCTTTGCCGAATTCTTTTAAGCTGTTTTCAAGTCTTTCCTGCCATTCTTTTGAAGCTTTTTTCGCTTCTTCTTCAACGGCATTGATGGCATTTACCGCAGATTCAATGAATTCTTTCTGCACATTGAATGCTTGCAGAGTTCTTTTTTCGAAGTCTTCCTGCACTTTTTCGATTGTTTTTAAGCTATTAACCCAGCTGTCCCATACTAAATCTACACCTTTTGCAATTTGCTCTTTTGCCATTACTTAATTTCCTCCTTTAATTTAAAGCAAAATTTTAATTTATAATGAATGCATTTTGCAATGCATACATCCCAAAATTAGACTCCAGGCTGTTCTTGAGGCTCAGGTGTTGCTGCTGTCTGTGTCTTGGTTTTGCGGGTGCGGGCAGTTTTAGGTTTTGACGAGGATGATGCTGCGGATTTTGCTTTGGATGAGGCTGCTTTTGCTGGTGCGGATGATTTTTTCGTTTTGTTTTCGGTAGTTGCTTCGACTTTTTGCTGCGATTTTGTAGTGCTGTTGTTTTCCTTTTTTGTCCCGCCGCTGCCGGTTGAAAAGAATGGATTATATAAGTTGAAAAATTGGTTTAACAGTTTTTGATATTCACTTAAAGAATTGGCCCACATATCCAGATATTTTTCACCGGCTTCAGTGATGGAATAAATGCGTTTGGCAGGGCCGCCGGAACTTGTATCCCATACAGAAGTCACCAAGTTTTCTTTTTCAAGCTGTCTTAATAGACGATAGAAATTACCGTGGTCCAAAGATTCGATCCCAAACTTAGTAATCTTCTCCATCAATTCATAACCATGGGTATTAAATTCACGCAAATGCAACAACATGATTGGAATCAGGAAATTTTTCGGCGCGCCAATACTCGGACTTTTTGGTTTCTTTTTTTCATCTTTCGATACCAATATTATTACACCGCCTTCTGCTATTTACTTATATATGTAATTTACACATATATGCAGCACTTTGTCAATCTTTTTTT
>JGI1652J44930_10000593_pt1 | contig 14128 bp, 13 predicted proteins | sample NewIslsDNAsample_FD_44930 | JGI IMG/M metagenome (IMG submission 44930)
CCCGCCTTCTATTCCCCGCTATGACATGGCAGCGGAGAAAATAATACGCCGGCAGAAAAGCATCTTCCCTATTCGTCTATTTTAGTTCGCAATACTGATATTCGTTTTTTCTACATTTTGCTCTGCAGAAGGATGAAATTCATTTTCCATTTTGGAAACAACAACCGTTGCTACTGCATTACCAATGATGTTCGTAATGGCGCGCGCCTCCGACATAAAACGGTCAACGCCAAGCAACAAAGCGATGCCTTCTACTGGAATCATTGGGAAGGCGGCCAGCGTGGCAGCCAGTGTAATAAATCCTGAACCCGTTACTCCCGCTGCTCCTTTGGAAGTGAGCATTAAAATGCCGAGTAACGTAAGCTCTTGCCAAATGCTTAAATCAATGCCGTAGGCTTGCGCAATAAACATAGCTGCCATCGAAAGGTAAATAGACGTTCCATCCAAGTTAAATGAATATCCCGTCGGCACAACAAGCCCGACAACCGATTTGGAGCATCCATATTTTTCAAGGCGTTCCATCAACTTTGGCAGCGCCGATTCTGAAGAAGAAGTGCCAAGCACAAGCAAAATTTCTTCTTTGATATAAGCAATAAATTTAAAAATATTAAATCCATAAAACTTAGCGATCGCACCTAACACACCAAAAATAAACAATGCCATCGTAATATATACAGAANCCATTAATTTTCCTAGCGACAATAATGAACCGATTCCAAACGTGCCAATCGTATACGCCATCGCACCAAACGCAGCAATTGGCGATACTTTCATGANCATATTCACAACACCGAAGAAAATGTCCGCCAAACGTTCAAATAATGTAATAACCGGCTTTGCTTTTTCTCCTAACCCTGCCGCAGCAAGTCCGAATAACACGGCAAAGAATAAAATCGGCAGCAATTCGCCTTTCGCAAGCGCCCCAACAACATTATCTGGAATAATGCTAAGTAAAAACTCAATGACACCGTGATTTACTTCTTCTGCCTGTTTCGTATATTGCGACACATCGCCGCCTTTTACGGCATCAGTATTAAACCCTACCCCTGGTTTGACCAAATTAACGACAATAATTCCGATTGCTAAGGCAAATGTAGTAACAATTTCAAAGTAAATAAGCGCTTTTCCNCNGATGCGGCCAACTTTTTTCAAATCCCCCATGTTTCCNATTCCAATCACAACCGTGAAAAAAATAATCGGTGCAATCACCATTTTGATTAACTTAATAAATGCATCGGCAAGCACTTTCAATTTCGAGCCAAATTCAGGAAATAAAAAACCAACGATAATTCCTAATATAATTCCAATAATTACTTGCACGGTTAAGCTTTTAAACTTGCTCCGCATTTCTCCCCTCTCCTTTCGTNGTCCTGATAACGCTTTCAATCACCATGTTACCGCAATGTTCAGAAAATAAAAATATTATGTTAATAATGGTCTTTTTGTTCTTTTTGGTCTTGCAAAGAAAAAANGGCCTTATTTTAAGGCCGCTTTCTGTTTTATCTTTGTTTGATTTCGCGCAGCAGTTTGTCNCCAAACTCTTTTGCAAACTGGTCATACAAAGGCGCAAATTTCTGTTCCCATCGCTTTTTTTCTTCTTCAGATAGTTCATAAATATGAATATTTTCGTTTTGCTTTATTTCTTCTAATTCCTGTTCATTTTGATTTTTCGATTGCTGTANATTCCACATGGTTGTTTCCTGAATCGCTTCCGTTATTTTTTGCTGGATATCTCTCGGCAAACTCTCCCAAAACGATTTGTTCATCATCACCGCATAGCCAAGATATCCGTGGTTGCTGATCGTTATATATGGCTGAAATTTGTAAAAGCCTTTCGAGTAAATATTAGAAATCGTATTTTCCTGTCCATCAAATTCATGCTTTTCTAAGGAACGATATACATGATCAAACGAAACGACAATCGGTTCGCCGCCCAGCAAGCGAAATTGCTCTTCAATCACTTCGCTTGGCATAATACGAAAGCGCAATCCGCGAAAATCATCAGGGCGGACCAGCAAACGAGTTGTGCTCGTCATTTGTTTAAAACCGTTGCTCCACAAAGCCAATCCCTTAATTCCTTTTGAATCTAACATCGCTAAAAGCTGTTTGCCTACACTTCCTGTAAACGTCCGCTCCACATCGTGGTAGTCTTGAAATAGATAGGGTAAATCTAATACTTGCCATTCAGGAATTAATTCCGTCACTTTGGAAAACGTCGGCGCAATCATTTGCACGTCACCATGCAATAGTGCGTCCATTTCCTCGCCATCGGAATATAAAGAACCGTTCGAAAATACTTCTACTTTTACACGGCCATTTGTTTTTTTTTCGACAAGATCGGCAAACTTTTGCGCCGCCAATCCTTTTGGCGTATTTTCCGCTACTACATGGCTAAAATAGATAACAATTTGCTTTTTTAGCCCTTGTTGCTCATCATCATATACCATATTTTCATTGCGAAAATGCTGTTTTAGTAAAAACGCTGCACATCCTAAACAAATAAGCAAAACAAGAGATAACACCCACCATTGCTTTTTCATGTTCCACACCATTTATGAATAAGTTTTTTAATCAAATTTTATCATATTGTCGAAAAATGCTAAAATAATCAACAAAATTATATTATTTTCCATGAAGACGAGGTATTCGTTGTGATGCATCGGCTATCCATTCGCTGGAAAATCACCATCTTAATTTTTTTTATCGTTAGCTTCTCCTTATTGTTAAGCGGAATGTTTGTCATCGGCGACTTTTTTCACACAAAAGAAGAGGAATTGCGGCAGCGGGCATTGTTGACGGCACGGACGGTATCCGAGCTTCCTGAAATCAAATCACATATTGTCGGAACCCAAAAAGAACGATCTTCCATCAACATCATTGTCGAACGTGTTCGCATTATTCATAACGCCGACTACATTGTTGTTCTTGACATGAATAAAATTCGCCTTTCCCATCCGGTCCCATCCATGATTGGGCGTGTTTCCCGCGGCGCCGATGAAGGCCCGGCCTTTGCGGAACATACTTACACGTCGAAAGCGCGCGGCGAAATCGGCACTGTCATTCGCGCATTCGTTCCAATTATGAACCAAGATCACCAACAAATCGGCGTTGTTATCGCGGCATATCGATTGCCAACTTTTTTCGAAGTGATCGATGCTTTAAAAGAAGAAATTTTGATTGCCATAAGTCTTTCTTTACTCATCGGCGGAATCGGGGCTTGGCTGCTTGCTTCCCATATTAAACGGCAAATGTTTCAGCTTGAGCCTCATGAAATTGCCAAACTGCTTGTCGAACGTACCGAAGCCTTTAACGCGATGCACGAAGGGGTCATTGCGATTGACAGTGATGAAAAAATCACTATTTTTAATAACCGGGCAAAACAGATGCTCGGCGTTAAAGGGGATGTGATCGGCAAACCGATTCGTTCTGTTATTCCTGACACGCATCTGCCGGAAATATTAGAAATTAACCAGCCTATTTATAATAAAGAATTGCAGATAGGAAACTTGACGATTTGGAGCAATCGCATTCCAATTAAAGTCAATGGCAAAATCGTCGGTGCCATCGCTATTTTCCAAGATCGCACAGAGATAAAGAAGCTAGCCGAAGAGCTGACAGGTGTTAAAGCTTTCGTCAGCGCTTTGCGTGTGCAAAATCATGAATATATGAATAAACTTCATACGATCGCCGGATTAATTCAATTAGGACACCAAGAAAAAGCGCTTGAATACGTCTTTCAAGTGACGGAAGAACAAAAAGAGTTAACCCGTTTTTTAAGCAAACATATTAAAGACGAAAGCATTTCCGGTCTGCTTCTGAGTAAAGTCCGTCGCGGCAAAGAGCTGGGCATTCATGTGATTATCGACCGTCATAGTCGTCTGCATGCTTTTCCGCCTGCATTGGACCATCATGATTTCGTCGTCATTCTTGGAAATTTGATTGAAAACGCTTTTGACTCCTTTCAAGGCATTACGGATCGGGAAAAAGAAATATATGTAAGCATCGAGCAAAATGAGGAAATTTGTTCTCTCTCGGTGGAAGACAACGGCCAAGGCATTGATCCGGAGCATCTCGACCGCATTTTCGAGGAGGGGTTCTCCACCAAAGGCAAAAATGGACGAGGCATCGGTTTGTACTTAGTCAAGCACATTGTGGAAAAAGGAAAAGGGCATATGGATGTAAAGTCGGAAAAAGGAAAAGGAACAATATTTACGATTACTTTTGACATGTAAGGAGGGAGAAGATTGTACCGCGTACTGCTCATTGAAGACGATCCGATGGTACAGGAGGTGAACCGCCAGTTCATCGAACAAGTAGAAGGATTTACAGTAATCGGCGTTGCCGGAAACGGGATCGAAGGAATACAACTGATCCGCGAACTTCATCCCGATTTAGCCATTATCGATATTTATATGCCCGAGCAGGACGGCTTGGAAACATTAAAAGAAATTCGCTCAAAAGGGTATGAAGTCGATGTCATCGCCATCACCGCAGCAAGCGACATCGATACCGTACGCCGTGTACTGCAAAACGGCGCGTTTGATTACATTATGAAACCCTTTAAATTTGAACGCCTTAAACAGGCTCTCGAAAATTACCATGCATTTCGCCAAACGTTAGCCGAAAAAGAAACGCTAACACAAAAAGAACTAGATGCTCTTTTGCAAACGCCGGAACAGCAAACATTGTCGCATGACGGGCTACCAAAAGGATTAAACGAAGTGACATTGCAAAAAATCGTACATTATCTCCGGAAACAGGCAAGCCCCGTTTCCGCCGAAGAAGTTGCCGAAGGGGTCGGCATCGCCCGGGTAACTGCCCGCCGCTATTTAGAATACTTAGAAAAGAAAGGGGAAGTCACTCTCGACGTTCAATACGGCGGAATCGGGCGCCCGGTAAACCGGTACATGATGAAACACATATAAGAAAAACAGCTGCCATGTTCTTATACCGATGAGCGTTCCATGAAACGAACAGGCAGTTTTTCCTTTTTCTTCACGATATTCCCCGTTTCGATGTAATGATAGATAAGACGAAAGGCCTTCGTTCCCATCAGCGCAAGCGGCAGCTCCATCGTCGTAATTTGCAGCGGTTCTGAAATCGGGTGATTATCGAAACTGACAATCGCAAGATCGTCAGGGATCTTCACCCCTTCTTTTCTCCCCCACAACACGATGCCCGCCGCCACTTGATCGCTCGATACAAGCAGCGCGCTCGGCTTTTCGGACAGATCCATCCATTGATGGATCACCCGCTTTCCGTCTTCGACGTATAAACAATGGTCAAAAATCCACTCTTTTCGCGGTTCAACACCAATTTGCCGCAGCGTGTCATAATAGGCCGTTTCCCGCGCTTTGCTATTTGTCCCTGTCGTTCTTCCGATGCAATAACCGATGTGCCGATGCCCTTTCCGAATTAAATAGCGCAACGCCTTAGCAAACGCTTCATAATGGTCAATATAGACAGATAAAAAATCTTTATCTCCAACATCCTCGCATAACACGATTGGCCCATTTTCCTTGTACGCCTCAATTACGTCCCAGCCCGCCACATGCGAACAAATAATAAGCCCGTCGACTTGTTTCATTCGTATCATTTCCAATGCTTCTAATTCCTTTTCCACATCGTAATTCGTTTGAAATAGCAAAAGGTGGTACCGGTGACGAAGCGCCTCTTTTGATATCCCTTCCAATATGGCGCCGAAATACGGGTGATTCACGTAGGGAAGCATGACCCCGATAATCGACGTTTTTCCTTTTGCTAAATGAACTGCATTAATGTTTTTCGTGTAATTTAATTTTTCTACCGCTTCCCATACTGCATTTCTTTTCTCTTCTCGCACGTAAGGATAGCCGTTTAGCACCCTTGACACCGTTGCCACGGAGACCCCTGCTTCTTTGGCGATTTCACGGATATTTGCCATCGTATCACCTTTTTTCAAAAAACTATTGCATTGAAACGCGTTTCATACATTATTGTATCCTCAAACAACATAAAGGAGGAATAAATCGATGATAAGCGGAATATTGTTGATTTTGTTTCTATGTGCGGTTGAATGGATTGGAGCTTATATAGCTTTAGAAGCCAATCCCCAAGCAAAGCGGGAATATTATCATAAAAACGACCGTTCATGCAACGGTAGAACTTCGCAAAAAACGATTGACAGACGTATGAAATAAAAGAAGTGATGTTGGGAGATCATGACTTTTCAAAAATTATTTCTTGCCACAAACATGTTCTCCCTTTACGCTGCTAATCGTCCAGTAACTATTGTAACAAAAACATTTATCATCGAAACATTTCTCCTTCATGTTTCAACTGATATAATAAGTGTATAAACTTAAGGAGGAATGGTGATGCAATTAGCTTGGAAGCCATTGATAACTGCCATCATGGTCATCGCTCTGGTTTCAGGGTGCGGAACGAAAGAAACAAACGGAGGAAAACAACCGAATTCTTCTAATAACGACACAAACCAAACGGAAACGACGCAATCGGATCATACAGGGCAATCAGAGGCATCGCAACCTTCGAGCGGCGTCTCAGAAAACGGCACCACTAGCGCAGAAGAAAACAAACAACAAGAAACGCGTCCTTCCGAAATTCAATTATCTTATATGGCCGATGGAAAAGAAGTGAAAGAAACTGCTTCTTTAAAAACAAGCGACAACCAAGGTTTTTCCTTATATGTACTAAAAGGCTGGAATCTTGATGCCGAAGAGCCTCATTCCGATGTGTTGCTGCACGATAACAGCTTCGTCAGAATCCGCCTCCTTCATGTGGAAGGAAACGGAACAGATTATGGGAAACTAGCTGAAGAACACGCACAAGCAGTGTCTTCCGACGCTGTTCGCCAGGACAGCGCAAATCTTCCAGAATCATTGAAAGGAGCCGCTTGGTATACCGCACACTCGGAAAACATGACGGTTCATGTCATCGGTACAAGCAGCCCTGTTCCTATGCTGGTGATAATTCAAACGCCAAAAGATAAGGAAGAGCTTGCGCCTATTTTAGCAATGATTGAAACGATACGAAAAACGGATTCGGCAAAGCTGGACAAAGAAGCGGCAGACCCGAATGAATCTGTCAGCTCCTCCAATTAGAATACTTTCTTCATCATCTATCCATTTGAAGAAGAAAATTGGTCCTGTTTCTGCACGCAAACGGGACCTTTTCTTATGTCAGCAAACAAAAAAAAACCCTATTTGAAACAAAGGGTTATACGTATGCCTTATTTTCTTCTTTCCGAAAAAATGTTTTCATCGCATGAAACACATCAGACTTTTGTTTTAAAATGTAATAACGGAACTTTTCATCTTTAATATTTTTGTAAGCGGACATCAGTGTAGAATGGCGATTGTATTGATTGACTTCTCCATATCCAAACATGTTCGACACTTTCATTAGTTCTTGAACAAGCTTCACGCAGCGAGCATTGTCCGATGTCAAGTTATCGCCGTCAGAGAAGTGGAACGGATAAATATTATAGCGCGATGGTGAATATTGCGTTTCAATNAGCTCCAACGCTTTTCGATAGGCAGAGGAACAAATCGTGCCGCCGCTTTCCCCTTTGGTGAAAAATTCATCTTCGGAAACTACTTTTGCCTCCGTATGATGAGCAATAAAGGCGATTTCCACCGTTTCATATTTTGTACGTAAAAAACGTGTCATCCAAAAGAAGAAGCTGCGAGCCATATATTTTTCCCATAATCCCATAGAACCGCTCGTATCCATCATGGCCAGTACCACGGCTTTTGACTCTGGCTTGACTACTTCATTCCACGTTCTAAATCTTAAATCTTCGCGATAAATCGGATAAAAACTTGGATTTCCATTCATCGCATTTCTCTTAAATGCGGCGAGCATCGTTCGTTTTTTGTCAATATTCCCCGTTAAACCAGTACGGCGAATATCATTAAATTCGATATGTTGCACAACATTTTGGTCTGCTTCTTTTCTTTGCAAATTCGGCAGCTCCAATTGGCTGAATAGTGCTTCTTCCAATTCCATCAACGATACTTCTGCTTCATAATAGTCTTGGCCAGGCAAGTCACCGGCTCCTTGCCCTTTTCCAGGTCCCTGTCCCTCCCCAGCTCCTTCTCTTGCCACCACATCGCCAACTTGGCTGTCTCCATCCCCTTGGCCGACATGTTTATTTTTCTCATAGTTATAACGAATTTTATATTCATCTAAAGAACGGATCGGAATTTTAATCACATCGCGTCCGTTTGACATAATAATGCTTTCTTCGGTAATTAAATCCGGCAAATTATTTTTAATCGCTTCCTTTACTTTTTCCTGGTGACGTTTTTGGTCGTCATGTCCTTTCCGATGGAGGGACCAGTCTTCTTTCGATANAACAAAGTTTCCTTTCATTTTTCCCCTCCTCATCTAAAATAATTTTCACACTTTTTTCTTTTCAGCATATACTTATGTTGGCGTCAAAAAACATATTTATATAAATGACAGTTTGTTTACTCTATCCTATGCAAAAAATCAAAATAATTGACAAATTATTACGAGAGTTACAAACTCAATTTTAAGTGGACAAGCCTGATTTCTTCTGCGTTTGTGCCCAAATGAGGAGTAAAAAAGCATGCCTAACGGCTTTAGGCATGCTAGCGGTTTAATAGGCTGCCGACATAGCGGAGCAGTTCATTGGCAGACGTGGAATTATAACCGTATTCNTCAATCAAGCGTGCCACAACCTCATTAATTTTCTTTAACTGCTGCTCATCCGGAGTTTTGGTGGAAGTGGTGATTTTTACAATGTCTTTTAAATCAGCAAATAATTTCTTCTGAATCGCCTCCCGCAGCCGCTCATGTGAATTGTAATCAAATTTTTGTCCTTTCCGTGCATAGGCGGAAATACGAATCAAAATTTCTTCNCGGAATGCCTTTTTTGCATTTTCCGAAATGCCGATTTGCTCTTCAATGGAACGCATCAGCTTTTCATCTGGATTCATTTCCTCGCCTGTCAGTGGGTCGCGCAGCTTCGTTTTATTGCAATATGCCTCTACGTTATCCAAGTAATTGTCCATCANTGTTTTCGCTGATTCTTCATACGAATAGACGAATGCTTTTTGCACTTCTTGCTTCGCGATTTCGTCATATTCCTTTCGCGCAAGGGAAATAAAGTTCAAATACCGCTCTTTATCTTCTTTGGAAATAGATGGATGCTGATCAAGCCCTTCTTTTAACGAACGCAGTACATCGAGCGCATTAATCGATGGAACTTCCTTGCGAATAATGCACGCGGAAATCCGGTTAATAACGTAGCGTGGGTCGATGCCGCTCATTCCTTCATCCGGGTGTTCCTTTTTCAACTCCTCGACATCGACCTCATTAAAGCCTTCGATCATTTCCCCGTCATACAGGCGCATTTTCTTGATAAGATCCACATCTGGCCGTTTCGATTCTTTTAATCTTGTCAAAATCGTAAACATAGCGGCAATTCGCAGCGTATGCGGGGCAATATGCACATCGGCGACATCGCTTTCGCGAATCATTTTTTCATAAATGCGTTCTTCTTCCGAAACGCGCAAGTTATACGGAATCGGCATGACAATAATCCGCGAATGAAGCGCTTCATTCTTTTTATTGGCGATAAACGAGCGGTATTCCGTTTCGTTCGTATGGGCGACAATTAATTCGTCAGCGCTTATTAACGCAAACCGTCCTGCTTTGAAATTGCCTTCCTGCGTTAAAGAAAGCAAGTGCCAGAGAAACTTTTCATCACATTTTAGCATTTCTTGGAATTCCATAATTCCGCGATTCGCTTTATTTAGCTCTCCGTCAAATCGGTAAGCCCTTGGATCTGATTCTGAACCGTATTCAGCAATGGTGGAAAAATCGATGCTTCCTGTAAGATCCGCAATATCCTGCGATTTCGGATCCGACGGGCTGAACGTCCCAATGCCGACGCGTTTATTTTCCGAGAAGAAAATTCTCTCCACCATTACATCTTCAATGCGCCCGCCATATTCTTTTTCCAATCGCATCATGTTCAGCGGCGAAAGTTCTCCTTCAATGCGGATGCCATATTCCTTATAAAAATCGTCACGTAAATGATGGGGAATTAAATGAAGCGGATCCTCATGCATCGGGCAGCCTTTAATCGCATACACGGCGCCCCGTTCTGTCTTCGAATATTCTTCTAGCCCCCGTTTTAGCAATGTAACAAGCGTTGATTTTCCGCCGCCAACAGGTCCCATTAACAACAAAATCCGTTTGCGTACATCGAGACGTTTTGCCGCTGGGTGGAAATATTCTTCCACCAGGCGTTCAAGCGCTTCTTCTAATCCAAACAAGTGATCACTAAAAAACTTATACCGTTTTCTTCCGTTTACCTCCTCTACTCCTGCATCTTTAATCATATTATAAACACGTGAATGTGCGGACTGAGCAACCCACGGTTTTTCTTTCAAAATCTCTAAATACTCCGCAAACGTTCCTTCCCATCTTAACCGTTCTTCTTCTTCACGATATTGTGCAATTTTCTTTAAAATATCCATAAAGGACCTCCTTATCCTTGATGTCTAACAGCAAGATTATTACAATGTATGCAAGGATGTCCTGTATCATTCGTTGCAAAAAAAATTTTGTCTCATTGTTCCAACCGCTCCTCCATTCACAAGGCTTGTCATATTCGCTATAATGAAGGAGACAGAGCCATCATTTCGTAAAGGAGGAATCGCGATGCGTACATTGCTTGTATTAGGCGTGATCATCGCTTTTTTAAGCGCGATCTTTACAGCTGGTTATGAAGATAAACCGGGCGTGAAAAATTAATGCCAAAAAAACGACCTCCTTTTCAGAAGGTCGTTTTTTATTAAGATAAACCATTAAATTTTTGCTGGCGCAGCGCTTCATACACCAAAATCGCCGCCGTATTCGATAAATTTAAGGAGCGGACTTTGTCGTTCATTGGGATGCGCAGGCAACGNTCCATATTTGCCTCGAGCAAATCTTTNGGCAATCCCGTTGTTTCNCGGCCAAACACAAAAAAAAGGTCTTTTTCGGTATCGCTAAAATCAAAGGAATCATAATATTTTTTGCCAAACTTCGTGATAAANTAAAACTCTCCGTGCGGGTACTGCTCAAATAACTCGTCTAGCGAGTCATAATAAGAAATATTGACATACGGCCANTAGTCCAGCCCCGCGCGCTTTAACATTTTATCATCTGTAGAAAAGCCAAGTGGACGAATTAAATGGAGCGCCGTATCGGTCGCCGCGCAAGTGCGGGCGATGTTTCCTGTATTTGCTGGAATTTCTGGTTGGTACAATACGACATGTAATGGCATAATTGCTTCACCCCAAACGATAGCATTATTTTCGGTCGATAATATGAAAAAACTTATAACGGATATTCGGCGTGTACGCACTAGAATCTTCGTACGACCAGTAACGCATGCGGCTGTTGGTAGTATGCGCGTTTACGAGCGGCATCCCATCTTTATCCTTTGCCACGACGATCGTCGAATGGTCAAAACGGCCGTTCCCTTGAAAATCATAACAAATAACATCCCCAGCCATCAATTGTTCTGGCGATGATACTTCCACAGTCTGCAATCCAACGCGCGATCCNCTTAAATACCANCGGAACGAATGTGCCACCGCCCAGCTATANCTCCAACTGTTGTTTTTGCACCACCATCCTTTAGCGCGGTTCGGATATCCGGTCATCGGCGCTCCGCCGGCATATAAACATTGTGATACAAAATTAGTGCAATCGACATCAAACTTCGGAAACGCCGGATTATAGCTGTTCCACCATATTTCCGCATAACGCACCGCCTTTGCCCGATTATATTCATAGGAAATTCGCTCATCGACTGGCATCTCGCGTTCTAAACGCGGGGAATCCATTTCCCCATCCGTTTTGCTTACCTTTTCATCTTTTACTAACTCTCCATCCAAAAAATACGCCTGTCTTTCCTCTATTTGCTCCTCGACGTACATCTCACGGCCATGCTTGATCAAAAACTGATAATGAGCGCAATAAGAAAGNCTTGCTTCGTTTTCCATTACATGCTTGCCTACAACTTGGCAATGGATCGTGCAACGAACTATTTCCGCCCCGCGTTTTTCGCACAGCCGNCTTTTTCTCTCTACCGCTTCCTCCATCATATCGTCCCTGGTAGAAACAAATAGTTGCGCCTGCGTTTTCAGCAAATGTTGCAGTTGCTTTTTCACGTCGCTCCCCACTTTCTTTTTTGTTACTACCTTATGTGGCAAAGAGCGAAACTTTCCCTATTCTTTCGATGCTTGCAACAATTGCAGGCCTTTTTCTATTTCAGCAAGAACTTCCGGGTCTTTTTCTGTTTGGCTCGCTTTTTGTAAATCCGTAATTACACTTGTATCACCGATTTTTCCGAGCGCCCATGCCGCTGTACCGCGAATGACTGGACGACTGTCTTCTTTTAATAACTTTAACAAATGCGGGATGGCTGTTTTATCCTTATAGTGTGCCAAAGCTAAAATGGCGTTGCGCTGAATCGGTTTTTTCCCGCGCCACGATCCCGCCACCGGGCCGAATTTCTCTTTAAATTCGCGGTTGCTGATATGCAAAAGCGGAATCAGCTTTGGCTTTGCCACTTCCGGATCTGGTTCCATCTCTGGGTGTAAGTGAAAATCTTTCCCCTTATTTTCTGGACAAACCATTTGGCACGTATCACAGCCATATAAGCGGTTTCCGATTTTATCGCGAAACTCATCGGCTAAAAAGCCTTTCGTTTGTGTCAACAATGAGATACATCGCTGCGCATTTAACTGTCCACCTTGCACAAGCGCTCCCGTTGGGCAGGCATCAATACACTTCGTGCACGTACCACAGCGGCTCTCAATCGGTTCATCGGGAGGAAATGGAATATTGGTAATCATCTCTCCTAAATAAACAAAAGAGCCAAACTCAGGAGTAATAATGGAGCAGTTTTTACCACTCCAGCCGATTCCTGCGCGCTCGGCAACAGCACGGTCCGCCAGCTCCCCAGTATCTACCATCGATTTGACACGGGCTTGCGGCACTTTTTCCAAAATAAACGCTTCTAATTTCTCCAGGCGCTCGCGCAAAATATCGTGATAGTCCTTGCCCCATGACGCTCGGCAGAAAATCCCTCTTCGTTCCGTTTTCGTACCGCGGGGAGCGTTTCTCATTTTCGACGGGTATGCTAAAGCAATCGCAATGATCGATTTTGCTTCCGGCAAAAGCAGGGAAGGNNTTGTTCTCTTTTCAATATCCGGTTCTTCAAACCCNGATTGATATCCTAACTCCTGCTGCCGACGTAATCGNTCCTTTAGCTCCACAAACGGATCNGCGCTGGCAAAGCCAATTTTATCAATTCCGATTGTTTTGCTATATTCAATAATTTCCTNTTTAAGTGCCATCACATCCATCGCAATCCCTCCTTTCCTCAAATTTCGCAATCTATGNTACAATGAAAGAAAAAATCCGAGGTGAGAAATACATGGAAGCGATTGTTGCCGNCGCGCTTAAACAAATGATCCCTTCATTTAAATTAGGAATTATCCTTTATCATCATATCGTTGTCGACGATTCTCCGCAAATGCTAAAAGGAAGACTCCAATTATTTCAAGAATCGATTTACTTTGACCTTCAGGAAACTGCCATTGCCGATATTCCTGAACTGGCAGAATGGCGCAAAATCTTTAAAACCATAGGAACAGATCCAAGCAGATACCGCCCTTCCTCTGAGAGTTTGTACCGGCGGATTCAGAAGAAAAGTTTTATCTCAACGATTCATTCCGCAGCTGACGTCAATAATTTCTTTTCACTGTATTATAAAATTCCAATCGGTATTTATGATCTCGATAAACTGGAGGGACCGATTACGATTGATATCGGAACCGAACAAGACGAATATATGGCAATCAACGGGCGTACCGTTAATTTTGCCCAAAAGCTTGTGTCGAAAGATATGCATGGACCTTTCGGCAGTCCAATTGTCGATTCCAAGCGAACTGCTGTCACCAAAGAAACCAAAAACGCCATACAAATTGTCTATTTACTGCCTTCCATGCAACGAGAACAGTGTGAAAAAATATTGGAATCAATGAAAAACATGTTTTTCCAAATTCATGGAGGAGAGGCAGCGTTTCAATTATTA
>JGI1652J44930_10000596_pt1 | contig 14081 bp, 15 predicted proteins | sample NewIslsDNAsample_FD_44930 | JGI IMG/M metagenome (IMG submission 44930)
ATCCCGCCACCGTCGCTCCGATCGTCACGTGAAGGACGCCGAACAGCTTCGGAAGCACTTCCTGCCAGGTGTAATCCCACTTCCACACCATGTCAGACCGCCGCCCTTCCCGTACGGAACCGGTTTTCCACCCAGCGCAGGATCTTCGTCAGGAGATAGCCGATGACGAAGTAGCCGATCAGCAACAGGCCCAACAGCTGCGGCGTATGGCCCACGGTGTTCCGCATCTGGATGATGTTGTTGGTCATCTCGGGGATGAAGATGAGCGAGAGCAGNGCGGTTCCCTTCAGCATCTCGATCAGGAGGTTGCCGAAGGAAGGGAGCATGATCCGGAAGGCCTGGGGCAGGATGATGCTCCGCATCCGCTGGGCGGGGGTCATGTTGAGGGCGATCCCCGCCTCGTGCTGTCCCCGGGGGATGGCCAGGATGGCGCTTCGTACTACTTCCGAGCCGTAGGAGCCGTAGTTGAGGGTGAAGGCCAAAATGCCGACGAGGCCCGAGGGCAGGTTGATTCCGGTCAGCACCGGCAGAGCGAAATACAGCCAGTACAGCTGGACCAGCAGGGAGGTCCCCCGGAAAAACTCCACCACCGCGCCGGTCGCCCAGCGGAGGGGCCGCCACCGGGACAGGCGGCCGAAGCCGGCCAAAAAAGAGAAAATAAAGGCCAAAATCGAAGAATAAAGCAGCACTTGAAGGGTGACGACCATCCCCTGTACAAGGGAAGGCATGGCTTGAAACAGAATGNCGATGGCTACCACATCCTTACTTCAGCGAAAATTGCGGAGGGGCCGAAAGGCCCCCGGTCTTCAGCCCTTGCAGAGTTCCTCGGCGGTTTTATCGCCGGGCAAATTCTCCTCCGCAAAGTTGAATTGTTTCAGGATCTCCAACAGCTTTCCGCCTTCCTGCATCTTTTGAATCTCCCGGTTATAGGCCTCCAGCAATTCCTTGTCATCCTTCCNGAAGGCGGTCGCGCCGTAGCCCACAATGCTTTCGCCGTCNATTATCGGTTGTTTGAAATCCTCCACCGTTTCCACTCCGTCATCCCCCTCGGCCTTTAACACTTCCCGAAGGGCCGGGCCGGTCATGGTGATGGCATCCACCCGGCCCGTCTTCAGCATGGCCAGGGCGGCGGGCTGATCCTGCACGGTCTTGATCTGGCTTTCCTTCACACCCACCTGCTTCAAATATTGCTTCTCGATGGCTCCCTGCATCACGGCGACGGTGACATCGGAATTATCCACAATATCCTCATAACTGTGTAGGTTTTTCGGATTCCCTTTCTTCACCGCCAACGCTTGGCCGATCTTGTATTCCGGGTTGGCGAAGGCGACCTCCTTGCANCGTTCCGGAGTGATGTACATGCCGGCGGTGATGGCGTCGAACCGCTTCGCCTTCAGCCCCGGAATCAGCTGTCCGAAGTCCGTGAGGACCGGTTCGATCCTTTCGATACCCATCTGTTTGAAGGCGTGGCGGGCGATCTCCACCGCCTCACCGGTAACCTTGCCGTCCTCGGTCCGGTACGCGTAGGGTTTTTCGTTGGCAAACCCGACCTTGATCACGCCCTCTTCCTTGGCCTTTTGCAGAGCAGAACCGCCGGATCCTCCTACGTCCAGAGCGCCGCACCCGGCGGCAAATGCGGCCAACAGAGCGATCAAGGCAAACCGAATGATAAACTTCAAACCGTTCCCTCCCGATATCCGTTCCATTTTCCCGATCAATTTGGATAATTCGCGATTTGCCCATCTATTTTATCGTTTTCGGACAGAAAGGGTCAAAAAGGAGGATAAAGGGACATCGTGTTCCTGCCAAAGCCAGTCCCGCTGGTCGGGGGTGAGANACGCGACCTTTATAAATCCTCCCGTTTCAAGCCGTATCCGTCCATATACTGACGATATACAAACATGTGTTTGNNATTCGCCGGATCAAAAAACGGCCTTCCCGCGCGGGAAGACCGTCTTGGTCTTGGCAAGATTCACCGGTGCTTTTTCACAAACCGCTCGATCCGATCCATCGCCTTTTCCAGCTGATCCATCGAGGTCGCATAGGAGATGCGGATATGATCGGGCGAGCCGAAACCGGAACCCGGAACGACGGCGACGAGCTCTTCCTCCAGCAGCGCCTTCACCCACTCATCCACGTCCCGGAACCGCCCCNACGCTTCGACGACATTCCGGACATTGACAAAGGCGTAAAAGGCCCCCTGGGGTTCCTGAATGCCCAACCCCTCGATGTTTCGGATCCGCTGGACGACGTAATCTCTCCGCTCCTTGAAGGCTTTTTTCATCTCTTGGACCGGTTCCTGTGAGCCGGTTAGCGCCGCCAGTGCCGCATACTGGGCCACCGATGTGGGATTGGAAGTGGAATGGCTGGACAGACCGGTCATGGCTTGGATCACCTCGGCATGGCCCGCGGCATAGCCGATGCGCCAGCCCGTCATGGAATAGGTTTTGGAGACTCCGTTGATCACGATGGTTCGCTCATAAAATTCCGGCCCCAGCTGGGCGATGCTCACGTGCGCCTCATCCCCGTAAATCAGGTGCTCATAAATTTCGTCGGAGATGATCACCAGTCCGTGCTCCAGGCAAACCCGGCCCAAAGCCTCCAATTCTTCGCGGTTGTACACCATTCCGGTGGGGTTGGACGGGCTGTTGATGAGAAAAGCCCGGGTCCGCTCCGTGATTGCACCGCGAAGCTGCTCCGGCGTGACCTTGAAGGATCGCGATTCTTCTCCCCGAATGATGACCGGAACCCCTCCGGCCAATTTCACCTGCTCGATATAGCTGACCCAATAAGGGGCGGGAATGATCACCTCGTCTCCCGGATCGATGAGCACTTGGAACAGGTTGTACAGGGCGTGCTTGGCCCCCGAGGTCACGACAATCTGCTCGGGCTGATAAGTCAGTCCGTTGTCACGGCGGAACTTCTCGACGATCGCCTGTTTCAGTTCGGGTATCCCCCCGGAGGGTGTATATTTGGTGTGGCCGGCGCGCATGGCCTCCTCGGCGGCCCGGAGAATCGGATCGGGCGTGTTGAAGTCCGGCTCTCCGGCACCGAGTCCGATCACATCGTGCCCTTGTTTTCTCAACGCCTTGGCCTTTGCCGTGATGGCCAAAGTGGTCGATGGCGTCAGCTGCTGAACCCGCTTGGACAGTTTCACTTTCTCTCTCCCCCCATACTCTGCTCACGCTCTATTATCCCAAAAAGATTCTCATTTAAGAAGATGTTNGGCACAAAAAAACCCGGATCAGATCCGGGCCTTTTCAGGTGCCTGTGANCGAAGCAGCCGGCGAAACNCTTCGCCGGACAAAACCTCTTCCGNNAGCAGANTCNGCAGNGACTGTTCCATCNCCCGCCTGTATTCGGAAAGGATACGGCTTGTCCGCTCTTCCAGCTCTTTCAGGATGCGAACAGCCTCCTCATGCATCTGCTCTTTGCTCACCAATTCCGGATCCACAATCCCCAGATCCGACAGTCCGGTCTGGATCAACATGCGGACATAACGGTGAGCCTGCTGAAAATCGTTTTGGGCGCCGGTGCTGCGATTCCCGTAAAATTCCCGTTCCGCCGCGGTGCCGGCGAGACAGACCATGATCCGCCCCTCGATCTCTTCCCGGGTATACAGGTAACGGTCTTCACCGGGATGCTGCCGCACATATCCCAGCGCCTGACCGCGGGGAGAAAGGGAGACCCGGGAAACGGATCCGGGTTGGACGATTTCGGCGACGACGGCGTGCCCCAATTCGTGAACCGCGACGCGCTCCCGCTCTTCCCGCGTCGCCTGCTTGTCAGTCTTCTCGCCCATCATCACCTTGTCGATGGCAGCGGAGAGATGATGGGGACCAATCTTCTTTTCCCCGTCCCGGAGCGCGTAAATGGCCGCTTCATTGGTCAGGCTCTCCAACTGGGCCCCGGAAAAGCCAAAGGTCTCTGCGGCAACCTTTTCCAGGTCCACCGCGTCGTCCAGGGGTTTGTTCCGCGTGTGCAGCTGAAGAATCTGCTTTCGGGCGCGCATGTCCGGCAAATCCACCTCGATATGCCGGTCGAAGCGTCCGGGACGCAGCAGCGCCGAATCCAGGAGCTCTTTCCGGTTGGTGGCGGCAATCACCAAGACCCGGATTTCCTGATCCGAAGTGATTCCGTCCATCTCCGTCAAAAGCTGGTTCAGGGTCTGGTCGTATTCCCGGTGTTGGGTGCCTCCTTCGCGCCTTCCCCCGATGGCATCGATTTCATCGATAAAAACCACTCCGCTCTTTTTTCCGCTCGTTTTCGCCCGCCTGCGGGCTTCCCGAAAGAGTTGCCGGATGCGCTGCGCCCCGACTCCCACATACATTTCCACAAATTCGCTCCCCGATGCGGATACAAACACCGAATCGGTGTAATGGGCGGCAGCTTTGGCCATCAGGGTTTTCCCGGTGCCCGGCGGTCCCGTCAACAGAATCCCTTTGATGGGCCGTATACCGTAGGAATCGATCTGTTTCCGGTGAATCAGGAAATCCAGGGCTTCCTTCAGTTCCTTCTTGGCCCGTTCTTGGCCGCCGATATCGTCAAAGGAGGTGTCCGGTATGCTGATGTCCCGCTTCTTCCCTTTCGTTCCCGCCAAGCTGATCCCTTTGCCGGAGCGGGTGTGAAAATATGCAAAGATGCCCCCTGTCACAATCAACAACAGTACGAGAGGGAGCGGATCGTAGCCGAGATAGAGGGCGAAAACAACCCCTCCTATCAGCGTTCCGGCCAGGATTCCTCTGATCACGCTCCCTCACCTCCCTTGCCGGCCTCCAGGGGGAGCACCCGGTACAGCGAATGATCATGATGGTGAAGGGCCACATAGACGAATTGTTCGTCCATCGCCACTTCGTGACGGATCTTCGCGGTTTCGGCCTCCCTTTCAACGGCTTCCGGGATTTGGGTGTAACGCTTTCGGACCACGGCTTCGGTCACGCCGAAAGCCATCCGGTTCCAGGCCTTCTCCAACAGGGCATCGGCGCGGTCGGTGAGTTCGATATTCACCTGGCGTTTCCCGGCAAGAGAACACAGTTTTTCCCGAAGAGGGATATAATCAGAAGCCAATGAAAAATTTTCATCGGCGTTCAATCGAATCTCAATGCGATCGGGATTTACCCGCAATTCTTCCAGTGTCACATGCGGTGTCGATTGGATCATGTTTTTCAGCGGCTTTTCGACATTGAACCACTGGTGCGCGAAATAGCCTCCAAACAAGACGATCAGCGTGACAAGCAAGCTCAACACCGCGGGCATTGCGCGGATATTCACCGATGTCACGCCTCCCCTCCACACGATAAAAATTCATTTAAATTATATCATATATAACATATTGTCAGATGATAGGAATTTATGGAATAAAAAATGCGGCGGTTTGCCGCGGTTACGGATTTCGAAAGATGTATCGAACGCGCTTCTCCGAGGATGGATTCGTCGAATCCAGGTGGATTTCCATGCGGGTCAGCTCCCGGTCGCGGGTTCGGTACCACAGATGATAGCGCACCTGGATTTTTCGACTGGCGTTCAGAGCGACCTCCCGAGCCGTTTCTTGGGATCCCATCTGCTGTTCCACGATCTGTCCGATCTTCCCCTTGTCCAAAATAATCTCCATTCCCTCAATTCCCTCTTCCGTAGCGGGAATCGGCTTGATCCGTCCGGCCGCCTCCTGGAGCAAAATGAGATGGTCCCGGGGGGAAATCAGCCCCAATTGGCGCTGGGACAATTTTTCCCTGTTATCGCTTTGGACGAGTTCGATTTGATCCCCTTTCTTGGTCAATTTGATCGGTTCGTCCGTACCTTCGCTTTTCAGCGTCCAGTCCGCACCCTTTTGTTCGCCGACGAAGCGGTAATCGGAATGATCCTCAAGGATGATCGAAAAGGATAAGGGCTCGCGATCCAACTGCCGTTTCACAATCTGATTCAAATTTTCCCGAAGCGACGTCTGGTCGGATATGGTGCCGGTTGGCGACGGCTCCGTGTGCACGCTGCATCCGAGGAGGAGGAAAATCAAAGCAAACAGCCACCACAGTTTGCGCATGACGCGGTTCTCCCCTTCGTGTAGCAGGATTTCCTTCCATATGTACGCAAGCGGTTTGTCCCTTATCACCTTTCAAAAGAAAAATGCCCATCCGATGGGCATACATGAAAAAATGTGAACTCATCGTCGGGGGTCCTGCCGGAGATAATAATTTACGCGGAGGAGGTGATGAGGTGACCGCGTCCCTTTCCCCCGGATGGCTGGTCGGAACCCTGGAAACGCACCTGTCCGGGGAGGAAATGGAGAAAATCCGCCCGTTTTTGCACACGGAATCCTGGGCATCCCCTTCCCGGCGAAACCGACTGTTTGAGGTCGAAGACGAAGAAATCCCCCTCCGTTTTCGACTGAACATCGAGTTGAAAGTTTAATCTGTCGTTAGTTTTTAACAAACCTTCTCCTGCCTATTCGCCTCCCCCATCATTTACCTGCCCGCGCGGCAGGTTTTTTCACGGCCGAATCGCATCAAAAGCCCTTTGCGCATGATACCGGATCTTCTCTTCGTCAAGGGTGAGGCATTCCCGGTTCCGGAGCAGGGGCCGGCCGTCCACGTAAACATCCAACACGTCGTCGCGGGAAGCGGAGTAAACCAGATGGGATTCAACGTCGTGCAGGGGCTGCATGTGCGGCCCCGTCAGATCCACGGTGATGAAATCCGCCTTCTTTCCCGACTCCAGAGTTCCGATCCGGTCCTCCAGGAAAAGGGATTCCGCACCGTATAAGGTGCCCATCCGCAGGGCGACGGGCGCGGGAACGGCCTGGGGATCCCGGTTGACGCCCTTGTGGATGAGGGCCGCCAGCCGGATCTCCTCCAACATGTCCAGGTTATTGTTGCTCGCCGGGCCGTCCGTGCCCAACGATGGGCGAATGCCCGCCTTGAGCATCTCCGGAATCGGCGCAATTCCGCTGCCCAGCTTCAGATTGCTTCCCGGGTTGTGGGAGACTTTTACGCCGTATTCCGCCAAAATTCCGATCTCCTCCGGCGTCAGGTGAACCGCATGGGCTACCAGGGCCGGCACGTCGAAAAAGCCCAGCCTGCGCAGGTGCTCCACGGGACGCAGGCCGTATTGCTCCACATTGAGGCGGACTTCCGCCTCCGTCTCCGACATGTGGGTATGAATGGGAATCCCCAATTCCTGAGCCTTTTCCACAAAACGGACAATGTAGTCGGGGGGACAGGTGTAGGGGGCGTGGGGGGCCATCATCGTCGTGATTCTCCCCTTCGCCGCCCCGTTCCACTCCCGGGCGAAGTTGACCGCTTCCTCCAATTTGGCCTTTCGCTCCTCCTCGGAACAAAGGCCGATGGCACCCCGGCACAGGACCGCGCGGATCCCCGCTTCCTCCACCACTTGTCCCACCTGATCCATGTAGTCATACATGTCCAGAAAGCAGGTGGTGCCTCCCTTGATCATCTCCAAAACGGACAAGGCCGAGCCCCAACGATTCTGTTCGGGACCGAAGCGGGCCTCCATCGGCCAAATTTTCTCTTCGAGCCAGGTTTGCAGCGGATCATCGTCGGCAAATCCCCTGAGCAAAGACATGGCGGCGTGTCCGTGGGTATTCACGAATCCCGGCAAAATCGCTTTTCCGGTCATGTTTACCACTTCATCGTATCCGTCGGTCTCCGACGGCACCGGGCCTACATAGGCGATCCGGTCGTCCTCAACGGCCATGGCCGCATCCTTCAGGGGAACCTCTCCTTCCTTCATGGTCAAGATGGTCGCATGAACAAACAGGCGCTTCAACCGCCTTCCCTCCCTTGGCAGCTTCGACACACCCACCATATCGCAAACCTTGCGGGGAGACAAGTCATTTCCGCTTCCTCTCCACAAAATCCAATATGCGCGACAAATCAAAGCGGTTTTCCCGGGACAGAAGCGGTTGAAACAGGTCTCCCGTCTCTGCCAGGCGGCGGTGAACCGCCGGAAGGGTGAACTGCTCCGGGACAAGTCCCGGCCTCAGCTCCGACCACTTCAATGGGGTGGAAACCGTCGCTTGTTCCCTGGCTCGCGGCGAGTAGGGGGCGATCAGGGATTTTCCCCTCCAATGCTGGAGATAGTCGAAATACACCTTATCGCCGCGGTTTTTTTTGATCCGTTCCAGGGTGATGAGCCGCGGATGTTTTTCCTCCAGGTATCGCGCGATAAAATGGCTCACTCTGCGCGTCTGCTCAAAAGTGAACCGACCCTTCAAGGGAATATAGAGCTGCAATCCGGTGGCCCCGGATGTCTTCACCAAGGCATCCAGATCCAGCTGGTTCAGCACCTCCCGAGTCAGGAGGGCCACTTCCATCACCCGGCCAAACCCCTCCACGGAGGGGTCCAGATCGAAGACCAGTTCCGGCGGATGATCGGGATCGTCCACAAGGTTGAAGGAGAGATGAAATTCCAAACAGGCCAGATTGGCCAGCCAGACCAAAGTGGGCGTATCCTCCAGCAGGATGTAGGTGACCTTTCCGTCCCGAGCCGTGGGAATCCAATCGGGCGCATGGGATGGGACGTTTTTCTGATAAAAGAATTCGTCGCCGGTTCCGTGGGGATACCGAATGGTGGTCAAAAACCTGCGCCGGGAGTGGGGCAGCAGATAGGGAGCCAATCGGGTCAAGTGCAGGACGTAATCCCATTTGGTGATCCCGGCCGACGGGTACAGCATTTTCTCCGGATTGGTGATCGCGATTTCTTTGCCTTCCACCGACACCACTCGTTGGTCCGTCATCTCCTATCGCCCCCTTGCGTCCCGGACCGGACAAACGCCCAAATCGGGTGGGACAAATGTCTACCGGAGAAGCCGCTACATACATTGCAAACAGAACCACTTGCGAAAGAGGAGGAGGAAGCGTGAGAGAAAGGAAAATGGTTCCTTCACAGGATTCTTCACAAGCCGAAATCTGGGAACATTACGGAGAGGATTCCGGATACTCCCCCTACGGATACGATGGCGCTATGGGATACCCCGGATACGATCCGCGGGTCAGCGTCTTCCCCTTCTTCCCGATCATTCCCATCCCCATCTATCCCCCGATCTTCTTTCCGCCGCCGTTCTTTCCCCGTCGTCGCCGTTTCTACTGGTGATCCGCTCCAACTCCCGAAACCGTCATCCGGTGTCGGGAGTTGGATTTTTTACTTCCAGGGAGAGAATGGACGGGCTGCGCAGGGTTCCGTCGGGGGTCCATTCCAAAAAACGGATTTGAGCCCGAAGCAGGGGTTCCACCCAAATCTTCGCCGCAGGCGGGACGCGAGTGAGAGAAAGCGGGGGACCTTCCCGCCGGATGTGGGGCAACACCCTCGTCAGGGCCTCGATGCGTTCCTGATCCAGACCGGAGGAGGCCCGGCCGATGTAGGTGAAGCTTCCTTCCTCCTCCCGGGCCAGAAGCAGCGAATTGACCCGCCCCTGCCGCAGCGTGACGCCGACGACGACCGCCTCCAACTGCCGGAAATGTTTCACTTTGAGCCAAGTGGGGTGCTTTTTCCCGATGTGATAGCGCCCCAGCCGCTCCTTGATTACGATCCCTTCCAATCCCTGTTCCCCGGTGCGCTTCCATAGCGCCTCTCCGTCATCATAGCTGTCGCAAAGATGAATCCGACCTGAATCGGGGAGGATGCGGGCCAGCCGCTCCAGCCGTTTTTCGAGGGGTTGATCGGTCAGCCATTTCCCATCCAAATAGATCAGATCAAACACCACATAGTAAACCGGAATCCTCTCCATCAATCCCGGACCGATGCGGCGGGCCAGATCCCTTTTCAGCACCCGGAAAAAATCGGGTTTTCCCGTCCCGGGATCCAGAGCGATCACTTCCCCATCCATCAGCGCGCCGCTTGCGGCCGTTTCCCCCAGCGCAGCAACCAATTCCGGATAGGTTTCCGTCCGCTCCCGCTGGCGCCGGTTCCACAGGCGAACCGACCCCTTTTTCACGTGAGCCAACGCCCGGACTCCGTCCCACTTGACCTGATACAAGCGATCCGTACCTTCAATCACCCGTTGCGAAAGCACCGGTTCCATCGGCCGGATCGGTCCGGGATTCCGTTCCTTCGTCCACATATGCTCTTCGCCCCCGGATACCTTCGGAAAAGATTCTAAACCGCCGTTGATTCCCATATATTTGGTACAAACCCTTCATTCGCGGAGGATTCCCATGTCTTGGTCCGGGAAAAACCGTTGGAAAAGCGCCGCCTTGTACACCGCCGTGGCTGTCAATTTCATGTTGACCGCCCTCATCCTGGTTCGTCACTACTGGGCGCCTCCCGTCGAGGTGCCGTCGATGGCCAGGCCGGAAATCCCGTCCTACCGTTCGGAGTACCTGGAACAATACGAGGGATCCAGTGTTCACGGCGGCTGGAAGGTGGATCATTACCGTCAAATCGAAGTAATCACCGATGAAGATGGGCATGTGGTGAAGGAGCGGCCGACGCAGGAAATGACCCACATTCGTTATTGGATCGGGGAATGATCCTGCGCTCAGCCGCCCGACTTTTTCTTCCGCTTCCCTTTCCCCTTGGGCTGGGTCGCTTCCAGACTGGCCTTGAGGGCTTCCATCAGATCGACCACCTTCTCCGGGCGGGTTTCGGGCGCCTCGACGATTTCCTCCCCGCGAATCTTCTTCTCGATGATCGCCTCGAGGGACTCGCGGTAACGGTCCTTGTATTTTTCGGGATCAAAGGAAGTGGACAAGTTCCCGATCAGCTGTCGGGCCATTTCCAGCTCCTTCTCCGGCAGCTCCGTTTCCTCCGGCAATCCGGGCACCCGATCGGCGTTTCGCACCTCGTCGGGGTAGAAAATGGTTTCCATCACCAGCGAGCGCCGGTAGGACCGGACGACCGCCAGCGACTGCTTGGATCGGATCGTCAGTTGAGCCACTCCGATCTTTCCTGTCGATTCAATGGCTTCCCGCAATAGGGCGTAAGCCCTCTCCCCGGTGTCTCCGGGACCGAGAAAGTAAGAACGGTCGAAATAGATCGGGTCGATCTCCTTGAGGTCCACAAAGTCCAATATTTCGATGGAACGGCGATTGTCCGGAAGGATCGACTCCAGTTCCTCCTTTTCCATCAACACGAATCGCCCGTCGGCGTATTCGTACCCCTTGACCACCTCGTCCCAGGAAACCTCCTTGTTGCACGTGGGACAGGTGCGGGTGTAGCGGATGGGCGTTTTGCACGGCCGGTGAAGATGGCGGAACGAGACCTGCTTTTCGTCCGTCGCCGCGTACATGCGCACCGGAATGTTCACCAGTCCGAAACTGATCGATCCCTTCCATATGGTGTGCAACCCGATCACCTCCTTTCTTAGGATGAGCGTCCGGAAGATGATTCACCGAGGAAAATCCAGGGGACATCAGCTTCGGACCAACTCTGTCCAACAATTCCGGGTCTCTTCGGGCCGTCCTTCGAGCATGTGACAAACCCCTTCGTAAAAGAGGGGATCTTTCCAGCCGGAGTCCAGATCGCGGGCTTTCCGGAAGTGGCTGGCCGCCCGCGCGGCGTCTCCTTTCTCCAACAACACCCTGCCCAGCTGATAATGCCCGAGCGCTCGAATCCGGGGCTTCTCCTGCTCGATGACCCGCTCGGCCGCCAGCTGCGCCTCTTCAAAGTTGGTCCGGTGGGTGAACACCCGGGAGCGGATCACCAACCACAGGGGCTGCTCCGACCATTCCACGGGAATGCGGTTGATGATCGCTTCCACCTTTCCGACATCTCCATGTTCCAACAAAATCCAGGCGTAGGTGAACAGGAGGTCCGGATCCCCGGGCGCCAGTGACAACCCCTTCTTCAACCAGGCCAGGGCCTCCCGACCCCTGCCGGCAACCCAGGTGTTCCAGCCCATTCCCTGATATGCGGCGATCCGCCTCGCATCCCGACTGAGAATTTTGCGATACCAGGAGATGGCCTTTTCCGTCTCTCCCATCTCTTCGTAATCCCGGGCGATGGTTTCCATCACCTGCAGGCTGTCGGTCTTTTCAAAGGCCATCATCCGCCAGTAGGCGACGCTGTCCCACTGCTTCAATTTTCGATGGCAATTGGCCAGCATCCACATCGATTCGCCGTCATTTTCATCCAACAGCAGGGCCTGATAAAAACAGGGGATCGCTTCGTGATACTCACCGAGCCGATAGTGGCAAGCACCCAGATTGAACCAGGTGTCCCCCTCGTTTTGCCGATAGGAGAGGGCTTTCCGGAACTGACGGATCGCCCCCCGCTCATCCCCCTCCCGGACGCGGACACACCCCATCATGTGATGGGCGAAGGCGATAAACACGTCGTGATTCGTCGTGGAGGCGATCAACTGAAAATGCCGGTGGGCTTCATCCATCTTTCCTTTCTGAAAGTGGCTCAAGGCCAGGTACATCCGTCCCAGCAAAAATTCCGGCTCCTCCTCCACAACTTCCCGGAAGGCTTCTTCCGCTTCGACGAACATGTTCAATTGATAAAACCCCTGCCCTTGACGGAAGCGGCGCACCACCATCTCATCCAGTTCAAATTCCCCCTCCAGTTCCTCCCCCTCCTCCGCCAACTCCGGATGCTCGCGGGCCAGGCGGGCGATCTGATCTTCGATGTCGGCCCAGGTCTCCAGGAGGTTGTCGCAAACCCTCTTGATCTGAAAAAACCTCTCCCGCAGTCGCTCCCTTTCCGCCGGCGGGCTGGCAGGGTACTTCCTTTCGATATCCTTCAGCGCTCCCTTCACTGTTTGTATCCACTGGTGAAACATTTGGACCCTCCTCGACCACCAAGGGATGCTACAGGGGATTATGTCCAGTGGAAATAAAAAAATCCGCCGGGATTTTCCCGACGGATCAAAACGGACGGATCAGGAGGTAATCACCGTTCCGTGGAGCTCTTCACCGATCACCTCGATAATTTCGTTTTCTTCACCCATGATGGCGATCCGGGGACGGTGGTTTGCAATTTCCTTTTCATCCATCAGGGCATAGGCGATGATAATCACCTTGTCGCCCGGTTGCACCAATCGGGCCGCGGCGCCGTTTAGGCAGACAGTCCGGCTGCNNCGGGGTCCGGGAATCACGTAGGTTTCCATCCGGGCCCCGTTGTTGTTGTTGACGATCTGTACCTTCTCGTTGGGCAAAATATCCACCCGCTCGAGCAGTTCTTCGTCGATGGTGACGCTTCCCACGTAGTTGAGATTGGCTTCAGTCACGGTGGCCCGGTGAATTTTGGCCTTCATCATCGTGCGGAACATGGCAGATCCTCCTTTTCGTGCAGAATGATGTTGTCGATCAGGCGGGTGGATCCGAATCGGACGGCGACGGCGACGATCACCCGTCGCCCTGTAAGCTCTTTCACCGGAGTCAGTTCGGGGAAGGCAAGCACGTCCACATAATCGATCCGGGCCAGGGGTTTGGAGGAAATCCGCCGCTTCAGATAATCGATCGCCTGGCTTGCCAGGGTCATTTCCCCNCGTTTCACCTTCTCGGCCACTTCACGAAGACCCGCGGACAAAACGGTCGCCTGGCTCCGCTCCTCGGCGGACAGGTAGACATTNCGGGAACTGAGGGCCAGTCCGTCCTCCTCCCGCACCGTGGGACAGGGAACCACCGTCACGGGAAAGTGGAGATCCCGGACCATTTGTTCCACCACGGCCACCTGCTGGGCATCCTTCATTCCGAAATAGGCGCGATCCGGTTCGACGATGTGGAACAACTTGGCCACCACCGTGGCCACTCCGTCGAAGTGGCCGGGGCGGGAGGCGCCGCACAACTGGTCGGTCAATTGCGAAACGGTCACTTTGGTGAGCGGCTGTTGCGGATACATCTCTTCCACGGGCGGGGCGAAGAGAAAATCGACGCCCGCCTGTTCGGCGATCCGGGCGTCCCTCTCCAGATCCCGGGGGTATCGCGCAAAATCTTCCTGAGGGCCAAACTGAAGGGGATTGACGAAGACGGAAAGCACCACGACATCGCATTCCTCCCGGGCTTTCCGGATCAGGGAAACATGACCCTCATGCAGGTATCCCATGGTGGGGACCAGGCCGATTCGCCGGTCCCTCAGGGGGCGGAGACAAGATCGCAACTCCTTGACGGTTTCCACGGTTTTCATCC
>JGI1652J44930_10000597_pt1 | contig 14073 bp, 14 predicted proteins | sample NewIslsDNAsample_FD_44930 | JGI IMG/M metagenome (IMG submission 44930)
TTGTCGGCTCGTCCATGATAATCAATCCATCCCCGCCGATGAGGCTTTGGGCCAAATTCAGCCGTTGGCGCATTCCTTTCGAAAAAGAGGACACTTTCTGTTTTTTCACTTCATACAGTCCGACCCGCTTCAAGATTTCATCTTGTTCCGCTTTTCCGACCTTCTTTAAAGATGCCAAAAGGCCCAATACTTCTTCCGCCGTCAACATTCCGGGAAAATCCACATCATCCGGCATATAGCGCACAATCCCCCGATTATGCCAAATGAGCTCGCCGCCCGTCGGCTTTTCCTGGTTGGTCAAAAGGCGGATCAGCGTGCTTTTCCCAGCGCCGTTGCCTCCCGCAAGCGCAACGATGCGTCCTCTCCGGATGGCGAAATCCGCTTCATGGAGACCTCTGTTGTTTTTATAGATTTTTTTTAAATTCCTTGCTTCCACAATCATTTTTCAACACCAAATTTCTTTAATTTGATGGTTGCCAAAAACAACGGAACGACAATCCAAAGTATTGTGACCACGATGAAAACGGCTTTTCCGGCCACAGATCCATAAAATCCGATTAAATCATAATAGGTTGGTCCAAGCACCGCGGTCTGGCCGGAAATCAAAAAATACCCGAAACGCAGCCAATCAACCGGATTAATATGCAGTATGGCGATGGTGAGCTTTTGAAGCACATGGCCAGGAACGACCGTGCCGATGGCCATCACCAGATAAGAAAGGAGCAGCAGCAGTAATGCCCACACCACAAGGGAAATCGCAAGGGCATGAAGCCGGTTTTTCGCCAAAGTTCCCAAAAGAATCGCGATCGCCGAAAATATGAAAATCAGACACAGCGCGATGACCAGAAATTCATAAGGCACTTTCACGCCTCCGAATAGTCCGCCCAACAAAAAGACCACGCCAAGGGCCAACAGAACGATGAAAATAAATGAACCGACCAGCGCCACAAACTTTCCTGATACATATTGGAAAATTTTCATCGGATAGGTTTTCAACAATGAAAACCAGCCGGACTCCACATCGCCCGCCACGCTCATTCCTCCAATGGTAAGCGTAAACAAAGGGAGCAAAAACAACAGCAAGTTCAAGAAAGAAGCCGTCTGTCTTGTAAACCCTTCAATATCGGGCAGCGCCAATTGCTGAATCATGACAATGGAGACAAAAACGAAAATGAATAGTACGGCCACGAGCTGCAGCCATCTGCTGCGGAGCATTTGTTTCCATTCCAGAACGATCAATTTGCCGAGCATCAGTGATGGATACCCCATTTGAAATCATATAGTTGTTCGTATGTCAGCCGTTCGCCTTCGCCATTTTCTTTCATATATTGTTCCGCAGCATCTTTTGAGCTGAAGGCCAGGACTCCGTAGTTCATTGGCGTCCAATAATCTTTCGAATACACATATGTGGCCTCTTCCACAGGAAGCCATTCATTCCCGTCGGCGCTTTTGATAAAGGCCGCGCCCACTTCCGATTCATCGACATCCTTCATAAACTCGATCAAACAGCCCAAATCATCGAACACTTCATAATCCCCGTTTTTGAATACAAGCTGCGCCGCATAATCTTCATGGGTGATTCCCATATTGCATACTTTGCAAATGTCCGTTTCCGCATTGATTTCCCTTGGTTCATACGTTTTCTCGGAACATCCGATGAGCAAAACGCTAAAGAGGAAAAGTAAAATTAACGTTTTCCATTTCATGTAAGGACACTCCTTCTCCATATCACGATGCATGCGATTGTCAAGATGAATCCTAAAATAAATTGTGGCCAATAGAGCTTCCATTGAATCCCCCGGTCCGTTTCGAATTTGGTAACCGGATTTTCATCGACTAACAATTGTTTGGAAGTTTTATTTGTTTGCTGATCAATCTGATTCAATAATACAACACTTGGCGCTTCCACATAATACTGGTACACGGGTTTTCTTACCATCCACTGGCCGAAGCTTTGCAGAGCCACGTATGGTTCATCCCCGATTCCGTCATCATCGATGTCGATTCCCGCATAATCGTCATAATAATTTTCCTTTAATTGAATGCCGTTCATATCCGACCGAACATTCACCAAGTTTCCGACAAAATAATTTTTCTTCACTTGGCTGCCGCCGGAACGGATGGCTTCAACAGCAGTCTGGTTCATTTGAAGAATATTGTTTGAAATGTTCGTGTCATCGGATTTTTGTACGGAAATGGCCACCCGGTTTCCCGAAATGGTATGGTTTTGGATGTCGATATTCTTCACTTCATATAAAGTGATGCCCGTCCCATTGAATCCGTCCTGATAGGAAATGTCGTTTCTGGAAAGGCTTACATTTTCCGTCATCATAATCATAAGCCCTGTTACGTTTTTCTTGTAAACATTGTCCCGGACTTCCGCATCTTCGCTGTACATAAAATGGGTTCCATACCGGCCGTTTTCCACCTTGTTTTTCAACACCGAAATGTCTTTTGCGTTTTCGAGGTAAATGCCGTCCTGCACATGGGCTATGTCATTGTTTTTTGCGGTAATGCCCGAACTGTCATAGAAAGAGATGCCGTTTCCTTTTTTACCAAGGTTTTCACCATTTCCGGCAATCGTGGTTTTTTCGACGGCAATCCCATTTGTGCGGTAAACATCAATTCCGCTGAAAACACCGTTCATTATGAGGTTGGACAATTTGATATCGTTTGAATCTTTGATGACCATTCCCGTGCCGGGCGTCTGCACCTTTATTCCCTGAATGGTCACGTGATTTGCTCCGTTCACGGTAATGACCGGTTCCTTTGGATTTTTGGGCTTGAAAACGGCGTTTCCGTCCCCGATCAACGTAATTCCTTTCGGGATGATGAAATTCCCTTCATATGTACCTTTTGAAAGATGGATCACGTCGCCTTCTTCCGCCTGGTCGATGAGCTGCTGGAAATCGGTTCCTGCTTCCGCTTCATGGACAAAACCGATCAGCGCGGCGAAGAAAGCGATATGAAGGATGATAGAACGCATGCCAATCAACTTCTTTCAAAAAAGTATTCGACTAGAGGGAATCCCCTCGAGTCGATTTTACCATTAATGGTTATGTCCATTGTGTGACATATTTTGCATGTTGTCATGCATGTTGCCATTTTGTTGTTGCTGTTCGGCTTGTTTTTTCAATTTTGCTTCGCGTCTTTCTTTTGCTTCTTGTTTTACGACATCAAGTGCAGTGATTTTGTAGCTAGGGTTGTCAGCGATGAATTTATCTGCGTCTTCTTTGTTTTTAAAGAATACGTAGCCCCAGTTCATCGGAGATTTCAAATCTGTTTTGACGATTGTCGCATCATCGACAAGCACCCATTCCAATGTATTGAAGTCGCGCACGTATTTTTGGTTTTTCTCGTTGTGCGCCAATTCCGCATTCAACAAGCAGCCGATATCGTCATAGAAAGCGATTGAGCCGTCTTCTTTGATTGCTTGTCCGCTGAATTTTCCTAAATCATCAGTCACTTCATAAACTTTCATATTGCACATTTCGCATTTTGTATCCGCAGTAGGTTCTTGCAGGCGTGGATCCGGTTTGGAAGCGTCTGTTTTCGCGGTTTCTTCTTTAGTTTTTTGATCCTCTTTGCTGACTTCTGTTTGTTTTGTGTCATCGCTTGCATTTTTGTCCTTGTCGGATGCTCCGTCCTGGCCGCATGCTGCCAATGCGAACAATGCTAGTACCAATATGAGCGTCAACCATTTCTTCATTCTTTTTACCCCTTCCAAAATATTACTAGAATAAGTTCTTCGCTTACTACTTTACAAAGCGTTTGTGAAAAAAGATGAAAGTGTCTGTAAAAAAAATGAGAAATAAAATTGGCAAATTTGTTTCAGACCGAACATTCTTCTGCAAAAAGTGACATTCTATCCGCAAGAATAAGGAAAATTCCAGTTCCTTATCCGCAAAGTAGGAGCTCCATCCGGACAACCTGAACTAATCAATAACAAAACAAAAAAACAGCGGATTGAAAACCGCAAGTTCCCAATCCGCTGTTTTCAGTGAGGTGTCGGAAATGCCTTTTTCTTATGTCCGTTAGTTTATCCAAATTATATATGGAAATACATATAGAGTATAACCTTTGCCTTATCGGATTCCCAATGCCATTTTTGCGTATCGTGACATCATGTCCTTGTTCCATGGCGGATTCCACACAATATTGACGTCCACATCTTTCACTTCAGGCAGTTCGCTTAAAACCGTTTTGATTTGATCCACAATGACCGGACCAAGAGGNCATCCCAAAGAAGTCAACGTCATAGTAATTTTGCAGACCCCTTCATCGTCCATGTCCACATCATATACTAAACCCAAGTTGACGATATCGATGCCCAACTCAGGGTCAATGACATTTTCCAAAGCGCCAAGAATACTTTCCTTCAAATCCGCATCCATTGCCATACTGATCGCTCCTTTCATCCGAAATGAAAACTGTTCTCAATCAACATACTACACGAACAGAAGCAAAAATACAAAAAATTAGTCTTCGGTCAAATGTTTCCCAAGGAAATCCGTTACAGCCAGCATCCCAGGGCGATTCACTTTATGGCCCTGTTTTTCATCGATGATAAATTGCAAGCGTTCCGGCGCTTTATAGTATGGACGGACCGTTTCGTAAAAATGCAGCGCATTCCCGATCGGAACGGTTGAATCTTTTTTGCCGTGCCAGAAAATTACAGGGCGATTGTTTAATCGTTCCGGCGCTTTTGTTATATCATATTCAGAAAGAACGTTATGCATCTGTTCGATTTGCTCATCGGTAAAAGGAAGTTGGATGCCCGCTTTTGCAAATTCCTTCAATTGATAATCGGCCAAAGCATTATATCCCGGCGCGCCCATGCAAATGCCTGCCGCATCAATCCAATCATATTTTTTCAAACAGCCGCACGCGGTAATTCCGCCCATGCTCGTGCCCGCAATGCCCGTTTTCTTCGGCTCAAAGCGGTTTTGTATTTCCCTGTATAATAGGTCCACCTCATGTATCGAATTCACGACGATGTTCCAGAACTGCAAATTCATTTTTTCTTCCGGTGAATCGCCCGCTCTGTCTCCATGCAGCAATGCGTCCGGCAAAACGACGCGGACCCCTTTTTTCACCAATCGGTAAGCATAATGCAAATTGTGCTCTTTCGCACTTTGAAATCCATGCAAAAATATAAGAACGGGTGAACGTTCATTCATTTCATCCGAATAAAAATGGATCACGGGAATATCTTGCCACATTTCATCATTTACTATCATTACCTTCACTCCTTCAGGACCACCTTTATATTACCAGAAATTATAAACGGTGACAAAATTTTGACGAAATGATCCCATCACGATAAAATCGTATAGACAGAAAGGGGACTTTCTATGAAACAACATTTAATTGTGTTAGACTTAGATGGTACCTTGTTGACAGATCAACATACAATTTCGCCCAAAACAAAACAAACGTTGATGAAAGCCAAAGAAGCGGGGCATCAAATCATGATTGCCACAGGAAGACCGTTCCGGGCAAGCAACATTTATTATCAGGAATTGGGACTAACCACTCCGATTGTCAATTTCAACGGAGCTTATATACATCATCCGAGAAATCCGTCCTGGCAGGCCATCCATTCCCCGATCGATATGAAAGTGGTGCATGATGTCATTGACTCGGTCGATAAATATCAATATGAAAATTTGATCGCCGAAGTCATCGACGATGTGTATATCCACGTGGAAGACAAATCGATGATGGATATTTTCAGAATGGGAAATCCAAAAGTCACCATCGGCAATTTGCGGGGCAATTTAAGCGAAAATCCGACGAGCTTATTGATTCATGCCGATGAACAAAACGTGCCGCTGGTCCGCAAACATTTGCAGGAAGTGCACGCCGAGCTGATCGAACATCGCCGGTGGGGGGCGCCATTCAATATTGTGGAAGTGGTGCGGAAAGGGTTGAATAAAGCGGTCGGGGTTTCCCTTGTCGCAAAATATTTGGGAATTCCAAGAGAACGGATCATCGCCTTCGGGGATGAAGACAACGATTTGGAAATGATTGATTATGCCGGCATTGGCGTTGCGATGGGCAACGGCATCAGCAAATTGAAAAGCATCGCCGACGAAGTGACGGGTACGAACAATGAGGATGGCATTGCCGACTTTTTGATGGATCGATTAAAATTGGCATGACATTTCATCTTTCGACGAAACACCCTTCTTACCTGTTTTTTGGAAGGGTGTTATAATTTTTCAAAAGACAGAAAGGGGCACAATATGATTCTCTTTACAGACAGCGCAAGCGATTTGCCAAAAGAATATTACGAACAGCACAATGTGGTTTTTTTTCCGCTGAGAGTCCATCTGAATGGACAAGAATATCCGGATGTTATCGGCATCGATCCGAAAACGGTATATGATGAAATGAGAAAAGGCGCTGCTCCAAAAACCTCCCAAGTATCCCCGGACGAATTTTATAGCACCTTTGAACAATATGCAAAAAACGGCGAAGAAGCCATCTATATCAGTTTCTCCTCCCAGCTGTCCGGAACTTACAATACTGCTGTCATGATTGCGGAACAGTTGAGGGAAAAATATCCGGACTTCAAATTAACGATCATCGATACAAAATGCGCCTCCCTCGGACAAGGGCTTGTGGTGAAAAAAGCGGTGGAATGGAGAGATGCCGGCGTGCCTTTTGGGGAACTGGCGGAAAAAGTGGAGAATTACGCGAAACATATGCAGCATATTTTTACCGTGGAAAATCTTGAATATTTGGCGAGAGGCGGCCGGATTTCGAAATCAAGCGCCTTTATCGGCGGACTTTTAAGCATCAAGCCGATTTTGCACGTGGAAGACGGAAAGCTCATCCCGATCGAAAAGGTGCGGGGAAGAAAGAAGGCCCTTGCCCGTATGGTGGAATTGATGGCCGAGCGCGGCGGGGATTTTTCCAATAAAATTGTCGGCATTTCCCACGGCGACGACTGGCAGACGGTGGAAGATGTAAAAAAACTGATTGAAGAAAAACTTCATCCGAAAGGGTTCGATGTCACAATGATCGGCTCGGTAATCGGCTCCCATTCCGGTCCGGGCACATTGGCGATCTTCTTTACAGATAAGGAGTATACCGATTGAATATAGAAAAGCACCTTCATCCAATAGAAGGTGCTTTTTGGCTTTATTTCCAGATTCCGCAAAAATATCATATTTTGTAATTTTTCCAAGCGCGAAATTGCCTTCGAGACTGTTATCGATGTAGTGATAATAGAAGTGTAAAGAATGTTTTTCTTTTCATCATTCTTAAATTTGTAAAAAATAATTAAGGGCTGTCTGAAACGCGGTTAAATCGGGTTTCAGACAGCCTGTTTTTTTGGCGCATTTTGTATCGAAAGCCTTTGTGATCTTATCGCCCCTCTTTGTTTGCTCATATTCACACTCCGGATTTATTTGCCGTTGAACAAATCCAATCCCAATCCAAATCCGACCTTATTTGCTCTTGATCGACTCTTTCGCCAGGAGCTCGATTTCGTGCAATTCAACCGGGTTACCGTAATCGATGCTGTAGTATTTCACCCGCTTGTTGACCGGCACGATTTCGTAGCTGAACTGCAGCGGAATGACCGGGGCTTTTTCGGCCATATATTGCTGCCAAATGCGGAACTGTTCCGCGCGGTAGGAAGGATCGAACGCTTCCGGAGAATCGATTTTCCGGATCGTTTCCTCCAAAAATTCGGACGTATAGCGGCTGAAATTGAAGGCGTCGGATTTTCCGTACAATCCGGACGGGGAAGGATTCGTGCCCGTTCCCCAGGCGGCCATGAACACATGGATTTCCGGATCGTCCGCCTCCACTTTATCATAGAAGGCGTTCACTTCGATCGGCCTTCCTGTCGTCAAAGTGACGTTTAACCCCACATCCCGCCAGTTTTGCAAATAATAGGCGGCAATTTCGTCCTGAATCGGATCGCCCGCCATAGTGGCAAACTTGATTTCCAACTTATTGCCCTCCGGATCTTCCCGGAAGCCGTCACCATCGATATCGATATACCCTGCCCTGTCCAAAATCCGCTTCGCCTTTTCGGGATTGTACGTATAGCCTTTCAAGGATGCATCATGATAGCCTTTAAAGGCTGGAGGAATCAATGAATTGGCGCGCTGCCGGAAATTGAAAAAGAGCACCTCGCACACGGCTTCCACATCCAGGGCATAGCCCATCGCCTGCCTCAACGCCTGATTCCCTACGGGCGTCGCATTTAGATCCGTCACCACTTCCCGCTTTTCCGGATCCCATTTTCCGAGCTTAAAGCCCAAATAAGAGTAGTACAATTCCGGCCGTCCCAATATATCGATATTGTCATACTTTTGTATTTCCGGCCATTTCGTCGCGGCAAATCCCGTCACGATGTCATATTTTCCCGAGCCGATCGCCACGGACACGGAACTGGATGGAACCACCTCCACATACACTCCGTCCAGCTTCGGCTCACCTTTCCAATAATAAGGGTTTTTCACAAACTGCACCGATTCGCCCGGTACAATTTTATGGAATTTGAAAGGGCCCAATGTCACAGGATTCTTCCGCACCGCATCGCTCTCAATCAAATTCTTGACAGGAATCCCTTTTAGCTGATGGCTCGGCGCCGCGTACGTCCACAGTCCGTCGCCGCCGGAAAAAATCGCCGGCGACAATTTTTTGAATCGGATTTCCAGCGTCCGGCCGTCGATTTTCCGGATTCCTGAAATCTTATCCGCCTTTCCTTCGTGATATTCTTCGACGCCGATGATGTTTTTGAATTCCGTATCGTAGCGGACGCCCGTATAATCCGGATGGGCGATGATTTCATAAGGCAAAATCAAATCTTCAATTTTCAGCGGTTCTCCGTCCGACCATCTGACCCCTTCCCGGATCGTGATGGTCACTTTGTTTTCTTTCTGATTGACATCCAGGGATGCGATGCCTTCATCGGTGATTTGAAAATTGCCGTCCATCTCGAAAATGGCATTGGATGCATAGCTCATGATCGCCGCGTCATAGCGGTTTTCATAAAGCTCCGCCAAAAACACCCCCTGGAACGGCTCGTCTTTGACAATCCCCACCTTCAATATGCCGCCTTTGATCGGTTTTCCTTCGTTCGTGACGGAAGCCGGCAGCGTTACGTTTTGGGAATAAACGGCGGAACTGCCGATTCCGATAAACATGAAAAGCGCGATTCCGAGTAAAATGATTCGTTTCATGATGTCCTCCCTTGTTGCAACTTGATTTTCCGTGTCCTTTATTGCGTCCACAACTTCCATTTCCAAATGCCTGCCGTTTTCAGTTTCAAGAATCCGCGAATCAACCCAGCCGCTGCTTCACATCGAGGGATCTTCTCAATGCCTGGCCGATATAATTGATGGCCAGCATCATGAACAAAATCAGCAAAGAGGCGGGAAGCCACACCCACCAATATTCCTGCAGCACGGCCGGATTATTGGCGTAGCTGACCAGCGTTCCCAGCGAAGGCGTTGTCGGCGGCAATCCGAAGCCCAAATACGACAATCCCGTCTCGATGCCGACGTTGCCGGCAAAATTCAACGTCAGCTCGACAATCAGCAGGGAGCTCAGATTCGGCGCCACCTCTCTCCGCATGATCGTAAAATCGCCCGTCCCGAGGGTCTTCGATGCGCTCACATAATCCCTTTTGCTTTCGGACAGCGCCTTTGACCGGACGAGCCGCGCCGTTCCCGTCCATAAAAACATGCTCATGATGAGAATGAACGTCGCCACCGAATACTTGGGCACCAGGGTCACAAACACGATGATGAATAATAAGGACGGAATCGTCACAAAAAAATCGATGATCCGCATGATGATATAATCGACCCAGCCCCCGAAGTATCCGCAAATGAGCCCCACCACGATCCCGATCAAACCGGTAATGAGCGTTATCGCAAGGGCAATGAAAACGGAGTTTCGGGCACCGATGATCAGCTGGCCAAAAATATCTTTGCCGCCCTGGTCCGCGCCAAGCAAATATTTTTCCCCCGGCGGACTATACCGGTCGTACAGATTGATGCGCATCAGCGTTTCCTGATCGATGAAAAGTGAAGCAATAAAAACGAACAAAATGAAAAAAACTAATAAATAAAGCGACATCATGGCGATTTTGTCCTTTTTGAACTCCCGGAACAACACTTTCAGCCCGCGGGGACGGCCTTTACTTCCATACCGTTTTTTCTTCTTATAGCTCATTGTGCCACCATTCCCTCCTCTCTATTCAATGCGGATGCGGGGATCGACAATGCTCAAAATGATATCGGACAACAAACTTCCCAGAAGCGTCAAAAATCCGTACAACATCACCAGGGCGCAAATGACGCTGTAATCCCTCGCGGCAATGGAATAGACAAACAATTGCCCCATCCCCGGGTATCCAAAAATCGTCTCAATAAAAATCGATCCCCCCAAAAGGCCGGTAATGGTGAATCCCAAAAAAGCCGCAATCGGAATAAAGGAGTTCCTGAAAATATGCTTCGTATAAATTTTCCGCATCGGCACGCCTTTGCTTCTTGCGGTCCTTACATAATCCATTGTTTTCGCGTCAATAATTTCCGAGCGCAAATACTGGATGACGCCGGTCGTCCCAAGAATGGCATAGGTGATTGCCGGCAGGAGAATATGGTAAAACCTGCTCCATATGTACCGGAGCGTCCACGGTTCCGCTTCCACATCGACGCTGCCGCCCGTCGGAAACCATTGCAATTTGTAGCCGAAAATATATAAAAACAACAAGGAAAGCACAAACGTCGGAATCGCGTAGGTAATGAAACTGTAAAACACGATGAATTTATCCAGCCTCGATTGCTGATACCTTCCCGCCAAAATCCCCAAGGGAATGGCAATCAAATAAAGCAATATCACGCTGACAAAGGACAGCCAGAAGGTGTTCATCGCCCGCTCGCCGATCAGGGAAGCCACATCCCGCTGAAAGGTGTAGCTTTTGCCAAAGTCCCCCTGGAGCGCATTTTTCACCCAGCGGACATATTGCACCGGCAGCGGATCGTTCAATCCCAATTCTTCTTTCAGTTCTTCAATTCTCGCGGGATCCGTATCCGGCGTAATCATTCCCGTGAACGGATCTCCCGGCATCATCTTGGCCATCACAAAAACGAGGATGCTCAAGGCGATTAGCTGCGGAATCATCAGAAGCAGCCGCCTTACAATCGTTTTCCACATTCCCCGACCTCCTTTGCGAAAGAATTCTCATACCTCTTCCGCTCATCAGCGGCTGCCGCCCATTTCGGATTCTTTTCCGATTTCCAAAAGCTCCCTCGCGCTTGGAGCCGAAACATAATGGGTATCCGAAACGGGAATCAAATCATACACTCGTCCATTTTGATCAAAAGCTTTATGAATCATTTTTTCATACACCTTTTCGAACTCTTTCCGGGCCCTTTTCCGCTTTTCCCTTCCGACCGGCGTCGTCGCCGGAATCGAAGAAAGCAGCCGCTTCGTATAAAGATGCTTCGAATTTCCGTAAATGTCCTCCTTCGTCCCCCGCTCGACGAACCTTCCTTTATACATGATGAAAATGGTATCGCACATATGCTTCACAACCCCTAAATCGTGGGAAATAAATAAATACGTCAATCCAAATTCCCTCTGCACATCTTTCATGAAATTCAGCACCTGGGCCTGCACCGATAAATCGAGGGCCGAAACCGGTTCGTCGGCAATGATCATTTTCGGATGGGTGGCGAGGGCCCTTGCGATGTTGATGCGCTGCTTTTGCCCGCCCGAAAATTCATGGGGATACTTTTCTTTCGCATCTTGCGGCAAGCCGACAATCTCAAGCAATTCCCCAATTTTTCTGCTTTCTTCCCGGGGGGTTAAATGCAAAAAATTGCGGATCGGCTCCGCCAGGATATCGGCAATCCGTTTTCTCGGATTTAAGCTGGAATGGGAATCCTGGAAGATCATTTGCACTTCCCGATGGAAACGGGAGGTCCGGGATCTCCTTTCCCTCGTCACATCCTCCCCTTCAAAAAGAATTTTCCCGGAGGTGATTTTCTCAAGGCCGATGATCGCCTTCCCCGTTGTCGATTTGCCGCATCCGGACTCCCCTACAAGTCCATAGGTTTTTCCTTGCTCAAATTCCATATCGATTCCATCCACCGCATAGACCCAATCGACAATGGTATTGAAAAAACCGCCCCGGATCGGGTAATGCACTTTTAAATCAATGACTTGCATGAAGCTCAAACCGCTTCCTCCTTTTATCTTCTTGCGGCGTTGTTTGACGCCCCTTTCCGGAAATAAAAATGCTTCCAGCAGGTGCATTGAACATAATGGTCCTTTGAAATTTCATGGAAGGACGGATGCTTTTCATGGGCTTCTTTCGGTATCCAGGGAATGCGATGGGAAAATCTGCAGCCGGTTCTTGGAAGGTTTGCCAGCGATGGAACGGTTCCTTCGATGACATGGAGGCGTTCATCTTTGGAGTGCAGTTGCGGCATCGAGTGGAACAACAAACGGGTATAAGGGTGTTTTGGGTGCATAAACAATTTTTGGACGGGAGCTTCTTCGATGATTTCTCCCGCATACATCACCATCACCCGGTCGGCCATTTCCGCGACAACCCCCAAATCGTGGGTGATCAGTATGATGCCCGCGCCGGTTTCTTCCTGCAATTCCTTCAATAAATCGAGGATTTGCGCCTGGATGGTCACATCCAAAGCCGTCGTCGGTTCGTCGGCTATGATGATTTTCGGCTTGCAGGAGATCGCCATGGCAATCATCACCCGCTGCCGCATTCCGCCCGATAATTGATGGGGAAATTGCCTGGCCGTCTGCTCCGGTTTCGGGATGCCGACCTGCTTCAACAACCGCATCACCTGTTCTTCCCGTTCCTCCCGGGTGTAATCCGTATGATAGGCCAAAGCTTCTTCGATTTGATCCCCGATGCGCATCAAGGGATTCAATGCGGACAAAGGATCCTGGAAAATCATCGCGATTTCCGCCCCGCGGATCTTATTCATTTCCTCATCGTCCAATTCCAGAAGATTGCGTTCCCCGAAAAGGATTTCCCCCGTCACCCGCACGTTGCGGTCGTGATGCAGCCCGATGATGGATGTCGCAAGGCTGCTTTTCCCGCAGCCCGATTCCCCGACGATGGCGAGAATTTCATTATGCTTTAACGTGAAGGAAACCCCGTCCACCGCATCATAAAACCGGTCGTTGATCCGGAAACCTACGTGCAAACCGCGAACAGTCAATAATGCGTCCTTCTCCAGAAATCCTTCCCCTTTCCTGCAATCCGCTTTTAATGAAGTGTATGTATCGGAAAGAAAAAACATTAACTTCATTATATTCGCACCATAATTCCCGAAATCCTTATAAATCATCTTTATTGCAACGATGCAAAGATTTAATAGCAAAAACTTGGTACCACCCAAAAATGGAGATAGATTTCCATAAATCAAAATTCTATAGCAACCTTCCCCAATACTAATCTTCCCTTTCTTCCCTCCCCTTACTTTTCTGTTTGCTGAATGCCTGAAACAGAAAAGCGCTTCAAACCAACTCTATCATTCAACTTTTTTCATAAAATCAAAATCTCTATTTCTTCTGCCTAACCGGACCCCATCGCCCTTCATAAATTGGAGTTGAAGAACTAGAAAGGGGGGATTCAATTGTCAAGATGCCAAAGACTTGCGGATATAATCGGCGGGGAAGTGATTCAATCTTCTCCTGTCTGCGTGGTAATGCGCCTCAGGGATATCCGCGCAACGATTTTGGGACGCCGCACACTTTCCCCATTGGCCCTTCCGTTTATGCTGTCTTTTGAACGAAACGGGCTCAACCTGGGAGAAACTGTACTCCTTGAAAAAGAAGTCAATCCAATGATTGACGCATTGCGCAAAAGAGGAATTAAAGTAACGGCATTCCATAACCATTGGCTGTTCGAAGAGCCGAGATTAATGTACTTGCATTGGGAAAATGTCGGATTGGACCCGGAAGATTTTGCAAAAAGAAGCTTTGAGGCAGCGAGAGAAGTATTTTTTGATTTTCGGTAAACCGTTGAACGCCAAAGTAAAACAAATTGCCGACACACATAAAAAA
>JGI1652J44930_10000598_pt1 | contig 14054 bp, 11 predicted proteins | sample NewIslsDNAsample_FD_44930 | JGI IMG/M metagenome (IMG submission 44930)
ATCGCTCCTACTAATGTAAAGAGTCCCCAAAGTATATTGACATACGCCAATCGGGTGATCCATTCGCATATGCCATATATTCTTCCTTCTAGCCAACCGGAACGCATTTTTAATCCACCTTTTGCAATGACATCTCTCCTACGGAATAGTATATCACAAATATATTTATATTGTTTGAATATTTAAAAATAAACTGAGGAGGATATTCTCCCTGCCCCCTATCCTTAGACGCCAGCATATGCCAAAAATCCTCCATCAACTGGTACAACAATTCCTGTAACAAACCCGCTTGTTTGTTCATCGACAAGCCAGAGCAAAGTTCCTAATAAATCTTCAGGATTCCCTAATCTCTTCATCGGTGTGTGGGATAAAATTTTTCTTGTACGTTCCGTATATGATCCATCTGGATTTTTTAGTAAATTTTCATTTTGTTTCGTTAGAAAAAATCCTGGGGCAATCGCATTGACACGAATTCCGACACTAGCTACATGCACCGCCAGCCATTTTGTGAAATTTTCAATCCCCGCTTTGGCAGCGCTATATGCCGGAACTTTCGTCATTGGCCGCGGTGCGCTCATCGATGAGAGATTGATAATCGTCCCTTTTTTTCCGATCATTCGTTTTAGAAAAATTTGCGTTGGAATGACAGTGCCCACAATATTTAAATCGAACACGTACTTAAACCCTTCGGTAGTAAGATCAAAAAATGTAGTGATTTCCGTGTGATCTAAATCTTCTTGTTCAAGTATCTCTTTTGTGGTAATCCCTTGTGGATGATTACCGCCGGCCCCATTAATCAATACATCACAGGGGCCGTATTCACGAAATACGATTTCTTCCGCTTTTTTTACACTATCAACATCTAACACATTACATTGAACGGCGATGGCATCGCCGCCTTGCTTGATAATTTCTTCCTTTACTTTCTCCGCTTTTTCCAACGTTCGGTTAAGGATTGCCACTTTCATTCCTTGCCTAGCCAGCTCCTTAGCCATGCAGCTGCACAGCACTCCGCCACCGCCAGTAACCACTGCTACTTTGCCTTTTAGATTTGGATGGATTGGCAGCATTTATACTCTCCCTTTCTTTTGTTTTTCCAGACTATCCCAAATTCCAAGGAGATACATGATACCAAGCGCCCGGTCATATAACCCGTAACCCGGCCGCGCTTTTTCATTCCAAATCATACGTCCATGGTCAGGACGTATATATCCCTGAAAGTTCATATCATGAAGTGCTTTTACAATCTCACATATATCAAGCGAACCATCGCAACTACGGTGGGATGTTTCTTCAAAATCACCGTTTTCATATATTTTTATATTTCTAACATGGACAAACGGGACTCTATCCATTTTCAAGAAATATCTGAACATTTCTGGAATATCGTTATTAGGATTAGCACCCAATGACCCTGAACACAATGTGATTCCATTCGATGGGCTATCGACCATCTTTACAATTCTCTCTAAATTCTCCTTATTTGTCACGATTCGCGGCAACCCAAATACCGACCAAGGCGGATCATCGGGATGAATCGCCATTTTAATCCCGCACTCTTCTGCGACAGGGATAATTTGTTCCAAAAAATAACGCAGGTTTTCAAATAAATCGTCTTCTGTAACCCCTTTATATAGAACAAAAAGGTTTTTGATAGTTTTCAATCTTTCACGTTCCCACCCTGGCAACAAAAAACCGTTTGAGTCACTTTCGATTCTTCTAACCATTTCTTCCGGATCAATATTTTCTATTTTATCTTTCTCATAAGCCAAAACCGTAGAGCCATCGCTTCTTTTTTTCGCTAGATCCGATCTCGTCCAGTCAAAAACAGGCATGAAGTTATAACAAATAACTTTCACACCAGCCCTCGCTAAATTCCGAATAGTTTGTTTATAATTTTCAATATAGCGCTCCCGTGAAGGCAATCCCAGTTTAATATCCTCATGAACATTCACACTCTCAATTACGTCAAGATGGAATCCTTTTTCATTTACCTGTTTTTTCAAATTTAAAATATCTTCAAGCGGCCAAACTTCTCCCACAGGGATATGATATAATGCTCCTACAATTCCCTCCACCCCGGGAATTTGCCTAACCTCATCCAACGAAACAGTATCATTGTCCTCGCCGAACCACCGAAATGTCATTTTCATCGCTTTGCACTCCCTTGATTCATTGAAGGAAATTTACCGAATGTTAAAGTAATTTTTGGCATTAAAATAACAAATATCTTGAACAATTTTTCCTAAAAAAGGATAATCAGGCGGAACTTCTCCATTTTCCACCCACGTTCCTATTAAATTGCATAGTATTCTTCGAAAATATTCATGCCGTACATAGGACAAAAAACTTCTTGAGTCAGTCAGCATGCCTATAAAACTACTTAAAAGTCCTACATTGGCCAAGTCCTTCATGTGTGATAAAATTCCGTCTTTATGGTCGTTGAACCACCAGGCTGCTCCAAACTGTATTTTCCCTTTAATTCCTTCGCCCTGAAAATTGCCAACAGTCGATGCAATAACGTAATTATATGCAGGATTTAAAGTATAAATAATAATTTTAGGCAGCTTATTTTCTTTTTCTAACGCATTTAAAAAAGAATTCAGCGGCTTTGCCAATATAAAATCGTTAATAGAATCATACCCGGTATTTGCGCCTAACTGTTGGAACTTTCTTGTATTTGTATTTCTTATTGAACCAATATGCAGTTGCATTGCCCAATCTAATGAATGATAAAGTTGTCCTAAAAAACGCAATGTAAACGTTTTATATTTATCTTCTTCTGCTTTCGTTACAATAAAACCATCTTTTCGCTTTTGGAAAATAGCGGACACTTCTTTTAAATCGCTTTCTTCATATGGCATATACTCGAGCCCGTGGTCAGATATTCTACATCCCATTTCGTGGAAATAGTTTACTCTGTTTCTAATTGCCTCTAACATTTGTTCATAATTAGTTATTTCGATATTCGTAATTTTCCCTAACTCTCCGATATATTTTGAAAAAGAATGATGATTAATTTCTAATAATGGATCCGGCCGAAAAGTGGGCAGTACCTTTGTTTTGATATCTTGGTTACTTTGAATAACTTTATGGTACTCTAAACTATCTAATGGATCATCCGTTGTTCCTATCATTTCTACATTCGATTTAGAAATGATGCTACGGGCTGAAAAATCCTCTTGCTGCAATATTTCATTACAATGATTCCATATCTCCCTGCATGTTTTTTCATTCAAAATTGTATCCATATGAAAATAGCGCTTTAATTCTAAATGAGTCCAATGATATAGGGGATTTCCAATGCAATAAGGTACTGCTTTAGCCCATGCTTCGAATTTTTCATAATCACTTGCGTCCCCTGTTATATATTTCTCTTCAATCCCCAGCATCCTCATTGCACGCCATTTATAATGATCGCCGTCTAGCCACAACTCGGTTAAGTTTTTAAATCGTTTATCTTCCGCGATTTCCCTCGGACTTAAATGACAATGGTAGTCAATAATTGGCATATGTTTCGCATATTCATGATAAAGAATCTTCGCAGATTTATTCTTCAGTAAAAAATCTTCGTGTATAAATGTCTGCACGCAGCTCCCCCCTTTTTCATTTAAAGTCTATACATTACCCCCTAAACAGGGCGAATTCAAACAAAATAATGCGGATATTGTTTCTTTAGTACGTCCTTTTCAATTACCACTAGCCTTAAATGTTCCTCCATCACTTTTCGTGCTTTTTCCGCTTCCTTATTAGCAATTAGTTGATAAATTTGCTTATGATGAGAGATGATAATATCCCAGTCTAAATCGGAAAATAATCGAAGCACGCGCAGGCGGTTAAAATGACTATTTAGGTGCTGGACCATTTTCCATGACCGAGACATCCTGCAACCATCAAAAATAATCTTGTGAAATTCCTCGTCCAGCTCGAAAAGTGCTAAATAGTTGCTCTTTTCCACACATAATTCCTGCATGGCAATATTTTTTTCTAATTGAAATAAATATTCCTCAGTAAATTTGTCACATGCCAACGCCACTACTTCTTTCTCAATGATCTCTCTAATAAATCTGCCTTCTTCTACATGTTCTAAATTAATCCGCGATACGATGGTACCACTTTGAGGAATAATATCTAACAATTCTTCTTGGGCTAATTTTAAGAAAGCTTCACGAACAGGGGTTCTGCTAACATGAAGATTTTCGGCAATTTCCTTTTCAGAAATTTTTGTACCTGGCTCAAGCTCTAATCGCAAAATTTTCTCCTTTAACAAATGATACAGTTGATCTCTCGTTGATCCTCTTGTAGAGCCCTTTATTTGTTGGCTTTCTTGGAATGTAAACATTACCATTGAATTCTCCCTTTCGTTTTATCTCACTATACTAGTATGGTAGTATTATTCGAAAAATAAACATTTCTCTTTAAAGATAGAAATTCGTTTCCATTTTAGCTAAGAAAATATTTCCTGTCAATTGCACAATATATTTATACATTCAGCAATACTGTTGTTGTTAAAAATATTTTGTTTACGTTCAAAAACGTCGTTATTTTGCTCTTGCTTTTTTTACCGCAGCTACTAATAAGGAAGCATTACGGGTTATTTCCAACAGGTATGAATCAGTGAGGTTCTTTTTTACGTTGACTAATGAACTTCCTATCCCTACCGCCTCCACACCTGCTCTTATATAATCTTCTATGTTTTCTATATTTATTCCCCCTGTCGCAATTAACGGTATTTGCGGCAAAGGATCTTTCATGCTTTTAATGTAGCCAGGTCCGAATATACTAATAGGAAATACTTTTACAAAATCAGCTCCACTTTCAAAAGCGGTAACGATTTCAGTAGGTGTTAATCCTCCTGCTATACTTACTGCCCCATACCGCTTTGTCATTTGAATCGTCTCTATGTTCATGGAAGGAGAAACAATAAACTTGGCTCCGGATAAAATCGCTAATCGTGCCGTTTCCCCGTCTAATACCGTGCCAGCACCTACCAATACACCCTCTAGCTCGTTTGCCGCTTTTTCAAGCGCTGCCAGCGCTCCTGGAGTTTCCACTGTGATTTCAATGATATTCATTCCACCTTTTTTTAACGCGTGCGCAACGGGGATGATATTCTCAACGGTTGCCCCTCTAATGACAGGAATAATCCCCGTTTCTTTGATAGTAATAATATGATCCATGCTTTTTACCCCCCACTTTATTATCGAATAACATCCTCATTATTTTTCGCTATTAGTTTTTCAATCTCATCACGTTCAGGCAGACCATCAACATCGCCGTAAACCATTGTAACCAGCGCGCCTACAGCATTAGCTCTTTCCACAGCATGATATATGCTTAATCCGTCTAGCAGTCCCGAAATAAATCCAGCAGCAAACCCATCACCTGCTCCAACCGGATCGATAACTTGTTCAACCGGAAATCCAGGAACCCATTTATCTTCCTTACCTGTAAAATAATGTGCACCTTTCTCCCCTAGTTTCAGTACTACTAGGGAAGCCCCATGTTCGAGAAATAATTGCCCTAATTTTTCAGGAGGATGGTTGCCAAATAAAAAGGTTGCTTCTACCATCCCCGGAAGTATAATATCTACTTGTGATGCGATATGGAGAAGCGTTTCCCTAGCAATCTCTTCCTTCCAAAGTTTGAGTCGCAAGTTAGGATCGAATACAATTTTCACCCCATTATCGCGCGCTATTTTTATTGCGGCTAAAATAGCTTCCCGACAACTAGCGCTTAGAGCAGGGGTAATGCCTGTAATATGTAAATATTTTGCACTTGCGATATACTCTTCGTCCAAATCAGCCGGTGATAATAGGCTTGCTGCAGAGCCTTTGCGATAATAGTAAACCCTAATGTCATTTTGCCTTCTCATTTCCTTAAAATAAATGCCTGTTGGTGCTTCTTCATCAATCTTTGCCTTGCTTATATCAACGCCTTCTCCCTTTAAAAAAGCGAGAATCGCCTTTCCAAATTCATCATTTCCGACTCTGCTAATCCAACCGGCACGATGTCCTAACCTTGCAAGACCAACTGCAACATTAGACTCAGCACCACCGATCTTTTTCGTAAAATGGGTTGCGTATCTCATTAATCCATTGCTAGTAGGAGTAAAAACTACCATGGATTCTCCTATTGTAACAACATCCATCTTAAACCTCCACTTTTCATATTAATGTCATATTGGTGAAGGGAAATCTATTCAAACTAAGACTTCCCTGTATTTGCGCTTAACATTATGAGTACGATGTAATGAAGCTGTCATCTAATCCAACATAGGTATATGTTTCATCTTTCACCGGTTCTACTTCGATAAGCGTCACTTCGTTTTTTGTTAACCTTACTTGCAACCTTAAAATATTATTTTCTGTCCGCATTCGGCATGTAGTCACCTTAGGCTGTGCTACCTGGCGAAGTGTCTCTACAGCTTTTTTATTTGGAAACCGCGGTCTCCCCATTTGTTTCCATACAGCCCATGGGTTACCGTTATCCTCATCTACTGTTTGCCGCTTCACAAAAACATCTTCAAACGGAATCGGTATTTCAATTTCTAAATCTTTTGTAAAATCATTTCCTTTCTCCATAACTAAGTTCCAGGCAACCATCGCAATAGAACCATCTTCTCTTCTAGTCACAATTATTTCCTCATCACGATAAAGCCGTTCATTACCTAAAGCATTAAAAAATGTAAACAAATAGAAAGTTGGTTTGGGGATCGAATTAAGGGCAACTAGACCAAATCCGCCGTGAAATTGTGCCTTCGGAACATCCATTTCTTCAAATACATCGCTAAATGTCCAATAAGAGAAAGAATCAACATAATCCCCGCCTTCACTCAAAATACGGGCTATATATGCCGCGTTTAAAACGGTATCGTGAACCGGGTTGATCGGACTGTAGGATGTATTATACTCCGTAATATGAAAAGGCAGGTGCGGGAACGGTGATTGATCAATCAGCTCACGAACTGTTTTAAATTGTTGTAACATATCTTCCGGAGCTTCTAATTCTTGATAATAATACTCAAATGTCTTTTTATGCGGCGCCTTTGATGTATAAGCATGTCTGCTTACAAAGTCGACCGGTACATTTTCGTCGGCGCAAAAATTAAGAAAATCAACAATCCATTCATCGCTTCCCCCACTTATTGCCGGCCCTCCAACTTGAATATCAGGATGAACACTTTTCACTGCAGCCGCTGTAACTTTATATAGCTTAAAATATTCTTGTTTATCAGCATCGTTCCAGAAATTCACTAAGTTTGGTTCATTCCAGACTTCAAAAGGCCATCTCAGCACTTCTTCTATACCATAACGTTCCACAAAATGAGAGACTACCGCTACGATTAAGTCATACCATTTGTTGTAGTCCTTAGGAGGCGTAACGTTTCCTTTCCAATAAAATACAGTTTGATCTCCAGACGCTAAGGCGCTTGGCATAAACCCAAGCTCGACAAACGGACGGATTCCTAGATCTAAATAGGAATCAATAATTCTGTCAATATAAGTAAAATTATAAAAAATTTTTGTTTCTCCATCGATTTCCACTTCACGATAAATGCCTACATCATCAGAAAGCAAACCGTGTCCGCGGATATATTGAAATCCTATTTTTTCTTGAACCAATTTCAGATGATCTAAATATTCTTTCTGCAATGCAAGCCCCAATCTTCCTGTGCCGACACAGAATTTCCAATTCTTCTTAAACAATTTTGGTTCATCATCACGAACTTTTATTTTTTTCATGACAATGATTCACTTCCTTTATGAGGATATGTTGAATAAATCCGTCTCATCATTTATAAATAGTGCGATTATATTTATCCCCAATTCCTGATTTGCGATAAAAATACGTATTAATCACATCCCGCCATTCTTTTGCATGTTCTACTTGAATATTTAAACGCTCCAAAACATCACGATATCTTTTTTCATCTATTTTACCTTTTAATCTTTTCCATCTTTCTCTTAACTGTTTTGCTTGCTCCACACCTTTAAAATGAGTATTGTATATATGCTGAATAACGGTTTCGCCGGATTTTAGGCGATGTGTATAAGGGACGTGATGGAAAAATAGAAGTAATTCATCTGGACAAGATTCAATGGATTCGTACATCTCAGCGTTTTCAGGAAAATATTGAGCTGTAAAACCTGTCCCAGTTCTTACTGTTCTATCTACTCCGATTCCGTAACGGTCCGCATAATGATATGTTCCCCACGGAGAATACTCATACCCATCTACATTAGGACCGTAGTGATGCCCTGGATTCACCATCCACCCTACTCCAAGTGGAGCTGTATAGTTTTCATAAATTCTCCAAGAGTCTAAAAGCATCTGGCTAACCTGTTCAACAACCTCCGGGTCATCCCCAAATGTAAGCAGCACCCATTCATTCGTTATTTCCTCCGCTAAAAGGTCTGGATTCCAAGCTAAGCGCCCGTATCCATATAAGTTAGCTTGCGCCAATGTATGCCCCGTCCAGTTCGGATCATCGCCTATATTAGAAACAGCTGCGATCCCGCTATACTGATAATCGTATAAAGAACCATCTACTACCTTTTTCACTTGTGAGCCTTTCCCTTTTGCATACGTATCAAATTCCAATACTTCTTTCCACTGTGGAATTAAATAGCATAAATGTTTTTGCTGCCCTGTATATTCTTGCGTGATTTGAAACTCCATCATTTGATTCGTTTTTGGCATCGCACCAAATAAAGGGGACACAGGCTCCCTTACCTGAAAGTCCATCGGGCCATTTTTAATTTGCAAAACGACATTGTTATGAAATTGACCATCTAATGGCTTGAAATGATCATAAGCCGCTTTCGCTCTGTCGGTCGAACGATCCCGCCAATCTTGTTGACAATTGTAGACAAAACATCTCCAAATCACGATTCCTCCAAATGGCTGTAGCGCCTTGGCAAGCATATTTGCTCCCTCGGCATGGTTTCTATTATACGTAAATGGTCCAGGCCGAAATTCGGAGTCTGCTTTCACCAAGAAACCGCCAAAGTCCGGAATATGCTGATAAATGCGTTCAACTGTACTTTTCCACCACTGCTGTACACTAGAATCCAGCGGATCAGCCGTTGATAATCCTCCAATTTGAATCGGACTTGCATAGTTGATACTTAAAAACGTCTGTATACCGTAAGCTCTAAAAATATCTGCAATTTTTGCAACATCCGGTAAAAATTCCTCTGTGATCAATTTCGTTTCTGCTTCGTGGACATTCACGTTATTAATAACAACCCCATTAATTCCTACCGAAGAAAGCAACCGTGCATAATCTTTGATACGGTTCCCATTTTTTATAAACTGATAGTCTTTAAAGAAAATAGAGCGTCCCGCATATCCACGTTCAATACTTCCATCCATATTGTCCCAATGGTTAATCATGCGCAGTTGATTTTTCGGATTTTCAAAAATAGATAAATGATCAATATCTTTTTTCATCTGCAATAATCGAAGAAAATGGAATACAGCATACAAAACACCTTTATCCGTTTTTCCCACTAAATAAATAGATAATTCCCCGTTAAAGGATATAGACTGAATAGTATATCCTTCCTTGTTCATTTGCCGAAACTCTCTTAAACTTGAAAATCGATGTTTTACCTCTTCATCATCTATAGTACCTAATAGAATAAATCCACTTTTTTCGACGCTCTTTACTACTTTCGGTTGAATGCCCAAAATAGACGATATGCCTCTCGAAAGTTCCTCAACAGCCGAATGAAAAACAGGCGATGCTCCTTTAACAACAATATTTGAAAATAAGGAAAGGTTTTGATAGTATCTTTCTACTTTCTCATATCTTAGCCAACAAGGTTCGTATTGTTCCCCTTCCTGCAACACTATCCCATTTCCTTCCATATATAATGCCTCCTGTTAATTCAAAATATAAGGATCTTTTTATTCTTTTTCTGCTCCCAAAACGATTCCTTTTACAAAAAATTTCTGAACAAATGGATATACAATAAGCATAGGCAATGCAGCGATAAAAATTTGCGCCGATTTTACAGTCCGCTCTGATAAGTTTTTCAATGTTTCTGCATCGACACTCATTTTGCTAAAATCTTGCTGCACAATAATCGTCTGCAAGAATGTAGATAGCGGATAGTGCTTTACATTAGACATATAAATCATACCNTCAAACCATGAGTTCCAATGAAACACCATGGTAAACAGAGAAATTGTAGCGATAGCTGGCACGGAAATTGGTAAATATATTCTCCAAAATATGGTGAAATGATTAGCTCCATCGATAATAGCAGCTTCTTCTAGTGATTTTGGTACGGAAGTTCTAAAAAAGTTGACAAGCAATATCAAATTAAAGGAACTTATTGCCGAGGGCAACACTAATGCCCAAATCGTGTCGGTTAGCCCTAGCTTTGTTACAACCATATAGGTTGGCACTAGTCCTCCGTGGAATAACATGGTGAAAACGAAAAACCACATATAAATTTTTCTACCTTTAAAAGCATGATCACTCTTTGATAAAGAATAGGCGGCACATAACATACATGCCATGGATATAGATGTTCCCAATACAACCCGGAGAAGCGAATTCAATAATGCACGTACAAAATTTTCGTTTCCAATCGTCTTTTTATATGCATCTAGCGTAAAATCAACAGGCCACAAACCAACAATGTTAGCTGTTGCTGCCGCGCTTCCGCTAAAAGAAACAGCCAAGATATGAATGAGCGGCAGTATACATAGCAATGCTGATAATGCTAGAATAAAATAATTGAATATAATAAATATTTTATATGACAAACTTTTCTGGTAATGGTACATGATCCTCCCCCGCTTAGAATACTTTGTAGTTTGCGTATTTATACGCTAAACGGTATCCTGCAACAACTAGAATAAAGCTAATAATCGATTTGAATAAACCAACAGCTGTACCGTAACTAAAGTCTCCGTTTAAAAGTCCGACACGATAAACATACGTATCAATAATATCCCCCGTTTTATATACAAGCGGATTATAAAGGTTTAAAATTTGGTCAAACCCTGCGTTTAAAATGTTTCCTAATGATAATGTACCAACTACAATAATGATAGGAAGCATGGACGGCAATGTAACATAAACAGTTTGTTGCCACCGGTTAGCACCATCGACAATTGCTGCTTCATATAACGTTGGATTGATGGAGGTAATAGCAGCAAGAAAGACAATCGTATTAAAACCGCATTCTTTCCAAACATCCGTGATGACAACAACCGTACGGAACCAATCGTTATCTCCCAGAAAGAAAATCGGTTTAATATTAAACAACGAAACTAATACACGGTTAACAATTCCTCCTTCTGGAGAAAGCATATCAATTAAAATACCTCCTAATATAACCCAAGATAAAAAGTGGGGCAAATAAACAATCGTTTGCACAGTTCTTTTAAATTTCATGATATAAACCTCATTTAACAATAAGGCAAACGCTAAAGGAACAACAATGTTAAAAACAATCTTTAGCGATGAAATGATTAAGGTATTCCAAATTACTTGTCCAGCATCCTCATATTCAAACATCGTTTTAAAATGATCTAGTCCCACCCAAGGGGAGTGAAGAAAACCTAACCAAGGCTCATAATCTTGAAATGCCATTACAAGACCGAACAAAGGAATGTACTGAAAAATAAAAACAATGATTACGGCTGGCAGTAACATTGCATGTAACTGCCATGTATTTCTCAAATTCCAACCATTCTTTTTTAATTTTTTCTTTTTGTTTATAACCGTTTGGCTTTCTAAATGCGTTTGCGTCTGCAAATCCCTTCTCCTCCTTTTCTTAAGTAACGAGGGACCACGAAACCATGTAATGTAAACTTTTATCGTCCAACTATATCCATTGCTAACAAAATATCAATTATAAGAGCAATAAGTTATGGTAAAGAACGGCGCGAACATACGCAAAATTCCAAATAAGTTCGCACCGTTCAAAAGTATTTTTACTTGTTCCCCTTCACTGATTTATACCATTCATTGACTTCCTTCGTAATGTCATCGCCGCCGGATTTTCCCCATTTTTTAACGAATTTGTCAAATTCATCAAGAGACGCTCTTCCATAGATGATATTTGCAAATGTTTCTCTTTCCATTTTTGTGAGGAATTCTCCTCTTTTTTGCATTGTTTTCGTAGGAGGGCCATTGAACTCGTTTTCAATTCGGTATTGATTTTGTTGATTCACAATAGTGGCCGCTTTCATATATGGCTCACCTTGTGCTACGATCTTCGTATACTCGTATGCATTTTTTGGTTGTCGTTTTGTAGTGTATAGCTCTTCTGCAAGGTTATAAAGCATATAAGGAATCGTAGGAATATCGGTTGTCAAGAAATATTTTCCTGGATCTATTGCTCCGCCTGGAATTTGTTTCGGGTCATATACAGGCTTTCCATCCTTCATAACATAGTCGTATCCTTCAAACAATCCATATTTGAAATATTTAGAATCGTTGAATATATAACTGTAGATTGCATCCCAGTATTCGAAAAATTTATCCATATGTTTAAAGTTTTTATTAAATAGAAACATTCCTACAGTTAGTCCCTCACCGCGGCGTCCTATTTTTCCATCTGGCCCGCTTGGCAGAGGGTAAGGTTCTACAACTGCTCCTGGATTATTTTTAATTGCGTCAGATACTGGCCAACCTGCTGCCCATGGCGGTGCCGATAAAATTCCTGATTTCCCGGCAACAAAACTTTTGATAGCTGTTTGTTCATCTAAAATTCCTACTTCTTTATCCAAATATCCTTTCTCATACCATTCATGTAGCTTGGCTAACCCTTTTTTAATAGACGGCTGAACCGATCCGTATACTAAGGAGCCATCTTTTCCTTTTGACCAAGAACCGGGTACATAATCGCCATATGCTCCAAAAATAAAACTTCCATCTGCAAGCCAAGTAGCTAAACCATTTTTGCTGGCAAGTGTTAACCCAATGGTGTCTTTTTTACCGTTTCCGTCCGGGTCTTGGTTTACAAAAGCATCCATAATTTTTTCAAGATCTTCGATTGTTTTTGGGGGCTGTAACCCTAATTTATCCAACCAGTCCTTACGAATCCATAACAATGAATCCGATCCGTTTCCTCCCGAGAAACGAGGGATACCATATCGTTTGCCATTTACGGTTGCCGGATAAAACGCTTCAGGAAATTTATTAAATATTTCTTTCAATCTTGGTGAAGCATACTTTTCAATCGCCTCATCTACCGGCATAACTTTTCCTGAACGGATTAGGTCATTAATTAACAAACCATCCGCTACCATAAAAACATCTGGAAGTTCTTGACCAGATGAAAGCGCTAAACGAATTTTGTTATAATATTGCTCATCGTTTGGCGCTGTCCATAACGTCTTGAATTTAATACCGAGCTCTTTTTCAGCCCATCTTGTGACAGGGTTGTTATTCACATCTTCTCCTTTTCTAAATTTCGTATCGTCTTTTAGAGTCCGGATTGTCGTAATCGTCACTAGCTGTTTTCCACCATCCGATTTAGTTGAACTATTTGACGAAGCCGGTTCTTTGTCGGTGCAACCTGCTAGCATTCCGACAGTCATAACCGCAGCTGCCACTGAAGCAAACAGCTTTTTTAACACCTCTTCTCCCTCCAATCGTTTTCAATGAAATGCCCTCTGTTACAAATGAGCTATCAAAACTGCCGATACTTCACGAAGAAAATTTTCCCTCCCCCGTTTATCCCCCCTTTCATGCAATCCATTCGTGATTACAGAAACATAAGGATCTCTCTCCTTAAGGTTCTATCCGTAAACGGTTTCAAAATGTGTTAGCCTTAGCAACTTGCTATTTTCGTATGGCAGCTATGGTAAATAGCTCCCATTTATTGGCTCTTAACTTCTCCATGAACCAATATGTTTATTAGTAACACTAGTATACTAGTTCTAAATTGATTATAAACAAATGCTTCTATTCATTCAATGCCTTTCAGAATTTTTTAACTAATAAATTTTAAAAAGAGGAACCCGCCATCATCATCCAAGACGATGGCGGCATTGTTTGATCTTTACAATTTTCCAAAAGGATA
>JGI1652J44930_10000600_pt1 | contig 14038 bp, 12 predicted proteins | sample NewIslsDNAsample_FD_44930 | JGI IMG/M metagenome (IMG submission 44930)
TTTGCGGAAGGATTGACGGGTCCGCCGCCGGGGAAGGAGGAGCCGGTGGACGAAGAGGCCCTTCTGGAGCTGATTTTGAGCGACCGCCCCCTGGAGACGATCGATGCTATGGCCGCCGCGCTGAAAAAAGGGCTGTCCCCGGTTTCCCTGGCGCGTCTCGTCGCTCTTGCCGCCGCGGAGCGGATCGCCCGCTTTCATGTGCAGAACGACTTTTCCGATTGGATCACCGCGCTGCACACCTTTACCCACGCCCATGCCGTTCATGAGAGCTTGCGCCGTTCCCCCACCCCGGAGCTGACGCGGGCGGTGTTCCACGGTGCGGTCAGCGTCTATCTCGACCGGTTCCTCAATGTTCCCGCCGCCCGGCTGCCCCGGGTGGAGGAGGATGTCCGGGGAAGGCCGGGGGATCTCCGAGAGTTGCTGGATATCATGGAAAAGCAGCAACAGGTGAAGGAAGCGGCGGAATGGGTGGCTGGCTACCTGAGCCGTGGAGGGGAAAAGGGAGCATTGTTCCAAACCCTCGGCCACGCTCTTCTCCGGGAAGACGCCGAATTCCACACCTTCCAGATGTTCGAGGCGGCACTGGTGGAACACGATCGCTGGGCCGAGGTGGACAGCCCCCTGTCCCGCCGGGCCCAAGACACGCTGATCATCGCGTTGACCCGTTATCTGGCCGCCCATGCGCCCACCGCCCGGGAGATGGCCCAGACGGCCCATATCGCCCTGCGCCTGCACCGGGGCGAGAAGCTGTTCGAGGATTCGGAAGCAAGCGCATGAGGCGGCGTATTGACGAGGGAAGAGGGACAAGAGTGTCCCTGCGCCAAATGGCATAAAATGGATCGGCGCTGATCCCGCCAATGGCCCCGGTCAAGGAGCCGCGACGGCCGACGCGCCTTTCGGGGACGGAAAAACGGTGCGATCCCTTCCACCGTCGCAAAAATCCCTTGTCGGACGACTGGGGATTGCGCACGCCGCTTCGCCCGCATGGCGAATTCGCTTCCGGCACAACCCCTCCATCGCGCCCAGACAAACCTGCGAAATTCGTTGTCACGATCCTTTCAGACCGCGGGGCAGAGACATGCGCTGCCGGCTTAAGAGTCAAAAACGTCCGCACAAAAAGCGGACGTTTTTTGCGTGACCGGCCCTGGGGGACGCGTCGCAGACGGGTGGGATGTTTTCAACGGAAACTGTCATCCTTGTCGATTCCTGTGGTAGGATAGATTAAAAAGAAGAAAAATGGAGGAAGGTGAAGCGAGAAGCGGCGAAGGGATGGTCCCGGCGGAGGTCCGGCGGCGTCAGATTCGATTCTTCGGGTTCCATCTCCGCTTTACAGAAAAAGCAGGAGGATGGAGAGGATGATGTGGAACAATCCCGCAGTGAAGAAGGCGGGGATGATCCACGGGCGGGATTTTTGGGGGGAATCCGGCGGATCATCCGGTTCGTGGAAGTCATCTTCCCACCGGCCGAATTGCCTCCGGAAACCCATAATAAAGACGCGAAAAAATCCTCCCTTCCAGACGGTGACCGCTCCTGCGACGACGAGATACAAAAGACCGATCAAAAACAGCGAATCAATCCACTTCAGCCGGTCCGACAGGGAATAGGCTCCGCAGATCAGGATTCCGATCGCCAGAAGGAGCAGTGTTTTGCGGTAGTAGTTTCGACTTCCGAACATGCTTGTCCTCCTATGATTTTCCGGTTGGTCGGCTAGCAGGAGCAGGAGGCCGAGCCGCCTTCGGTCAATCCATTGACAGAGCGAACTTGCTCCACGGACGCCCTCTTTTCTATTTAACCTTTTTCCTATATAATATACAAGGTTTCATGTAGTGCCGGGGTAAGATATTCCCCTTTTTCCTTGTCTGCTTTTTCTTTAAAATTCGCAGAAGTCACTTCAAGGAGCGGCTTGTCTGTCCGGTCCAGACGACACAATGAAGGAGGTCGTTGTCTTCGTGAAGAAACGAGCTGCTGTCTCAATGGCGGTAGTGTTGGTCCTCTCCACCCTTCTTACCGCCTGCGGGGGACTCCAGTCCCAGGGGAATGTGGAAGATCAGGGAGCCCAAGGGCCCCAGGTGATTCAATTGATGACCAACAATGAGCCTGGCGATCTGGACAGCGCCACTTCGACGGATGTCATCTCGGGGACGATCTTGAACAACGTGATGGAAGGCTTGATGCGTTTGGACAAGGATGACAAGCCGCAGCCCGCCATCGCCAGCAGTTACGATGTGAGCGGGGATAAAAAGACCTACACCTTNACCCTCCGGGATGCCAAATGGAGCGACGGGGAGCCGGTAAAGGCCCAGGATTTCGAGTACGCCTGGAAGCGGGCCCTCAACCCCAAAACGAAGTCGGAGTACGCCTACATTCTCTATCCCATCAAGAACGCTGAAAAATACAACACGGGGAAGGCCAAGGCTTCCGACGTAGGGGTGCGCGCTCTGGACGACAAAACCCTCGAAGTGAAGTTGGAGGAGCCGATTCCCTATTTCCTCAGCCTCACAACCTTTTCCACCTACCTGCCGCAGCGGAAGGACATCGTGGAAAAGTTCGGCGGGGATTACGCCAAGGAACCGGACAAAATGGTGTACAACGGCCCCTTTGTCCTGACAAGCTGGGCGCACGAGCAGAGTCTCCAGTTGAAGAAAAACGACAATTATTGGGACCGGAACTCCGTATTCCTGTCGGACGTGAAGATCGACATCATCAAGGATACCTCCACGGGCTTGAACCTTTACACCTCCAACCAGAAAGACATGACCATGCTGGACAAGGCGTTTGCCGAAGCCTTCAAGAGCAGCCCCGAATTTACCACCGCTTCGGGATCGCTGGTCCAGTACGTCCAGTTCAATACGAAAAATGCCTTTTTGTCCAATACCAAGATCCGGAAGGCGATCAGCCTCGCCATCGACCGTGAGTCGATCGTGAAGCTGGTTCTGAAGGACGGTTCCCAACCGGCCGGAGGCTTCGTTCCCCCGTCCATTCTCGGTTATAACGAATCCTTCCGGAAACAGGCGCGGGATTATCAGCAATTCCAGCCGGCCGAGGCGAAACAGCTGTTCAAACTGGGGATGAAGGAGCTGGGAATCGACAGCCCGCCGACCCTGACACTGCTCAGTTACAACGACGAGCGGAAAGACGTGACCGTCGTTCTGAAGGACCAGTTGGAAAAGACCCTCGGCCTGAAAGTGAAAGTGAACCCGCAGCCCTTGAAGCAGAAGATCGATTTGGAGCAAAAGGGAGAATTCGACCTCTCCTTCTCCGGCTGGAAGGCGGATTACAACGACCCCATGACCTTCCTGGACATGTGGGTGACGGATGGCCCCTTCAACATGGGCAAGTGGAGCAGCAAGAAATTTGACGAGCTGATCAAAAAGTCCAAGAGCAATCCCGACTTCAAGGAACGGATCAACGACCTGATCGAAGCGGAGCGGATTCTCCTGGANGAAGGGGTTGCGATCGCTCCCGTCTACTACAAGAACCAGGCTTATCTCGTCAANCCCCATGTGAAGAATCTGNTCTTCCATTCCATCGGTCCCGAATACACCCTNAAGGAAACCTATATTGANAATAAGAAATAACGGGATTTATTTACCGCTTTACAATTTCCGGATTTCGCGCAATGATGGATGGTGGAGGAGTCCATGTCGGGCAGTCCCGCGGCACATCCGATGAAGCCGGGAAAGGTATATGTCCGAACCCGGACATATACCTTTCGCATGTTCTTTTTTTGCGAAAAGGAAGTGGGAATGTGGGAAGCTATGTGGCCCGTAGATTGATCTATCTGTTGTTGACCTTATGGCTGGTGATCACGTGCACTTTTTTTCTCATGCACTTCCTTCCGGGAAGCCCCCTGTCCAACGAGGAAAAGCTTCCGCCCAACCTGAAGGGGAGAATCCTCGAGGAATACGGCTTGGACAAGCCTGTTCCCGTTCAATACGCTCTTTACCTGGGCAACCTGCTACAGGGGGATCTGGGCCTTTCCTTTTCCTATGACGGGCGAAGTGTCAGCGGGCTGATCGCCCAGGGGTTTCCCGCTTCGCTGCAGATCGGGTTGCAGGGCTTGCTTTTCGGAGGCCTGATCGGGATTTTGCTGGGAACCGTCGCCGCCCTCAAGCGGGGGACCTGGGTGGACAACACGGCGACGATCCTCGCCGTGATCGGGGTATCCGTTCCCAGTTTCGTATTGGCTGCCGTTTTTTCGTACTACATCGGTGTTCAGATGGGGATTCTTCCCCCCGGCGGCTGGGAAAGCTTTGCCCACACGATCCTGCCCTCCCTCGCCCTGTCCTTCCTGGTCATCGCCCAGGTGACCCGTTACATTCGCAGCGAATTGCTGGATGTCTTCAGCCAGGATTACATGAAGACGGCCAAGGCGAAGGGAATGGGTCGCCGCGTGATCGTTTTCCGTCATGCCCTCCGCAACGCGTTGATTCCGACCGTTACCGTGCTGGGACCGCTGACGGTCAACCTGATCACCGGTTCGCTGGTGGTGGAGCAGATTTTCGGCGTGCCGGGACTNTCCACGCTCTTTGTCAATTCCATCATGACGAACGATTACACCCTGATCATGGGCACCACCATCTTTTACGCCTTTCTGTTCATGGTCAGCGTTTTCATCGTCGACATCCTGTACGGCGTCATCGATCCCCGGATCCGGGTTGCCGGAATGAAGGAGTGAGCGCAGTTGGAACCGGCCAAGATTACATCGGATCTCTTTGAACCGTTAACGCTGACGCGAACGACACCCGGGCGTGCTACGAGGCGGAAGCGGTCGGGCTTTTGGCGGGACGCCCTCCGCCGTTTTGTGAGAAACAAGGGAGCACTGATCGGATTTTTTCTTCTCCTGGTGATTGCCGTGATGACCTTCGTCGCTCCGGCGCTCAGTCCCCACGATCCCTACGAGCAGAAACTGGAAGCGCAAAATCTGCCTCCCGACGGGGTTCATTATTTCGGAACCGACCAATTCGGGCGGGATTTGTGGACCCGCACCTGGCACGGGGCCGGCATCTCCCTTAAGATCGGACTGTTGGCGGCCCTGATCGATCTGGTGGTGGGGGTTTCCTTCGGAGGCATCTCCGGCTACTTCGGCGGGAAGGTCGACCAGGTGATGCAGCGGATTCTCGAGGTGATGTACAGCATTCCCAGCTTGATCGTCCTCATCCTGTTGATGATGTGGTTTGAGTCGGGAATCGTCACCATCGCCGTCGCGATCGCCCTGACCGGATGGGTCCCGATGGCCCGGGTCGTCCGGGGGCAGGTGCTGCAGCTGAAGTCCCAGGAGTTCGTTTTGGCCGCCCGGACCCTGGGAGCCGGTCACCTTCGGATGCTCACCAAGCATCTGCTTCCCAACGCCGCCGGGGCGATCATCGTCACGATCACCTTGACGATTCCTTCGGCCATTTTTCTGGAAGCGGTGCTCAGTTTCATCGGGTTGGGGATGGCTCCTCCCGAACCCAGTCTCGGTCTGTTGCTCTACGATTCCTACCAGTTGATCCGCTTCTTCCCGCACCAAATCCTGTATCCTTGTCTGGTGTTGAGCCTGCTGATTCTCAGCTTCAACCTGCTGGGCGACGGACTTAGAGACGCCTTGGATCCCAAACTGCGGCGTTAGGAGGAGCGGCATGAAACCCATATTGGAAGTTCGAGATCTCCATGTATCCTTCGACACCCACGAGGGGGAAGTTCAGGCGGTTCGCGGCGTCAGCTTCGACCTGTATGAGGGTGAGACGCTGGCGATCGTCGGTGAATCCGGTTCCGGGAAAACCGTCACCGTTCAAAGCCTTTTGGGTCTCATCGCGCGCCCGCCGGGGCGGATCAAAGGGGGATCGATTCGCTACCGGGGGCGGGAGATCACCGATTTGCAGGAACGGGAATTGGATCAGATCCGCGGTGCTGAAATCGGTTACGTCTTTCAGGATCCCATGACCTCGCTCAATCCGACGATGACCATCGGCCGGCAGATCGGTGAGGTGCTGGTGAAGCACCGGAAGATGAGCAAAGGGAAGGCCCTTCGGCATGCTGTCAATTTGCTCCGTTCCGTGGGCATTCCGAATCCTTCCGCGCGGATCCGGCATTACCCCCATCAGCTCAGCGGGGGAATGCGCCAAAGGGTGATGATCGCCATGGCTTTGGCNGCCTCTCCCAAGGTGCTGATCGCCGATGAGCCGACCACCGCCCTCGACGTGACNATTCAGGCCCAAATNCTGGACTTGATCAAGNACCTGAAGGANCAGATGGGCATGTCCATGATCCTGATCACCCACGATTTGGGAGTGGTGGCCGAGGTGGCCGACCGGGTGATCGTCATGTACGGGGGAAAAGTGGTCGAATCGGGTGACGTGGAGGATGTGTTCAATCGCTGCCGTCACCCGTATACCAAAGGGCTTTTGGCGTCGATGCCGCGGATGGACCGGCTGAAGGGAGAGAAACTGGAGCCCATTCCGGGAAATCCGCCGGATCTGCTCTCGCCCCCGAAGGGTTGTCCGTTCGTGGAGCGATGTCAATATGCGATGAGAATATGCAACGAATGGATGCCGGATGTGACCGTGCGATCGGAAACGCACCAGCTCTCCTGCTGGCTTGAGCATCCGATGGCACCGCCGGTGAAAGAAGCTGTAGGAGGAGGCATGTCAAGATGACGGCACCTGCGGAAAAGATTTTGGAAGTGAAAAACCTGAAGAAGTATTTCCATGCGGGCAGAAACCAGGTGGTCAAAGCGGTGGATGATGTCACCTTTGATGTATACAAAGGAGAGACCCTGGGACTGGTCGGCGAATCGGGCTGTGGAAAGTCGACGATCGGCCGGACGCTGATCCGCCTGTACGAGGCCACTTCGGGCAGCGTGATCTTTAAGAACAAAAACGTCCACCAGCTGAAGGGACAGGAATTGAGGACGTTCAACCGGGAAATGCAGATGATTTTCCAGGATCCCTACGCTTCCCTCAATCCCCGGATGACGGTGGGCGATATCATCGCCGAGGGATTGGATATTCACGGGTTGGCCAAGAGCAACAAAGAGCGCCGGGAGCGCGTGGTGGAGCTCCTCAAAACCGTCGGTCTCGGCGAAGAGCACATCGATCGGTTCCCCCACGAATTCAGCGGCGGGCAGCGGCAACGGATCGGCATCGCCCGGGCGTTGGCCGTCGACCCCGACTTCATCATCGCCGACGAACCGATTTCCGCCCTGGACGTGTCGATTCAGGCCCAGGTGGTCAACCTGATGAAACGCCTGCAGCGGGAAAAGGGGCTCACCTACCTTTTCATCGCCCACGACCTGTCGATGGTGAAATACATCAGCGACCGGGTCGGTGTGATGTATCTCGGGCAGCTGGTGGAGTTGGCCGAAAGTCAGGAGCTGTACGAACATTCCCTTCACCCGTATACCGAGGCGCTCCTGTCGGCGGTTCCCATTCCCGACCCCAACAAGGAAAAGCGCCGGGAGCGCATCATTCTGAAGGGGGATGTGCCCAGCCCGATCAATCCCCCGAGCGGCTGCCGGTTCCGCACCCGTTGTCCCAAGGCGATGGATATCTGTGCGGAAGTGGTTCCCGCCTGGCAGGAAGTGCGTCCCCAGCACTGGGTGGCATGCCACCTGTACCAGGAAGAGGCAAAAACGGAGTGACGAACGCATCTTCCCCGACTCGGGGGAAGCGGCCCTTTGGATCTCCTTTTCCTCGCGGCAAACCTTTAAAATCCCGAAAAGGAAAAGATATTGAAAAGACCGCCATCCCGTGGCGGTCTTTTTCCTGAAGGGAGTCCTTCGCTTTTACATCGATGCCTTCAGGCGCTTTAGAACTTGCATGTAATGATCCTTTGTCAGCCCCGGGGCGAACTCTTCCGGCAGGGCTTCCAGATCCGGTACGGGAGCGCCCTCCGGTCGGCCGACCACCACATGGAGGCGTTCCCCCGTTTCCGGGTTTTTCCCTTTCCAGATCTTGTCGATATCCCGGTAATCTTTGCTGCTCCAGGTAAAAAGCACGTTGTGCAGCCCCTGTTCCATGTATTTTCGGGCGTAGTCGAATTTGGAATTGTCCAGGCTGGGAACGGGCAGCATGCCCGGCAGGTACACCCCGGTCAGGATTTCGAGCGCCTTGGCGTACGCGAGAATGTGCGTGCCGCCGCGCACCAGGAGATAGCCGATCATCTCCCGGGCGGTGGGATGGTCGGTCATCTCGTACACCCGCATCTTTTGGGTGCGCGCTCCGATTTCCAGGAAGAAATTGTGAAGCATATCCTCGATCAGATTGCCGCTGCTGTGCACAAAGGTTCCGTTCCAGGGGTTGCCCATGGAGTCCATCGGATACGATGTTTGNGCCGTGGCGATGAAATATTGCAGGTTGTGAGCCTTCAATCCCCTGCGGAGNGGCGNGCTGTCCGGATCNCCCGGATGGGTGAGGCCCNTGGACAACAGGTTGATGGTGGTGCTGACCAGTTCCACGTGGCCGAATTCCTCGGCGGTGATGCTGGCCACCAGATCGTAAAAGGGTTTCAATTTTCTCTTGCAGCGNAAATTGAAGGATTGAAACATATAGTTGTTCAAGGTGGACATCTCGCCGAATTTCCCGCCGAGCAGGTTCTGCACCGCCGCCGCCGCATTGGCGTCTCCGTGTTCGGGAACCGGCAATTTGATGAGCAGCCGGTTGATTCGTTTAATCATTGTCTCCCTCCTTCTCGAAGAGTCTCTCCACCCCTGAAGTTCGGCTTTTTCGACCCTTTCACCGCGCGGGACTTTGGACGACGAGGGTACGGCATGAACTTGATCCGATGGCATCCTTCAGCCGCGGGACGGAAATGAAGGAAGCGTTCTGGACCATCCGGCGGTCAACCGGGCATCGGTCCGATCACCTCCAGAGTTTTCATCTAAACGAATGATATGTCCCGAAAGACGGATTCAGAATTTGTCCGAAAGGGTCGGAAAAGGACAAAAAAACTTGGACGGAAAGATCGACGCGATTTCCCGCCCAAGTCCGGTGATGAATCTCGTGGTTTTGTGCCGTTTCGCACTTGCGGCACACCTTCAGCCACATGCAGATTGGGTCTGTTCGGTTGCGATCCATGTTTCGCACAAGAAAAAAACCGCCAACCGGCGGTTGAAGGTTAAAGGAAGGTGTTCTCCCTCCGTTTTTTTACAAAACCTGTTCCACTTCTTTGACGCCCGGAACCTCTTCCATCAGGGCTCGCTCAATTCCGGCCTTCAGCGTGATGGTGGAGCTGGGGCAGCTGCCGCAGGCACCCAGCAGACGAAGCTTGACGATCCCGTCCACGACGTCGACCAGTTCCACGTCCCCTCCGTCGCGCTGGATAAAGGGGCGCAATTTATCCAATACTTCTTGAACCTGTTCTTTCATCGCGCAGACTCCTTTCCTCAAGCGTCGGATCTTTCAAAGGGGCACCGACACAAAGCGTTTCCTTTTCGCTTCCGGCATCGAACCGGGATCCGATCCGGAGGGAAACGACGATTTTTCATCAGGGTATTCAGTATTTATCTTACCGAAATCGGGGCCCGTTGGCAATCGGAGGGGGCTGGTAAAGGGATTTCGTTTTTTCCGTTTGCAAAACATGATAAGATGGTGGGGGAGGTTGTGGATGGTGAAACGGATTGTTGACGATGTGAAGGATTTGATCGGCTGGACGCCGATGATTCGTATCAGGCGGTTTCCCTTGCCGGAGGGCGTTTCCCTGTTTGCCAAACTGGAATACTTCAACCCGGGGGGAAGCGTGAAGGACCGAATCGGGTTGGCCTTTATCCGGGAGGCGGAAAAGTCCGGCAAGCTGAAACCCGGAGGGACGATTATCGAACCGACGGCCGGCAACACGGGCATCGGTCTGGCGCTGGCCGCCGTCGGAACAGGATATCGGGTGATCTTCGTCGTTCCCGAAAAGTTCTCCGAAGAGAAGCAGGAACTGATGCGGGCCCTGGGAGCCGAGGTGATCAACACCCCGACGGAGCTGGGGATGCAGGGGGCGATCGAGGAGGCCCGCCGGCTGGAGCGGGAGATTCCGGGAAGCTATTGTCCCCAGCAGTTTCAGAATCCCGCCAATCCGGAAGCCCACTATCGGACGACGGGCCCGGAGATTTGGGAGCAGATGGAGGGACGTGTGGATGTGTTGGTGGCCGGGGCCGGATCGGGCGGCACCTTCATGGGAGTATCCCGTTATTTGAAAGAAAAGAACCCCGAAATCCGAACCGTCATCGTGGAACCGGAAGGTTCGATCCTCGGCGGCGGAAAGCCGGGGCCTCACAAGACCGAAGGGATCGGCATGGAATTTATCCCCGATTTTGTGGACACATCCTATTTTGACGGAATCTATACGGTCCCTGACGAAGAGGCCTTCCGCCTCGTCAAGGAGTTGGCCCGACGGGAGGGATTGCTGGTGGGCAGCTCGTCGGGGGCGGCCTTCTATGCGGCGCTCAGAGAGGCGTGGCAGGCGAAACCGGGGACGAGGATCGCCGTCATCTTTCCCGACAGCAGCGAGCGATATCTGAGTAAGCAAATTTACCGAGGGGGAGTGTGAAGGGTTGCGTCTGGATACCAAATGCATTCACGGGGGCGTGTTCGGCGATCCGCACACCGGGGCCGTCAGCGTTCCCATTTACCAGGTTTCCACCTATAAGCAGGAGGGGATCGGGCAGCATCGGGGATACGAGTATTCGCGCACCGGCAACCCCACCCGGGCCGCTCTGGAGCAATTGATTGCCGAACTGGAGAACGGAAAGACGGGGCTTGCTTTCGCATCCGGGATGGCCGCCATCTCCACGGTCATCTCCCTGTTCAACCGGGGAGACCATCTGATCGTGGGGGACGATGTTTACGGCGGCACCTATCGTGTGCTGCGCCACGTCTTTTCCCGGATGGGGATGGAAATCACCCACGTGGATACCAGTGAGCCGGAACAGGTGCGGCGGGCGATCCGGGAAAACACCCGGGCGGTGTTGATGGAAACCCCCAGCAACCCCCTGCTCAAGGTGACCGATATCCGGGAGATCGCCGACATCTGCCGGGGACGCGATTTGCTGCTCATCGTGGACAACACATTCCTCACCCCCTATTGGCAGAATCCGCTGGATCTGGGTGCTGACATCGTTGTCCACAGCGCCACCAAGTATTTGGGGGGACACAGCGATGTCGTGGCCGGCCTGGTGGTCGTCAAGGATCCGGAGCTGGGTGAGCGGCTCCATTTTCTGCAAAATTCCATCGGCGGCGTGCTGGGTCCAAGCGATGCCTGGCTTTTGATCCGGGGCATCAAAACCCTGGGTTTGCGCATGCGCCAGCACGAGTCCAACGCCCGCCGGATCGCGGAATGGCTGAAGGATCGGTCGGATATCGAAGCCGTTTATTACCCGGGACTGCCGGATCATCCCGGGCACGTTACGGCCTCCCGGCAGGCGCGGGGATACGGGGGAATGATCTCCTTCGACGCGGGAAGCGGCGAGCGGGCTGAGCGCATTCTGAGCCGGGTCCGTTATTTCACTTTGGCGGAGAGCCTGGGAGCCGTCGAAAGTTTGATTTCCGTACCCGCGCGGATGACCCATGCGTCGATTCCGGAAAAGCGCCGGGCGGAACTGGGAATTACCGACGGTCTGATTCGCCTTTCCGTCGGTGTGGAGGATATCGACGATCTGCTGGAGGACCTGGAGCGGGCGTTGGCCGACTGAGGCGCGCCTGTCGCGGCGAGCGGTCCGGTCTGAAGCGCGAAAGGAGGGAACGGGTTGAAGCGGGAAGAGCCGATTGAAGTGACCGTATACGGTGCAGAGACGATCTGCGCCGGTTGCCACAACCTCCCCTCCTCGCGGGAGACGGCTTCTTGGCTGGAAGCGGCGCTGGGCAGAAACTACGGCGATCAGGTCCGCGTGCGCTATGTGGACATCCACCGCCCGGAGGGCGATCAGGATGCGCGCTTTTCGCGCCGGGTGATCGAGGAGGAACTTTGGTACCCGGTGGTGGTGATCGACGGCGAGGTGGTGGGGGAAGGGAACCCGAGCCTCAAAGCCATCCGAAAGAAACTGGAACAGATGGGGGCGGAGAAGGTGGAAACCTCGCCGGGTCCGTCCGCGTGATCCGGTTTCCCGGCGAGAGGCGGGGATGATCCGCCCTTTCGGTGCGGGNGCTTTCCTCCGGAACTGCTAACGGGGCATGATCCTTCCCTCTTTCATCCGTCAGTGAAAGCAAGTCTTTCAAAGACTTGCTGAACACCGCTGACAAACCTCGAAGCACGGGAGTCGGAAGCGATTTTCGCCTCGACTCCATGCAGTGGCAAAGTCGCTCGGCGGAAAATCGCTTCCTCCTTTGTCAGCGATCTGAGCAAGTCTTCCAGAGACTTGCTTTTGTTTTTTCTTCAACGATTCCAGTGTTCCATCGGGTTTGACAGGAAGGGATATATCAAAGAATATGGATAGGGGCGCTGTTTTCGCTCCGCTTCCCCTGCGTGGAAGCGATTTGCTCTCATCTTCATTTTGATTTTCCGCGCTCTCTCAGAGGATGCACCGATGGATGGAGTGGACCTTATGCGGCCGATCATCGAGTTTTGCGTGAACAACCTCACACCGGATGTGGAGAAAATAAAAGAGGAGTTGGAAAAGGATCCGGAATTGGATGTGGTGGAGTACGGGTGTCTCGGCCATTGCATGACCTGCGCCGAAGGGCCATACGCCTTGGTCAACGGGGATGTGGTAACGGGGGAGACGGCGGAAGAACTGCTGGAAAACATCCGCAAGGCGATCGAGGAGATGGAGGAGTTCGGTTTTTGATGTTTCCTGCACCGGCCGGCGGCCGTACGCGCCGACAAAAGTCCGGAAAGGGGCTCCTCGCGGAGCCGGGGCGGATATTTCTGTTTCGGCATCTTGCATCCCTTTCGCCCCTGCCGGGCTTTTTTTGTATAAAGGGATTAGGGGGGAAGACAACCTGTATAAATTTACTATTTAAAATATTTGGTTAAAGGGGGGTCCGGATGAGAAGGAGGATACGCCTGCAGACCCGTCTGATCCTCTGGGTGACGGCGCTCTTGACTTCAGTGGTGGGAATGATGGGTTTTTTGTTTTACGGGATTTTGGTGAGCGCCGTCGAGGAGCAGATCGGAAAGCGGGCGCTCAGCTTGGCGAAAACCGTCGCGGCGGATCCCGAACTGAGGGAGGCTTTCTCCCGGGAGGAACCCTGGCGACAGATCCAGCCCATCGCCGAACGGGCGCGCATCAACTCCGGAGCGGAGTTTGTGGTGGTGGGAAATGAGCACGGGGTGCGGTACTCTCACCCGATTCCGGAACGGATCGGGAAGGAGATGGTGGGCGGGGACAACGGTCCGGTCCTCCTTCAGGGAAAGTCCTTCATTTCCCGGGCGGTGGGCAGCCTCGGGCCGTCGCTCAGGGGAAAAACCCCTGTCTTCGATGACGAGGGGCGCGTGATCGGGATCGTTTCGGTGGGGTTTATGATCGAGGACATCGAGAGGATCACCTGGGGCTATCTGATGCGGATGTTGATGTTTCTTGTTCCGGCGCTGGGATTGGGGGTGGCGGGAGCGGTCCTGCTCGCCCGGAAGATCAAGCGGGACACCCTCGGCCTGGAACCGGATGAAATCTCCTCATTGTACAAGGAGAGGAATGCGGTGCTCCAGGCCGTCCGGGAGGGGATCATCGTGATGGACCGGGAAGAGAGAGTGCGTTTGATCAACCAGGCGGCTTGCGACATGTTGTCTCTGCCGTCGGAAGAACCGGTGCGGGGACGTCCCATCCGGGAGATTCTTCCCCAAACCCGGATGCCCGAGGTGCTCCGCACCGGGGAGACGCACCTCAACCGGGTGATGACCGTCCGGGGGAAGGAGCTGCTCGTCAACCGCTATCCGATTCGGGAAAAAAGCGGGAAGGTGACGGGAGTGGTGGCCAGCTTCCGCCTCCGATCGGAAATGGATGAGCTGAACCGACAATTGTCCCAGGTTTCCCGCTATGCGGAGGCGCTCCGGGCACAAACCCACGAGTTTAAGAACATCCTGTACACGCTGTCGGGCCTGATCCAGCTCGGATCCCACCGGGAGGCCCTGGATTTGA
>JGI1652J44930_10000601_pt1 | contig 14015 bp, 15 predicted proteins | sample NewIslsDNAsample_FD_44930 | JGI IMG/M metagenome (IMG submission 44930)
AAAAAAATATGTAACATGATTGCCTATTTTTATTGTAAGGCTCTAACATTAAGTTTTCAACTGTAAAGTGAAAGAAAATAAAGATCGAATAGGAATGATTATGGAACGGATCGTTTCAATCTCAATTTTTCATCAAAAATCTCCAGTTTTCATGATACAATGATGGTATCATAGAAGTTTTTTGTAAGAGAGTGATGAAAATTGGGTTATTTTGAAGTAGTGTTGCTCCATTGTTTGAACAAAATTGGCAACGAGCGAACACCAATCTCTATTTACCATTTATTAAAAGGGAAAAAGTCCGTNCAAACCATCCAAGACAGTAAATTATTTGGCCTCTCGCAATGGTTTAACACTTACCCGCAACTAACAAAGAAACAACTAAATGAAACAATAACCCATTTACATCGGGAAAAATTGATTATCAACGATCATTCACATTATTCGTTAACGGACAAAGCCATTGAATTATTACATATCCATTCAAATCAAATTCCCCCAAAATATTTAAATGGTTGGAAATATCATACGNTTGATCAAATCTTTTGGAAGCGATTGAACTTANTTGTGCAAGTTATTCCCTACTGGGAGAAGGGGGACCAACAATTTTTTCCAGTTCAAAGAGATCCGGACATTCAATATTGGGTAAAATCGTTTCTGTTATCAAATAAAACGAATAAAAAATGGTTGGTTGAACAAATCCATCGTGAATTAGAAACTTTTTTTGAAATGGTTGAGGATTATTCAGACCCTCTTTATTTTTTACTACGTTTTTCTGGCTATAAGAAAACAGGTTTAACGGAAGAACAANTTGCTCAATTTTACAACGTAGACTTGTTTTATTATATAACGCATTTTCGTGCAATATTACATCATTTAATGAAAATCGCATGGGAGAAAAGGGGATATTTCCCTGTTTTATACCGAATTTATCAAGATTTATTTCGGACCATACCTTTAACTAAAACAGCTGAAACTACCTACAAACTTTTTAATCAAGGTTATTCGATTGAAAAAATAGCAAAAATCCGTCATTTAAAAGTGCAAACGATTGAAGATCATATTGTAGAAATTGCTTTCATGGACCCCTCTTTTTCCATTGATCAGTTTGTAAATAAAAATACACAACAGAAAGTTCTTCAAATCGTACATCAAATGAAAACGAAAAAACTGAAAGAAATAAAGAAGCAATTGGATCCTATTGATTATTTTTCTATACGTTTAGTATTAGCGAAATTAGGTGAATAACCGTGAATATAATGAAAGCATTAAGAACGTATTTTTCATACGATTCTTTCCGAGTTGGACAAAAAGAAATCATTGAATCTGTTCTCTCTGGATACGATACTCTAGCCATGTTACCGACGGGAAGTGGAAAGTCACTTTGTTATCTTTTACCCGGTTATATGTTGGATGGAACCGTACTAATTGTAACTCCGTTATTATCATTAATGCAGGATCAAGTAGAGCAACTAAAAGCTCAAGGGGAAAAACGTGTCATTGCGATTAATTCTTTTTTATCTTATCAAGAAAAAATAAGAACGATTAAAAATTTGCATAATTATAAATTTGTCTATATATCTCCAGAAATGTTGCAAAACGAATGGGTTTTAGACCATATAAAAAAATTAAAACTTTCATTATTTGTTGTGGATGAGGCCCATTGCATCTCTCAATGGGGATATGATTTCCGCCCGGATTACAGTCAATTGGGAAATGTTCGAAAATTTTTAAATGAGCCTGTCACATTAGCTTTAACCGCAACGGCAACGAAAGAAGTTAGAGAAGACATTAAAACCACTTTATCATTAGAAAATGTTAAAGAACTTATATTTTCCGTCAATCGTCCCAATATTGCCATCCAAGTTTTTTCTGAAATAAGTTCTTTCGAAAAAAAAGAGTTAACGATTCAGTTCGTGAAAGAATTAAAAAAACCGGGAATTATCTACTTTTCTAGTAAAAAGGCAGCTGATGAATGGGCAACGAAACTACAGTCAGTCGATGGAATAAAAGTTGCTTCGTATCATGCCGGCCTTTCTCAAGAAAAGCGCATCCTTATTCAACAGCAATTTCTTTATAATGAATTAGATATCATCTGTGCAACAAGTGCATTTGGAATGGGAATCAATAAAGAAAATGTAAGATTTATCATTCATTATCATCCTCCATTACAAATGGAATCTTATTTGCAAGAAATTGGGCGCGCTGGCCGTGATGGTTTAGCGAGCGTTGCAATATTATTCAATGGTGATGGTGACGAAATATTACAATTCCAATTAATCGAACAAGAGCTTCCGACAAGCGTTCATATTGAAACATTTGCGGAATTGATGAAAAAGAAAGTGCAATCATTTACGAATATTGAACAAATAGAATTACTCGGTTTTACAGAAATTCAATGGAGATTGTTAGAAAGGCTTTGGAATCAATATTCCGATCAGCGCTCTTTTACAAAAATGGCCGAACATTATATGAATCAGCGAATGGAAACCAAAATAAAAAAATTATATGAATTCCGTTCGTGGATCAAAAATAATACCTGTCGAAGAGAACAGTTATTATCTTTTTTTGATGAAAAACTTGAAGAAAGACCAAAAAATTGTTGTGATGTTTGTGGCATTGATTGGAAATTATATAACATTCATGAAGAAAGAGTTAATCATCGCCCAAAAATAGAATGGAGAATGTACTTAAAAGAATTATTAAATGTTAAGTAGGAGAGCTCAGATGAAAAATCGACAAAAAGAACTGATCGAACAAATGACTGATAAAGATATTTTCATTGCTTTATTAATTACTCAATGTTTCTTATTAACTATTTCAGCCATTTTCGTTATTATATTATTTAAAGATATATCGACATTTTTTTCATTGTTTCAATGGAAAGATTGGCGAATTTTTACATATGGTGTAACAAGTGGTCTACTGGTTGTTGGTATAGATATATATTTGATGAAAAATTTACCGAAACACTATTACGATGATGGCGGAATAAATGAAAAAATTTTTAAACATCGTTCCATAGGAGAAATAGCGATTCTTGCTGCTATTATTTCGATTTGCGAAGAAATATTCTTTCGTGGGGTTATTCAAACGAATTTTGGGATCATGATTGCAAGTGTCATCTTTGCACTCGTACATTATCGTTATTTATTTCATTGGTTTTTGTTTTTAAATATTATGCTATTAAGTTTTTACATTGGATTATTATATGAATGGACCGGAAATTTAATGGTAACCATCACGATGCATTTTATAACGGATTTTTTATTAGGAGTTTTATATAAAAGGAAAGGGGGAGAAAATCATGGAAGAACAGATGATAGTACCTAATGATCAAGCGGAAATGTTACGAAGAAAAATGACTCAAGAAACTGAAAAAAGTCATCTTTCAAGCCTTCCGCCTCGAAGTGAAATTCATAAAAAGAAAAAAAGTAAAAATAAGTGGAAGCTTCGGTTTCCAGTCATTCGGTTCTTAACTGTTATATTTATTCTCCTGCCTATCATAATATACAGCGTCATTTCTTATATTGAACAAACGAATAAAGGAAAACATGAACCAGCTGTAGTGGATCCTGAATTTATTCAAGTTGATATAGAGAATGACAATAAAGGTACAATTGAAATACCAAACGAAGAAAAAGTAGAGGATGATTTAGAAGAAAATTCTCCACCTAGTCAAAATGAAGAACCTGATAAAGTTGATTTAGGAGAAACCATTGAACCTATTGATGCTTCAAAGGAAAAGAACAGCACTGCTACGAACCAAGAAGCTAGTGAGGAGAATAAAGAAAATTCCCAAGAACCATCTTACCAATTGATTCAGCATCAAGTTCAACCGAATGAAACATTATTTCGAATTTCCATGAAATATTATCAATCACAAGAAGGAATTGAACTGATCAAAAAATGGAATAATATTGTCAACAACGAAATAAAAATTGGTCAAATATTAACCATCCCTATTCCTCAATAAAGTTTGTATTCATATAATCGAATACAAACTTTTTCTTTTGGTATATTCACAAATTTTGGACATACATTGTTGTTAAAGAAATATGTGAGGGATGGATATGGAAAAACCAATATTAGAATTAAATCATTTAACAGATGAAGCGACAAAACAAATGTTAATCAAATGTGTAGAAAAAAAAAGAAAATTTGATAAATTGAAATCTCAACATTTATTCATTATGTGCCTAACAATATTCATTGCATTTTTATTTACTTATTATCTTTATAAAACCATCTTTGTCCCATATTCATATTCTTTCGAAGCAATTTTTTACGCTTTTGTAAGTAAAAATATCAATGTATATTTATTAATTATAACGATTGGTTTTTTTGGGATGATGAATGTGTTAAAAGATAAACGAGAAAAGGCTGAAAATGAATTTCACGAATTAAGACGTGAAATCATTGATAAAAGCAAAGATTTATGGAAAAAAGATGAAGCTTGGGAAACTCGTCATATCGTTTTTGAAATGATGAAACGAGAATACGATATTAATTTATATCACGAAAGTAAATAATCACTATTTCCATTTTCAAATTTTTTTGTTTTCCCATAATTTTTTTCGAGAAAAGGGGTTTAATAGCTTTATGTCGAAATAAATATTATAGTGTTTATTTTTATTTTGGGGTGATTGAATCATGTTTGTTAAAAGTATAATGATTCCTAGAAACAATTGTTATGTAGTTCAGCATGATCGTTCTCTTAGGGAAGCTTTACAACTATTAGAAACGAATAAAATTGACGCTTTACCTGTATTAAAGGGCGATCAGTATGTAGGGATATTAACAAGATACCAACTTTATAAAAGCTTTTTTGAATCAGAATTAGAAAAAGAGCAATTTTTAAATGAAGTGAAATCTGGTGATATAGTCACACATAAAGATGAATTTTTATCAGGGGATGAAATTTTTGAACGAACGCTTATTGCGTTAAAAGATTTCCCATTGTTAGCCGTTTGTGACGAAGATAAGCGATTGCTTGGAATAGTCACACGTTTTGATGTTTTGGAACAATTTCAAAGTGCATTTGGTATGAAAAAAAGCGGTGTTCGTATCGCATTTACTTCCGTTGAAACAGAAGGACAAATTGCAAGATTATCAGAAATCGCTCGTCAATTCCACGAATCTATCATTTCACTTGTGACATTCGATGAAACAGATAAATTAGTACGAAGGATTGTATTAAAAATTGAAAAGAAAGATAATATTCATGAGTTTATTCAACAATTGGAGCAAGCAGGTTTCCGGATTTTAGATATTGTAGAAGATTGAGTATTCATCTTATTCATCCCCCTCTCATACGATAGTGTGGAGGGGGATGAATGTTTCGACTTGTATTTTTTAGTTTCGTTGGGTTGTTCTCTGGCATAGTTTATATCTATTTTTTTCCGAATGAACATTTAAATTTTCAAAGTTTTTTATCAGAATATATTTTACATCCATTCGATTTTTTTTAGGTAGTTTGGCGTTTATCGTGGGGTTTCTTTGCCAATCCTTTTTAATGTCCAATGCCATATGGCTTATGAAAATGCTATTGAGAAATAGAACGGTTTTATATGAAAGAATTGTTTATTTCTCTTACGTCAGTTTCTAATTTTGTTATTTTACTATATCAGGGATTGTGGCAAACCATTCTATTGTTCTTGTTTTCATTTTTATTTTGTGTTTTATCATTGTCTAAACTTCGTGTTGAGAAGGGGTAATAGGGGGTTATGAATGATTTACTTCATTCTAGTCTTAATTTTTATCGCAAGTTTTATCATATATATGTGGAAAGAGGCTTTTCGTAATTTTGTTCGATACCATACTTTGTCATTTCAAGAGTTTCCGAAAAGTTTTGGAGAGTATCGAATATTTTTTATCTCTGATATTCATCGACGTGAAATAGATGATTCCATCATTAAAGAAGTAAAGGATCAAGCGAACATCGTCATCATAGGTGGAGATTTAACAGAGAAAAACGTCCCATTATATAGAACTTATCGAAATATTGAGAAACTAAAAAAGATCGGTAGAGTATTTTTTGTTTGGGGAAATAATGACTATGAAGTTGATTCACAAATGCTAGAAAGTTTGCTTTTAGATTGGGGAGTGGAAATTTTAACGAACAGACATGTTTCAATCTTTTCCAAAGAGGGAGAGTCATTTGCTATCATTGGAATTGACGATATTTCGATGGAAAGAGACCGTTTAGATCAGGCACTATATGGAGTCAAAGATCCCTTCCGGCTATTCATTACTCATAACCCAGAAGGTGTTAAACTTTTGAACGATGAACATAACATTCAACTTGTATTAGCAGGACATACACACGGTGGCCAAATTAATGTATTTGGTTTAGGGCTATATCGTAAAGGGCGTATATATAGCCAAGGAAATATTACTGTTCTTATTAGTAACGGCTATGGTACAACGTTGCTTCCTTTTAGATTCGGAGCAAAAGCAGAAACCCATTTAATCACTATTAAACATAAGAATTGTAAAAATTAAATAATCTGAACGATATGTAAAAATCTTTCCGCATGATTAACATAGTCATTGAAATAAACATACGATGTCAATATAAAGCGTTCGTTAACGTCGGGAGGCGGCATTTTCATGCGGTTAGAAAGAATCAATGAAAATAAAATAAAAATCTTTATAACATTGGATGAATTACTTGAACGTGGGCTTTCAAAAGATGATGTAGGGAAAGATTCGTTTAAATGGCAAGAATTATTTTATGATATGATGGAAGAAGCAAAACAAGAATATGGATTTGCTTGCAACGGTACTATTGCTGTTGATATTTTTTCTCTCCAAACTCAAGGGATGGTTTTAATTCTTACCATCGATGATATTGAAGAAACCTATGATGGATCATTAAATTGCGATGTATTTGAAATGAAGGTAAATACGCTCGAACATAAAGAGCTATTATATACTTTTCATTCCATAGAAGATTGTATTTCTTTCGCGCGACGAATCAAACATGTTTTGCAAGGTGGCCAACTCCTTTATTACAATCAAAAATATTATTATCATAAAGAACAGGTTTCACCTGATTTAATTCCAACAGTTATTTCGATCTTAGCGGAATATGGTGAACCTGCAGTAACAACTGTGCCATATATTTATGAATATGGAAAAATCATCATGGAAAAAGATGCGATTCAACAATTAAATCATTTTTTTGATCATTGAGCTGTCTAAATGGCAGCTTTTCTGATTGTTAAGATACTACAATTTTTATCATACTAAAAACAAGCAATTTTGCTCGTTAATCGTATAAAAATTACTTTCAATATTATATGAAAAAGATAAAAATCTTATATTTTTTGTTACCGCTTTCATTTTTTTAAAAAAAAAGAAAAAAAGTCNTTTTTTAATCTTGCATATTATTTGTAAGGGTGTATACTATGTCATGAGTGGACATACACTTTATCGATAATATTAGGAGGTTTACAAATGGTAGCCGATAAGGGTACGGAAAATACAAATATTGAGGACAAACATGATGTTTTGAAAGCCACACAAACTGTCATTCAAAATGCACTCGAAAAATTAGGGTATCCTGAAGAAGTATATGAACTTCTAAAAGAGCCTCTTCGAATGATGACAGTTAAAATACCAGTCCGTATGGATGACGGTTCAGTGAAAGTTTTTACTGGCTACCGCGCCCAACATAATGACGCAGTAGGTCCAACCAAAGGGGGAATTAGATTCCATCCAAATGTTACTGAAAGAGAAGTTAAAGCATTATCTATTTGGATGAGTCTAAAATGTGGTATCGTTGATCTACCTTATGGTGGAGGTAAAGGTGGCATTGTCTGTGATCCTCGAAAAATGTCTTTCCGTGAGCTTGAAAGATTAAGCCGTGGCTATGTTCGAGCAATAAGCCAAATCGTTGGACCAACGAAGGATATTCCAGCTCCGGATGTATTCACAAACTCACAAATTATGGCTTGGATGATGGATGAGTATAGCCGTATTGATGAGTTTAACTCACCTGGATTTATTACTGGAAAACCGCTTGTTTTGGGTGGATCTCATGGACGTGAGTCTGCAACAGCAAAAGGTGTGACTATATGTATCCGTGAGGCTGCAAAAAAACGAGGAATTAGCCTTGAAGGAGCGAGAGTGGTTGTTCAAGGTTTCGGTAATGCAGGTGGATTTTTAGCTAAATTTATGCATGACGCTGGTGCCAAAGTAATCGGTATTTCCGATGCATATGGGGCCTTACATGATCCAAATGGACTTGATATTGATTATTTATTAGATAGAAGAGATAGTTTTGGTACCGTTACAAAACTATTTAAAAATACAATAACTAATAAGGAATTATTAGAATTAGAATGTGATATCTTAGTTCCAGCAGCGATTGAAAATCAAATAACAGAAGAAAATGCCCATAATATTAAAGCTTCCATTGTCGTTGAAGCGGCGAACGGGCCAACAACATTAGAAGCGACAAAAATTTTAACTGATCGTGGCATTCTCTTGGTTCCTGATGTGCTAGCTTCTGCTGGAGGAGTTACTGTATCCTATTTTGAATGGGTGCAAAATAATCAAGGATATTACTGGTCTGAAGAAGAAGTAGAGGAAAAACTTGAGAAAGTTATGGTCAAAGCCTTTAACAATGTTTATGAAACGGCTATGACTCGCCGTGTAGATATGAGATTAGCCGCCTATATGGTTGGTGTTAGAAAAATGGCTGAAGCCTCTCGCTTTAGAGGATGGATATAAGAGGACTATAAAAGAAAGTCAATTTCATTGCAACTTTATAAAAAATCTCCTATCATTGATGGATAGGAGATTTTTATTTAGACAACATGTCTATAAAGGAAGTGAGCCATTTGGAACAATTACATGATGCGATCATTGTTGGAGGAGGTCCTTGTGGATTATCCGCAGCTATAGAATTACAAAACATTGGATTAAAACCAATCGTTATTGAAAAAGGAAATATTGTCAATGCCATTTATAACTATCCTACACACCAAACTTTTTTTAGTACCAGTGAAAAACTAGAAATAGGTGATGTTCCGTTCATCATTGAGGGACGAAAACCGAAACGAAATCAGGCATTGGCTTATTATCGAGAAGTGGTAAGAAGAAAAAATATTCAAGTTCATCCTTTTGAAAAAGTTCTCCGAGTTGAACGTGCAGAAGATGGATGGTTTTATGTGCATACATCAAAAAATGAATATAAAACGAAATTCGTTGTTATAGCCACTGGTTATTATGATCATCCNAATATGTTAAATATTCCAGGAGAAGAATTAGATAAAGTTTTCCATTATTTTAAAGAAGCACATCCTTATTTTGATATGGACGTCTGCGTCATCGGTGGAAAAAACTCCAGTGTTGATGCTGCTTTAGAATTAGAAAAAGCTGGTGCAAGAGTGACTGTTTTATATCGTGGAAATGAGTATTCCAAAAGTATTAAACCTTGGATTCTTCCGGAATTTGATTCACTCATTCGTAATGGAAAAATCCAAATGGAATTTCGTGCAAATGTACTTGAAATTAAAGAGAAATCCGTCATATATGAAGTAGATGGGATAAAAAAAGAAATAAAAAATGACTTCGTTTTTGCAATGACGGGATACCATCCAGATCATTCGTTCTTAAAGAATATGGGTGTTGAAATCGATCAAGAAACGGGCAGACCAAAATACAATGAAGAAACAATGGAAACAAATGTAAAAGGTATTTTTATTGCTGGTGTGATTGCTGCAGGAAACAATGCAAATGAAATATTTATTGAAAACGGAAGATTTCACGGGAAGCAAATTGCCACCGAGATATCGAAACGAATAAAAGAGTAAACCGGGAAAATTTTCCCGGTTTTAACTTTGAAAGATTTTCTCTATTTCAGATAAATCGCTTGTATGTTCTAGTGCAATCATTAATTTCATTCTAGCTTTTTGGCCATTTAATCCGTTTGAAAAAATTAATCCAAGCTCTTTTAAATGAGCACCTCCACCGAGATACCCATATATATCTTCTACAGTTCCGTTAAAACAACGAGATACTAATACGATTGGAATCCTTTTTTGAATCAAAGACTGAATCCCATCTAACGTTTGTGGCGGAAGATTTCCTTGTCCTAAAGCTTCAATCACTAATCCGTCGATTTCCATGTCTCTACATGCATGAAAAAGTGCAGAATCCATCCCAGCATAAGCTTTTAACAACAACACTTTCTTTGTTATAGAATGAATGTCATATTTTTCATTTTTTACACGACTATGATGAAATCGGACNCTTTTCTTTGTGATTATACCAATTGGTCCGTATTGTGGGCTTTGAAAGGTAGATACATTGCTTGTATGAGTCTTTGTTACATTCATCGCAGAATGAATTTCATCATTTAATACGACCAATACCCCTTTTCCAATGGCTTCTTCGCAAATCGCTGTTCTTACCGCACATATAAAATTATATAAACCGTCCGAACCGATTTCATTACTGCTTCTCATAGCACCTGTTACGACGATCGGAATCGAACTGTCAACCGTTAAATCTAGAAAATAAGCGGTTTCTTCAAGTGTATCAGTACCATGAGTAATAACGACCCCATCAATATTGGAACGATTGATATGTTCGGAAATGATTTGTTTTAATGTTAACATTTCATACGGTGTTATATGCGGAGATGGTAATTGGAATGGTTCTTCAATAATTAATTCTGCGTACTCTGAAACTTTCGCATAAACATGGGAAAATGGACTAGATTCTTGCGGAACTACTGAACCAGTCTGTTCATCTTCTTTCATGGATATCGTTCCACCCGTATGTAAAACTAAAATTTTTTTCTTCATTTTTCTCTCCTTTTCTACATTCCAAAAATCTTTGATTTTTTTTCTTGCAATTCCATGATACGATGAATAAAAAGCAATGAAAAGAGGTTCTTTATGCTGTCGGTATTGTCTGCAGGATTTGCGCCTAGTTTAGCAATTTTGAGTTATTTTTATTTAAAGGATGAATATGATACAGAACCTATTTTTCAAGTTTTTCGTGTATTTATATTAGGCGCGGTCTTAGTGTTTCCAATTATGTTTATTCAATATATATTGCAAGTGGAACAACTGATTCATCATATTTTTATCGATGCTTTTATTACAGGGTTGCTTGAAGAATTTGCTAAATGGTTCTTCCTAATGTTCTCCGTATACTCACTCGTTCATTTTGATGAGCCATATGACGGGATTGTATATGGCGTGTCATTGTCACTAGGTTTTGCTACATTAGAAAATATTCTATACTTGCTTTCCAATGGTATTCATTTAGCCATTGGGAGGGCATTTTTCCCAGTATCAAGTCATGCAATGTTTGGGGTCATTATGGGATATTATATAGGAAAAGGAAAATTTATTTCTAATAAAAAGAAAAAGGTGCGTTTAATTTGTATGGCTTTGTTCATTCCAGTTGTTCTCCACAGCTTATATGACTTTATTTTAATGTCATTTACGAATTGGCATTATTATTTAATTCCTTTTATGCTGGTTCTTTGGTGGGTGGGATTGAAAAAAGCTAAAAAAGCTAAAACATATTATAATCTATCTCAAAAAATCCAGCGTGTTTCTTAACCCCGGGTATACCCCGGGATTTTTTATTACTAAATTAAGGAATCCTTTTGTATAAAAATCCACTCCCTACAAAAACTATCGGTAATAGTAAAATTTCTAATGGGAGGGTACATCGGATGATTAACAGGAGTAAATGGATAAAAATATTTATCGGAATTATGGTTAGCTCAATTCTTTTAAGCTCCGAACATAATTTACACGAAGTATCGGCCTTCTCCAATCAAGTCATTCAAAAAGGAGCAACTGGTGAAGATGTCATCGAACTTCAATCTCGTTTACAATATATCGGATTTTATAATGGAAAAATTGATGGTGTATTTGGCTGGAGAACTTACTGGGCGGTACGGAACTTTCAATATGAATTTGGCTTAAAAGTTGATGGACTGGTAGGTAAGAAAACGAAAGCATCATTAGAACGTGTAACAAAATACCATAAATCATACGTCCATGAACAAATTAATAAGGGAAAACGATTTACACACTATGGAGGAATGGACTTAAATAAGCAGACGGCACCAAAACCACAAAAACAGCAAAAAGCGAAACAAAAACAAGAAAACCAAGGACGAACACCGGCTAATACTCCCCAAAATCAAGGAAGTGGTGGACAATCACAAGCGAATCAAGCACCGCCTCAAAAACCAACGGCATTAAATACTCCAGGTGGTTTTTCACAAAATGATATTCAATTATTAGCAAATGCCGTATATGGCGAGGCTAGAGGAGAACCATATGTCGGACAAGTGGCGATTGCAGCGGTTATATTAAACCGTATCGAAAGTCCTTCATTCCCAAATACTGTATCCGGTGTAATTTTTGAACCAGGAGCATTTACCGCAGTTGCAGACGGACAAATTTGGCTCACTCCTAATGAGACAGCGAAAAAAGCAGTACTTGATGCTATTAACGGCTGGGACCCTACGGGCAATGCGCTCTATTACTTTAATCCGGATACGGCAACAAATAAATGGATTTGGTCACGTCCGCAAATTAAGAAAATTGGAAAGCATATATTCTGTAAATAAGGGGTGAGATCATTGATTAGAGGAATTATTATTGCAGTATTATCTGTAGCTGTTGTTGGAACAGCGTTCTGGGGATATCAGGAACATAAAGAAAAAAATGCGATATTGGTGAATGCAGAAAATAATTATCAACGAGCTTTTCACGATTTAACCTATAATATTGATCTCTTACATGATAAAATCGGTACTACTTTAGCCATGAATTCCAGAAGTTCCATTTCTCCGGCATTAGCGGAGGTATGGAGAATTACATCAGAAGCTCGTAGCTCTGTAGGACAATTACCACTTACATTATTACCTTTTAATAAAACGGAGGAATTTCTAGCTGAAATAGGGGAGTTTAGTTACCGGACGGCTGTAAGAGATTTAGATAAAGAACCATTAACAGAAGAAGAATATCAATCATTACAAACGTTATATAATCAGGCTGCAGAAATCCAAGATGAACTAAGAAAAGTTCAACATTTAGTTTTAGAAAATCATTTGCGTTGGATGGATGTTGAATTAGCTCTGGCAACCGATGATGAAAATGCAGATAATACGATCATCGATGGTTTTAAAACGGTTGAAAAAACAGTCGAAGGATATGCTGAGTCTGATAAAGGGATTATTTTCTCTGGAATGCAAAAACGCGATGAAAACTTCAAATATTTAGAAGGAAAAACGATTTCTAAAAATGAAGCGATTGAAATTGCCAAAAAGTATGGTCGGGAAAATAAAGGAGATATTCATGTAGAAGAAAGTAAAAAAGGAGCGGATTATGGTTTTTATAGCATCTCCTATAAAGATAAAAATAACGTTGAAGTAAATATGGATATTACAAAAAAGGGTGGTTATCCAATTTGGTTTTTAAAAAATAGAGAAGTTGGGAAGCAGAAAATTAGTTTAAATGACGCTGCCAATCGAGCCATAAAATTTATCAATGATAACAACTTCGAATCCATGGAAATGTTTGAAAGTGCTCAATATGATAATGTGGGAGTTTTTACTTTTGTTTCAACCATTGATAATGTTCGAATTTATCCAGACGCGATTAAAATAAAGGTTGCTTTAGACGATGGTAGTATCCTTGGTTTTTCTGCAGAAGAATATTTATCTAGCCATCATGTCCGTGAAATTCCTAAAGCAAAAGTATCTGAAGCAGAAGCTAGAAAAGAAGTGAATCCAAACGTCAAAATTATGGAAAATCGATTGGCTATGATTATGAATGATTTAAATGAAGAAGTGTTGGTTTATGAATATTTAGGTGTCCTTGGGGACGATACTTACCGAATTTTTATTAATGCGATCTCAGGAAAAGAAGAAAAAGTCGAAAAATTAAAAGATGCTGAACCAATTTATGAAGATTTAGTATAGGAAAGGTACAATAGTACTTTTCCTTTTTTTTTATTAATGTCATAATATT
>JGI1652J44930_10000602_pt1 | contig 14004 bp, 25 predicted proteins | sample NewIslsDNAsample_FD_44930 | JGI IMG/M metagenome (IMG submission 44930)
GATTTATCGTGGTGAGGTCCTTCCTACGAAGAAAAACTCTGCGGAAGGAGGAAAATAATTATGTTAATGCCAAAACGCGTGAAATATCGTCGCGAACATCGTGGCCGAATGAAAGGCAGAGCAAAAGGCGGTACAGAGGTGCAATTTGGTGAATGGGGCCTTCAAGCTACAACTGCAAGCTGGGTGACAAACCGCCAAATTGAAGCAGCCCGTATTGCGATGACTCGTCACATGAAACGTGGCGGTAAAGTTTGGATTAAAATCTTCCCGCACAAACCATATACGAAAAAACCGCTTGAAGTACGGATGGGTTCCGGTAAAGGTTCTCCAGAAGGTTGGGTAGCTGTAGTAAAACCAGGAAAAGTTATGTTCGAAGTTGCCGGTGTATCTGAAGAAGTTGCACGCGAAGCTCTTCGTTTGGCATCACATAAACTTCCTGTAAAATGTAAAATTGTGAAACGTCAAGAAACTGGTGGTGATTCTAATGAAAGCTAAAGAAATCCGCGAACTTGCCACTCCTGAAATCGAAATGAAAATCAAAGCGTTAAAAGAAGAGCTTTTCAACCTTCGTTTCCAATTAGCGACTGGTCAATTAGAAAATACAGCTCGTATCCGTGAAGTACGTAAAACGATTGCACGTATGAAAACTGTGATCCGTGAAAGAGAAATCAGTGGAGAAAAGTAATGAGCAAAGGAGGTCCACGATATGTCTGAGCGTAAACAGCGCAAAGTTTACACTGGCCGTGTAGTTTCAGATAAAATGGACAAAACAATTGTCGTTTTAGTAGAAACTTACAAAAAACACAAATTATACGGCAAACGCGTAAAATATTCCAAAAAATTCAAAGCTCACGATGAGCACAATGAAGCTAAAGTCGGCGATATCGTGCGCATTATGGAAACGCGCCCACTTTCAGCTACAAAACATTTCCGTTTAGTAGAAATCGTAGAAAAAGCGGTTGTTATTTAATAAGAAGTTCGGAAAAAGCGCAAATTCCGAAGGGAGGTAACCTAAGTGATCCAACAAGAATCTCGTTTGAAAGTTGCTGACAACTCAGGTGCACGTGAAGTATTAACGATTAAAGTACTCGGTGGTTCTGGACGTAAAACTGCCAATATCGGTGACGTTATCGTTTGCACAGTTAAGAAAGCAACACCAGGTGGCGTTGTTAAGAAAGGCGATGTTGTAAAAGCGGTTGTTGTACGCACTAAATCTGGTGTGCGCCGTAAAGATGGTACTTACATTAAATTTGATGAAAACGCATGTGTAATTATCAGAGACGATAAATCACCACGCGGCACTCGTATTTTCGGTCCTGTTGCACGTGAGTTGCGTGACAAAAACTTCATGAAAATCATTTCTCTTGCTCCAGAAGTTCTTTAATGATTCGTATAGTACCAATCAAGGAGGTGCGAAACATAATGCATGTTAAAAAGGGCGACAAAGTAAAAGTAATTACTGGAAAAGATAAAGGCAAAGTGGGCGTTGTACTTGCTGCTTTTCCTAAAAAAGAACGTGTGATTGTTGAAGGCGTTAATATCGTGAAAAAACACGTGAAGCCTAACCAATCAAACCCTCAAGGTGGTATTGTAAGTCAAGAAGCACCTATCCATGTTTCTAACGTTATGCTGATCGATCCGAAAACTGGCGAGCCGACTCGCGTAGGTTACAGATTCGAAAACGGCAAAAAAGTTCGTTATGCGAAAAAATCAGGTGCAGTGATTGACTAATAAGAAATTTTGAAAGGAGGTACACACATGAGCCGCCTAAAAGAAAAATATAAAAACGAAGTAGTTCCTGCTTTAATGAATAAATTTCAATATAAATCTGTGATGCAAGTTCCTAAAGTTGAAAAAATCGTAGTGAATATGGGTGTGGGTGACGCAGTACAAAACCCTAAAGCTTTGGATGCAGCTGTTGAAGAACTGGCAATCATTACTGGTCAAAAACCGGTTGTAACAAGAGCGAAAAAATCGATCGCTGGATTCCGTTTGCGTGCAGGTATGCCAATTGGTGCAAAAGTTACATTACGTGGTGAACGCATGTATGATTTCTTGGATAAATTGATTTCCATCGCACTTCCACGTGTTCGTGACTTCCGTGGTGTATCCAAAAAAGCATTTGACGGACGCGGAAACTACACTTTAGGTGTAAAAGAACAATTGATTTTCCCTGAAATTGATTACGATAAAATCTCAAAAGTACGCGGTATGGATATCGTGATTGTAACAACAGCGAATACTGATGAAGAAGCTCGTGAGTTGTTAACTCAATTTGGTATGCCGTTCCAAAAATAATAGAAGGAGGGCGAAAACGTGGCAAAAAAATCAATGATTGTTAAATCAAAACGCAAACCTAAATTCAAAGTGCAAGCTTATACACGTTGCGAACGCTGTGGACGTCCACATTCTGTATATCGTAAATTCAAACTTTGCCGTATCTGTTTCCGTGAACTTGCATACAAAGGTCAAATCCCTGGTGTGAAAAAAGCTAGCTGGTAATGCCTGAAAAATGGGAAGGAGGTAAAAACATATGACAATGACAGATCCNATTGCAGATATGCTTACTCGCATCCGCAATGCAAATATGGTTGGTCACGAGAAGCTTGAAGTGCCAGCTTCCAAGATTAAAAGAGAAATCGCTGAAATCCTTAAGCGAGAAGGCTTCATTCGTGATGTTGAATATATTGAAGACAACAAACAAGGTATTCTCCGTATTTTCTTGAAATACGGCAAAAACAATGAACGTGTAATCACTGGTCTAAAACGCATTTCTAAACCTGGTTTACGCGTATATGCGAAAACTGACGAAATTCCAAAAGTATTAAACGGATTAGGTATCGCAATTCTTTCTACTTCTCAAGGTGTGTTAACTGATAAAGAAGCACGCGCTAAAAAAGTAGGCGGAGAAGTACTAGCATACGTTTGGTAATCAGTAAGAAACGAATGGAGGTGCAATGAAATGTCTCGTGTAGGAAAGAAACCGATCGAAGTTCCTTCTAACGTTACAGTGACAGTAAGCGCAGACAATACTGTAACTGTTAAAGGACCGAAAGGCGAACTGACTCGCCAATTTAACCAAGATATGAAAATCCAACAAGAAGGAAATATCATCACAGTTGTTCGTCCTTCTGATTCAAAAGAGCACCGTACAATCCACGGTACAACTCGTGCGTTGCTCGCAAACATGGTACAAGGTGTATCTGAAGGGTTCTCTCGTTCTCTTGAACTTATTGGGGTTGGGTACCGTGCTCAATTGCAAGGCAAAAAACTTGTATTAAACGTTGGTTACTCACATCCTGTTGAATTTACTGCAGAGCCAGGAATTGAATTTGAGGTTCCTTCTAATACAAAGATCGTGGTTAAAGGTATCGACAAAGAACGAGTAGGTGCTGTAGCAGCCGATATCCGCGCTGTTCGTCCACCTGAGCCATACAAAGGTAAAGGTATTCGTTACGAAGGCGAATATGTACGTCGTAAAGAAGGTAAAACAGGTAAGTAATTAGCTTGGCGTAGAAAGGAGTGACCACTATGATTACGAAAGTAGACAAAAATAAAGTACGCAAAAGACGTCATGCACGTGTGCGTAGAAAAATCCAAGGTACACCTGAACGTCCACGTTTAAACGTATTTCGTTCAAACAAACACATTTACGCACAAATCATTGACGATGTTGCAGGACATACAATTGTTAGTGCTTCCACTTTAGAAAAAGGTTTTGAAGGTCCTGGCAGCAATAAAGAAGCTGCAGCAAAAGTGGGCGAATTAATCGCCAAACGCGCATTGGAAAAAAATATTACTGCCGTTGTATTTGACCGTGGTGGTTATTTATATCATGGACGCGTGAAAGCTTTGGCAGAAGCTGCACGTGAAAACGGTTTACAATTCTAATATGAAGGAGGGACATACTTCATGACTCGTATTGACGCAAGCAAACTGGAACTTGAAGAGCGTGTTGTATCGGTAAATCGCGTTGCGAAAGTTGTTAAAGGTGGACGCCGCTTCCGCTTCTCAGCTTTAGTGGTAGTTGGAGATAGAAACGGTCATGTAGGCTTCGGTACTGGTAAAGCTCAAGAAGTACCGGATGCAATTCGCAAAGCTGTAGAAGATGCGAAGAAAAATTTGATCGAAGTGCCACGTGTAGGTGGAACAATTCCACATGAAGTAATCGGTGATTTTGGTGCTGCAAAAATTTTAATGAAACCGGCATCTGAAGGTACTGGGGTAATTGCTGGTGGTTCAGTACGTGCAGTGCTTGAATTGGCAGGAATCACTGATATCCTTTCAAAATCTCTAGGTTCCAACACACCAATTAACATGGTACGTGCTACTGTTGAGGGATTAAAACAATTAAAACGTGTTGAAGAAGTTGCGAAACTTCGTGGTAAAACAGTAGAAGAGCTACTAGGATAAGGGGGGATAATGATGGCAAACAAATTAGAAATCACCCTCATTCGATCTGTAATCGGCGCTAGCGAAAGACAGCGCAAAGTAGTTGAAGCATTGGGCTTGAAAAAAGTGAATTCTACTGTAGAACATGCAGATAACCCTGCAATTCGCGGTATGATTAATAAAGTTTCACACTTGGTAAAAGTAAAAGAAATTTAATCCATCATTAAATAAATAAGGAGGTGCCACCTAAAATGAAACTTCATGAGCTAAAACCAGCTGAAGGTTCACGCAAAAAACGCAACCGCGTTGGACGTGGTATTGGTTCTGGTAATGGTAAAACTGCAGGACGCGGTCAAAAAGGTCAAAACGCTCGTTCTGGAGGCGGTGTACGTCCAGGATTTGAAGGTGGTCAAAACCCACTGTTCCGCCGTTTGCCAAAACGTGGCTTTACAAATGTAAACCGTAAAGAATATGCAATCGTGAACCTTGAAGCGTTAAATCGTTTCGAAGAAGGTACGGAAGTTACACCTGAATTGTTAATTGAAACAGGTGTTGTGAAAAACGAAAAAGCTGGTATTAAAATCCTTGGAAATGGAGCGCTTACGAAAAAGCTTAACGTGAAAGCTCATAAGTTCTCTGCTTCTGCGAAAGAAGCAATCGAGAACGCTGGCGGAACAGCTGAGGTGATCTAATGTTTCAAACGCTCGCAAATTTTATGCGTGTCCGAGATATTCGAAATAAAATTCTTTTTACTTTGTTAATGCTCATCATCTTTCGTATAGGATCCTTTATCCCTGTACCTAACGTGGATGCTGAAGTGTTAAAAGTAACGGATGAATTCAACCTTGTCGGATTTCTGAACGTGTTTGGCGGCGGTGCATTATCGAATTTCTCCATTTTTGCTCTGGGGATCATGCCCTACATCACTGCGTCCATCATTGTTCAGTTGCTGCAAATGGATGTCGTTCCTAAGTTTGCGGAATGGGGACGGCAAGGTGAAGTAGGTCGCCGGAAGCTAGCCCAGTTCACGCGCTACTTTACGGTAGTGCTGGCTTTCCTCCAAGCATTGGCCATGTCTTTCGGTTTTAACCAAATATATGGCGGTACATTAATAACGGATACAAGCATCATTTCCTATATTACAATCGCCCTTGTTTTGACTGCCGGCACAGCTTTTTTGCTGTGGCTGGGAGAACAAATCACAGCACACGGCGTAGGAAATGGCATTTCATTTCTCATCTTCGCTGGGATCGTAGCAGGGATACCTACTACAATTAACCAAATTTATGCACAGCAAATTGAAGGTGCAGGGGATCAATTATTCATCCGTATTATCGTTGTATTGCTTCTTGTGTTGATTATGTTGGCGGTCATTGTTGGCGTAATCTATGTCCAACAAGCATTGCGCAAAATCCCGATTCAATATGCAAAACGGGTGTCTGGCCGCGGTTATCTCGGCGGTCAACAAGCGCATTTGCCATTGAAAGTGAATGCTGCGGGGGTTATTCCAGTCATCTTTGCAGTAGCATTCATCATTACACCTCAGACTTTAGCAGCGTTCTTCGGACAGAACAAAGTGACAACATTCATTATTAACATGTTCGACTATACAAAACCGGTCGGGTTGATTATTTATATTGTATTGATTATTGCGTTCACTTATTTCTACGCATTTGTACAAGTCAACCCTGAACGGATTGCCGACAACTTGAAAAAGCAAGGCGCATATATTCCTGGAATCCGCCCGGGAAATGACACTGAAACATATTTAACAAAAGTGTTGTATCGTCTGACATTTGTCGGTGCCCTGTTCTTAACGATTGTGGCAATATTGCCNATTTTGTTCATAAACTTTATGGATTTGCCTGCCAGCGCTAAAATTGGCGGAACGAGTGTAATCATCGTGGTCGGCGTAGCACTGGAAACAATGAAGCAATTAGAGGCTCAATTGGTTAAACGCCATTATAAAGGTTTTATGAAATAATTGTTGGTTAGGAAACATTATTTGTTTTCTAAGCCAGCACCTAGGGGAGGGAAATGTCCGTATGAATATCGTTCTAATGGGCTTGCCAGGTGCCGGGAAAGGTACGCAAGCAGAAAAAATCGTCAATAAATATCAAATCCCTCATATTTCTACAGGTGATATGTTCCGGGCAGCCATCAGTCAGGGGACTGAGCTTGGTCTAAAAGCGAAATCTTACATGGATCAAGGCGCTCTAGTTCCTGATGAAGTCACTATCGGCATTGTTCGTGAGAGACTGGCTCAAGAGGATTGCGAAAAAGGATTCTTACTTGATGGATTCCCACGTACTGTTCCACAAGCAGAAGCATTAGACAACATCTTAGAGGAACTTGGCAAAAAAATTGATCACGTGATCAATATCCAAGTGGAAAAAGATGAGCTGGTTGCACGTTTGAGTGGTCGCCGTATTTGTAAAACATGTGGAGCTACTTATCACGTAATTTTTAACCCTCCTAAAGTAGAAGGAAAATGTGATAAGGACGGCGGAGAATTATATACTCGTGCGGACGACAATCCTGAAACGGTTGCAAATCGCCTGGAAGTAAATATGAAGCAGGCACAACCTTTGCTTGATTTTTATGAGTCAAAAGGGTTGTTGACAAATATCAATGGGCAGCAAGAAATTGAAAAAGTATTTGCTGATATTGACGCTTTACTTTCACAAGTTTCACAAGGCAGCCGCAGCTGATACCCGTCATACTTTCGAAAGTCATAATACTTTTCGCGCAGCGTAACGGAGAAAAACTTTTACTGTGAAAGTTTAATGGGTTCGGTATACACTGCTTGCGAAAATGCTTATACTTACAAGGAAGTAAATTTGAAAGAGTGTTATGGGTTTCGTGGAAGCATCAAGTAAACGGGTATGAATGTTCCATGATTTCCGGTCATTTTAACGAATAAGATCATAAACCGGACTTTGTTCATTCCCTGGATTGTGTGTAGCGAAACCATCCATGCGTCTTTCGAGCATCTCTCATACAATCCAATTTTTTTAATGGAGCTGTTACTAAACTGTTCAATTGTTGCGCGTGTTCTCCATCGGGAACCATTTAGCACATAAAGAAGGGAGATCGGTTGATGGCGAAAGACGATGTTATTGAAGTTGAAGGAACAGTCGTTGAGACTTTGCCAAATGCCATGTTTAAGGTAGAATTAGAGAATGGGCATACAGTGCTTGCACACGTTTCCGGAAAGATTCGTATGCACTTTATACGGATTTTGCCTGGAGATAAAGTAACGGTTGAATTATCGCCTTATGATTTGACTCGCGGTCGTATCACGTATCGTTACAAATAAAAACATTTTTGCACTCCGAAGACTAAGGAGGTTGAGTTAAATGAAAGTGAGACCATCTGTAAAACCGATTTGCGAAAAATGCAAAGTGATTCGTCGTCGCGGTAAAGTTATGGTAATCTGCGAAAATCCAAAACATAAACAAAAACAAGGTTAATTTTAAGGAGGTGCGAAATAAATGGCACGTATTGCTGGTGTTGATATTCCTCGCGATAAACGCGTTGTAATTTCATTGACTTACATTTATGGTGTTGGTAAATCCACTGCGAAAAAAGTATTAGCTGCAGCTGGCGTTTCTGAAGATACTCGTGTACGTGATCTAACTGAAGACGAATTGGACAGAATTCGTGCGGAGTTGGACAAATATAAAATCGAAGGTGACTTGCGCCGCGAAGTATCTCTTAACATCAAACGTTTAATGGAAATCGGCTGCTACCGTGGTATCCGTCACCGCCGTGGTCTACCGGTTCGTGGACAAAATACGAAAAACAATGCACGTACTCGTAAAGGTCCTCGTAAAACTGTAGCGAACAAGAAAAAATAATAGGTAAAGGGGGTTAATCGGTAATGGCACGTAAACAACAAACACGTAAACGCCGTGTGAAAAAAAATGTTGAATCAGGTATTGCACACATTCGTTCTACATTTAACAACACAATCGTAACGATCACTGATATGCAAGGAAATACAATTGCATGGTCAAGTGCCGGTGCTCTTGGTTTCAAAGGTTCTCGTAAATCTACTCCATACGCTGCTCAAATGGCTGCAGAAGCTGCCGCAAAAGCATCAATGGAACATGGTATGAAATCATTGGAAGTAAGTGTTAAAGGGCCAGGCGCAGGTCGTGAAGCAGCTATTCGTGCACTTCAAGCTGCAGGACTTGAAGTAACAGCTATTAAAGATGTTACACCAGTTCCACATAACGGTTGCCGTCCGCCAAAACGTCGTCGTGTGTAATGGGTGCAACTCTTTAGAGTACATCTTTGTACGAGAAGAATTGTACAAATTTATAAAGTCAAGGTTTTTTGACTATGATGATGGTATGACCTATACAGTCGATGTTTTGAAGGAGGGTAAATGAATGATCGAAATTGAAAAACCACGGATTGAAACTGTTGAGATCAGCGAAGATTCCACATACGGAAAGTTTGTAATAGAACCACTCGAACGTGGATACGGTACGACTTTGGGGAATTCTTTACGGCGAATCCTTCTATCCTCATTGCCTGGAGCAGCGATTACATCTGTACAAATAGATGGGGTATTGCATGAATTTTCAACTATTGAAGGGGTAGTTGAGGATGTTGCTTCCATCATTTTAAATTTAAAAAAATTGGCTCTGAAAATCTACTCTGATGAAGAGAAGATACTCGAAATCGATGTTAAAGGGGAAGCAACGGTAACTGCTGCAGATATTACACATGATAGTGATGTTGAAATATTGAACCCTGATTTATATATTGCAACAGTAGCAAGCAACGGTCATTTGCGTATGCGCATGTATGCAAGAAGAGGCCGTGGTTATACTCCAGCTGATCAAAACAAACGTGAGGATCTTCCTATTGGTGTGATCCCGATCGACTCTATTTACACTCCAGTTTCACGCGTTAGTTATCAAGTGGAAAATACTCGTGTAGGACAAAATTCTGACTACGATAAATTATCCCTTGATGTGTGGACTGATGGTAGCATTGGTCCAAAAGAGGCGATTTCACTCGGAGCGAAAATATTAACAGAACATCTGAATATTTTTGTCGGTTTAACTGATGAGGCACAAGCAGCGGAAATCATGGTAGAAAAAGAAGAGGACCAAAAAGAGAAAGTATTGGAAATGACAATCGAGGAATTGGATCTCTCTGTGCGTTCTTACAACTGTCTAAAACGCGCAGGTATCAATACGGTTTTGGAACTTACAAACAAGTCGGAAGAAGACATGATGAAAGTTCGCAACCTTGGCCGCAAGTCATTGGAAGAAGTAAAGTCAAAACTTGCAGAACTAGGTTTATCCTTGCGTAAAGACGACTAAGCGTCGCTATTATTATGTTCGAATAAAGGAGGGAACATTCATGGGTTACAGAAAACTTGGCCGTACAAGCTCTCAACGCAAAGCGTTGTTACGTGATTTAGCAACAGATTTAATCATCAATGAACGCATTGAGACGACTGAAGCTCGTGCAAAAGAATTGCGCAAAGTCGTTGAAAAAATGATTACATTGGGTAAACGCGGAGATTTGCATGCTCGCCGTCAAGCAGCTGCATTCATTCGTCGTGAATTAGTGACAACAACTGATGAAGAAGGCAATGAAAAAACGAAATTTGCCCTTCAAAAACTATTTGATGATGTTGCGCCACGTTATGCTGATCGCCAAGGTGGTTACACTCGGATTTTAAAAGTTGGTCCTCGTCGCGGTGACGGAGCACCAGTTGTAATCATCGAATTAGTTTAATTTTTTTGGGGGTGTCCGGTTGGCCGGTTCAACTTGCCCCCTTTTTTACAATTGAATGATTTATACGACAACTCTAAAGCATCTGAGCGTTATGATGATCGAATGGTTCATTCGGATCGTCTAGCTCTCCGCACCTCATTCGTCCGGTTACGGAGCGTGAAAGTTTTATATTCCATTTCGAACGTGTTTAGCGCATTTCTCCAGAATGAGGTGCGCGCTTTTTTATTCATATTATATTGCCAATATGTAAAAATAAAATACGTTTATTTATTGATTTAAACGTGTTTTATTTTTATATATGACCATCGTCTTGCTGAAATTTGGAGCAGAGCCCTGGAGAGAGGAGCATAGCAGTGACCGAAATTTTATCTTTTAAAAACGTCTCATTTTCATACTCACCAGAAAAAGCCGATGTACGGAAAGCGGTAGATAACGTCTCATTTTCCGTCGAAGAAGGGGAATGGATTGCCATTGTCGGTCATAATGGTTCAGGCAAATCTACAATGGTCAAAATGGTTTGCGGCCTTCTGTTTCCCCAAGAAGGAGAAATTCGCGTCATGGGGAATGTGTTGAGCGAAGAAAACCTTTGGGATATTCGTTCAAAAATCGGGATGGTATTCCAAAATCCCGATAACCAGTTTGTAGGGGCAACTGTGCAGGATGATGTGGCCTTTGCCTTGGAGAATAATGGGATTCCTTACGAGGAAATGGTGGAACGCGTCACTTCTTCATTGAAACGGGTAAAAATGTATGAGTTTCTCAACCATGAGCCCCACCATCTATCCGGGGGACAGAAACAGCGGGTGGCGATTGCCGGGGCACTTGCGATGCATCCAAAATTATTAATTTTGGACGAGGCAACCTCCATGCTTGACCCTCAGGGGCGGGAGGAAGTATTGCAAACGGTGCTTGACTTGAGGAAAGAAATTGGGTTAACGGTTTTATCGATTACCCATGATGTGGAAGAAGCCCTTCTTGCAGACCGGATCATTTTTATGAACCAGGGAAAAAAATATGCGGAAGGAACGCCGGAAGAAATTTTTGCATTGGGCGACAAATTGATTGAATTTGGATTGGAGCTGCCTTTTGCAATGAGAATGTCAAAGCTCCTTCAGGAAAAAGGGGTGCCACTCGCAGGCAAAAATTTAACAGAAGAAGAGTTGGTGAATGATTTATGGACATCAAACTTCAGAAAGTAAGCTATGCATATTCGGTTGGTACCCCTTTTGAGAAATTTGCCTTGTTTGATGTGGATATGGAAATCCCATCCAATACTTATCATGCCATCATTGGCCATACAGGATCCGGGAAATCAACGCTTCTGCAACATTTCAATGGATTACTGAAGCCTACGAAAGGCATCGTACAGGTAGGGAATCGCACTATTGAAGCAGGAAAAAAGGCGAAAGATCTAAAGCCGCTTCGCCAAAAAGTGGGCATTGTTTTTCAATTTCCGGAGCATCAATTGTTCGAAGAGACGGTATTGAAGGATATCATGTTCGGACCTATGAATTTTGGTGTCCCCGAAGAAGAAGCGGAAAAAAGGGCTCGTAAAGGGATCCGGCAAGTAGGTTTGCCTGAAGAAGTGCTGGCGAAGTCGCCGTTTGACTTATCGGGAGGACAAATGAGACGTGTCGCAATCGCAGGGGTGCTTGCAATGAATCCGGAAGTGATTGTACTCGATGAACCGACCGCAGGGCTCGATCCAAGAGGACAAAAAGAAATAATGGAATTGTTCTATCGCCTGCATAAGGAAAGAGGACTTACAACGATTCTTGTGACGCACAGCATGGAAGATGCGGCAAAATACGCCGATCGGATTTCCATTATGCATGAAGGGCGTTGTGTGTTGACAGGGACTCCGCGTGAAATCTTTTCAGACAGCGAAACACTGAAGAAATACCGCCTGGAAGTACCGCGAATCGTAAAATTCCAGAAAAAGATTGAAGAAATGATTGGAAAGCCCCTTTCGAAAATCTGTTTGACCGAGGAAGAGTTGGCGGATGAAGTTGCCCGGGTGGTAAAGGAGCGTGAGCGGGCATGATGGAAAAAATGATATTTGGACGCTTTATCCCTGGAAATTCCTTTATCCACCAATTGGATCCGCGTTCTAAATTAGTATTTACTTTTATTTTTGTAATTATTGTGTTTTTGGCAAACAATTCCATAACCTATGGATTGTTATTGGCTTTTACATTGTTTGTCATTTTGATTTCTAAAATTCGTCTCTATTTTTTAGTTAATGGGTTGAAACCCGTCATCATTTTGCTTCTTTTCACGTTCCTGATTCACATTCTTTTTACGAGGGAAGGAAATGTTCTTCTTGACTTAGGTTTTCTCAAAATCTATGAAGGCGGATTAAGACAAGGCATCTTTATTTCCATCCGGTTCACGGTGCTCGTATTTATGACGACCATTTTGACGTTAACAACTTCCCCGATTTCCATTACAGATGGGCTGGAAGTATTGTTGAATCCTTTAAAGAAATTGAAATTGCCGATTCATGAATTGGCTTTGATGATGTCGATTGCGTTGAGGTTTATTCCGACATTGATGGATGAGACGGACAAAATCATGAAAGCGCAAATGGCAAGAGGTTCCGATCTGGGTTCAGGTCCAATAAAAGATCGCGTGAAAGCGGTCGTCCCCCTTTTGGTGCCGCTGTTCGTCAGCGCTTTTAAACGGGCGGAAGATTTGGCGACAGCAATGGAAGTGCGGGGGTATCGGGGTGGAGAAGGACGCACCCGATATCGCCGGCTGAAATGGGATGCGAAAGATACTATATGTATTATTTCACTTGTACTTTTAACTGCTCTGTTAATATTTTTCCGCAGTTAGGAAAAGGTGATCAATTTGCGACGGATGAAAGCAGTCATTGCTTATGACGGAACGGATTTTTCCGGATATCAGGCGCAGCCGGGAAAACGTACGGTACAATCTGAAATTGAAAATGTATTGGCAATCATGCATAAGGGGGAAAAGGTGCGCATTTTTGCAAGCGGACGCACCGATGCCCGGGTGCATGCAACGGGACAAGTCATCCATTTTGATACGCCCCTTTCCATTCCGAGCGACAAATATCAAATGGCGTTAAACGCGCAATTGCCCGGGGACGTGCGAATTTTGGAGATGGAAGAAGTGGATCAGGACTTTCATGCCCGTTTCAGCGCGAAGGGAAAGCGATATCGATATAAATGGAATTGCGAAGAAGTGCAAAGTCCTTTTAAAAGAAACTATACGGTTGAAACAAGGGGAAGAAAACCGGATGTAAACAAAATGGAGGAGGGTGCCGAGTATCTCGTCGGCACGCACGACTTCACAAGTTTTTGTGCGGCCAGTACCCCGGTCGAAGATAAGGTCCGTACGATTTATTCGATTCATTTCGAGTGGCATGATCAGGAACTGCACATGGTCATTGAAGGAAACGGGTTTTTATATAATATGGTACGCATCATTGCGGGAACATTGTGGGAAGTGGGGATTGGCAAAAGGGAGCCGGAATCCATCAAGGAAATCCTCGAAGCAAAAAATAGGGAAATGGCCGGCACAACCGCCCCTCCCCACGGTTTATATTTGGAAAAAGTGTTTTATTAAAAAGAATAACAACTTCTCCTTGTGTTTAACATTTTTCTTGACTATTGTTTTAATCTGTAATATTATAACATATGGTATTTTCCACTTATAAGCCCCGAAACTTATTAGTGAAATACGACTTCTTTTATTTATTCATAATGAAAACTGAAAATTCAACGGTTCATGAAATCGATTAGGAGGATATATACATGCGTACAACATTTATGGCGAAAGGTCATGAAGTAGAGCGTAAATGGTTAGTGGTTGACGCAGAAG
>JGI1652J44930_10000604_pt1 | contig 13998 bp, 10 predicted proteins | sample NewIslsDNAsample_FD_44930 | JGI IMG/M metagenome (IMG submission 44930)
AGCGATCGTTATTAAAGAAGCGGTTAAACGCGCAGGCATAACTCCGGAGCAAGTCGATGAAGTCATTTTAGGTGAAGTTCGCCAGCAGACCGATGAATCGAACGTTGCGCGCGTTGCCGCGATCCGTGCAGGCATCCCTGTAACGAGTCCTGCCTTTACGATCAATCGTCTCTGTGCATCAGGAATGCAGGCGATCGGCTCAGCTGTACAGCAAATTGCATTTGGACAGGCTGAGATCGTCGTTGCCGGTGGAACCGAAAACATGAGTTTGGCTCCGCTTTACATTCGCGGTGCAAGATTTGGCGGCGATAATGTTCAAATTTTCGATTCAAACCGCGAAAACGGCCAGCAGCCGCAAGAAATTTACGGTCCGAATCTTGGGATGGGAATGACGGCAGAAAACGTTGCGGAGCGGTTTAACATTTCAAGAGAAGATCAAGACAAGTTTGCGGTAGAAAGCCAACGACGTGCGCAAGAAGCGATCGCAAACGGAAAATTTAAAGATGAAATCGTACCTGTTGAAGTGAAAACAAAAAAAGAAACGATCATGTTCGATCAGGATGAATTTCCACGCCCAGGTACGACACTTGAAGTTTTGGCGAAATTAAAACCTGCATTTAAAGAAGGCGGCACTGTGACGGCAGGAAATGCATGCGGACGAAATGACGGAGCTGCGGCGCTTGTGATTATGACGAGAAAAAAAGCGGAAGAACTCGGTTTAAAACCGTTAGCGAAAATCGTGGACTGGACAGCAGCCGGCGTCGATCCTGAAATTATGGGCATCGGACCGGTGCCTGCCGTGAAAAAACTGTTGGAACGTACAGGCAAAAGCCTGGATGAAATCGGTCTGATTGAATTGAATGAAGCTTTTGCTTCTCAAGCGTTGGCATGCATTCGCCAATTGAATTTGGATATGGATAAAGTGAATGTGAACGGCGGTGCGATCGCCCTCGGGCATCCGCTAGGTGCAACCGGAGCAAGAATTGTCGTCACACTGCTTCACGAAATGATGCGCCGCCAAGAAAAATATGGCATTGCCACGCTTTGTGTCGGCGGCGGGCAAGGCATGGCAACGATGTTGGAATTAATCGATTAAATGTGAAAAAAGGCTGCAGCATGCGATGTTGCAGCCTTCATTTTTGCAATCAGGGATTCATTTTACAGGTTAATGTCGATTCCTTTGTACCGTTTGTTTTTGTGTTCAACAATTTTAAATAAAATTTGTTTCTTGACCCGAGGGATTTTTATAATATCTAAAGGATATGTTATTTTAGGAGAAACCAATTCATCGTCAGCCGGGTCTTTAAAACGGTAAAAAACGTGAACGGAATCTCCCCAATCTTCAACAGCTAAAATGTCAACTTCGTAACCGCTCGTCGGCTGTTCCCCTCTCGATACGACAATATAGTAATCATCATTGTGAGGGATAACATACGTTGCTTTTTCACGGCTTTTATATTCGATCGTCGCTTTGACATCTTCTGGCGTATCTTCAAGAGCAATGCGTTCAAACGGGATGCTTTCGATTTTTCCCGAACCTTTTATATTTTTTGATGGATCAGTACCGCAGCTTGCTAATAATAAAGCTGCTGCAACGATGAGGCTTAATTTTTTTATTGTTTTCACGATGTCCGGTTCCTTTCTGCAGTATACTATTTTAAACCTAATCGATTTTATCAGGGTTTTCAAGCAAAAAACATGATACAATAATGAATTATAAACCCCAATTGTGTGGATTCAATCTGTTGGGATGTGGAATAAATATGGGGGAACACGTATGGATTTTGAAACGATTAGAGAAATATTTACGGAAGAATCGATAAAAAATTTTTTAGAACAATATCGTGAGCTCGGTCCGCTTCCGGGCATTCTGCTGCTTTGCCTGGAATCATTTTTCCCGTTTCTGCCTCTAGTCATTTTTGTTGCTGGCAATGCTTTGGCTTATGGGTTATTCTTAGGTTTTTTTTATTCCTGGATCGGCGTTACTCTTGGTTCAATTACAGTATTTTTAATTATTCGGAAATTTGCAAGGCATCGGCTCATTAAATTTTTGATGAAGTACGATAAATTGCAAACGACGATGCACTGGTTTGAACGGAGAGGGTTTGGAGCGGTTTTTTTGCTTTACTGTTTTCCGTTCACTCCGTCTGCATTAGTAAATGTTGTTGCAGGCTTTTCGCAAATGAATCCGATCAGTTTTATTTTGGCTGTTTCGATGGGAAAAATGGTGATGATATTTACGATTTCTTACATCGGGCATGATTTTTTCGGATTATTGAAACGTCCGCTAGAATTGGTTTTCGTTGGTGCGCTTATTTTTTTCCTTTGGCTAGGGGGAAAATATTTGGAGATGAAATTAAAAGAGAAAAGCATGAAATATGTAAAAAACAACACTCGCATAAAATGACGAGTGTTAGAAAAATTTTTTCTTTCCTTGTTCTTCTTTCAGTATTTCTACCGCTTCGCGAAAACGCTGCGAATGCACGACTTCTCTTTCTCTTAAAAACGCCAGCGCGTCGTTAATATCGGGGTCATCAGACATATCGATTAACCATTGATATGTTGCGCGCGCTTTTTCTTCAGCAGCGATATCTTCATACAGGTCTGCGATCGGATCGCCTTTGGCTTGGATGTAAGTTGCCGTCCATGGGTTGCCGGCTGCGTTTACATAGAACAGCGCTTTGTCGTGATCCGCATAATATTCGCCGAGACCAGCCGCTTTCAATTGCTCTGGAGTGGCATCTTTCGTTAATTTGTATACCATTGTGGCGATCATTTCAAGATGCGCAAATTCTTCTGTACCGATGTCTGTCAATAACCCTTTGACTTTATCCGGAATTGTGTAGCGCTGGTTTAAATATCGCAAAGCGGCAGCAAGCTCGCCGTCGGCTCCGCCGTACTGTTCGATTAAATATTTCGCTAGCATCGGATTGCATTTGCTGACTTTGACTGGATATTGCAATTTTTTTTCATAAAACCACATCTTATTTCATACCTCCTGACTGTTTTAAATTTGCCAAGGCCAAGGTGGATCGTTCCAGTTCCATGGGTATCCGGAAAAGCTGTTTCCAAACTGCTGCAAAGGTCCATACATCGTTTCGATCGTTTTCTTTAACCGTTTTCTTTCTTTCGCAAGTTCGTTGAATTGCTGGATCGCTTCGTGATCGTTTGGGTGCGTATCCAAATACAGCTGAAGTTCAACGATCGCAAAATCGATCGCTTGCAGTTCTTCGAGACATTTATAAAATTCAGGCGGAAGTTTTTTTGTTGACACAGGCTACACTTCCTTTCGCTTCATTTTGTAAGGGCTGGTGTAGGGACTGAACAATGCAGGCCAAAGCGTTCCTCGAAATAACGCTTCTTTTGGACTGAATTGCGGAAGTCCCGGCGGCTGAAATCCCATATATAATTGCGGAGGCGTTTCATAGCTTTTAACGCGTATTGGGGGGCACGGATCGAATGGACTGATGTATGGTTTATAGAATTTACGCTGCGTAAACATTGCAATCCTCCTCTGTGTTGATAAAATTCATGTATGGTAACAGCCTATTCAACATATGCCTGGATTGCTACTGTTAAAAACAAAGGAGAGACTTTCATGAAAAAAAATTGGCTAGCATTCGCATGCATCACATTAATGACCCTTGTTTTATTTGCCTGCAACAAAGAAGAGACGCCGGAAGAAGCGGCATCCCGCTACATACAAGCGTGGAACAAACAGCAATTCGAAAACATGTATGAACAGCTGTCAAACGAAGCGAAAAACGCGATCGATCAAGAAACGTTCATTGAACGCCACCAAAAAATTTATGACGGCATTCGTTTAAGCAAGTTGGAAATCAAACCGAATTTCCCGGAAGAAAAGCTTTCCAATAAAGAAGACGAAGTGAATGTGGAATATGAAATCAAAATGAATACGATCGCAGGCGAACTGCATTTTACGCATGTTTTGAAACTTGTTAAGGAAGAAACGGAAGAAGAAAAACGCTGGGCGGTTGCTTGGAATCCATCCTTGATTTTTCCGCAAATGGAAGAAGGCGATAAGGTCCGTGTCGAAACATTGCCGGCAAAACGTGGAGAAATCATCGATCGCAACGGCGAAGGGCTGGCGGTAAATGGAAAAGCTCTTGATATTGGGATCGTTCCGGAAAGGCTTCCTGAAAACGAAACAGCTTCTTTTGAACAATTGGCTGAAATTTTGCAGCTTCCAATTGAAATGATCGAAAGCAAACGAAACGCTTCATGGGTTGAAGATGACATGTTCGTCCCGATTACGACGATTTCAAAAGACGATCGCCGCCTAAATAAACTGTTGAAGATTCAAGGCGTCACTTATTTGGAAACCGATGCCAGAATCTATCCATTCAAAGAAACGACAGCTCATTTAACCGGATACGTTCAGGAAATCAATGCGGAAGAATTAAAAAAATTAAAAGATAAAGGTTATCGGGAAGGCGACATCATTGGAAAAAGCGGTTTGGAAAAAGTTTTTGAAGACAAATTGAGTGGAAAAGACGGCGGCCGAATCTATATCGTCGATGATGAAGGAAATGAAAAAGAGGAAATCGCAAAACAGGAACCGGTGGATGGTGAAACGATCCAGCTGACGATTGATGCAAAACTTCAAACGCGAATTTTCAACCAGCTGAAAAATGAACGCGGAACAGCGGCAGCCATTCATCCGCAAACCGGCGAAGTGCTTGCTCTTGTGAGCGCTCCATCATACGACCCAAATCAATTTGTTTTAGGGATGACAAACAGCGAATGGCAAACGTTGAATGAAGATCCGGGGAAACCGCTATTGAATCGTTTTTCTATCACATACGCGCCTGGTTCGGTCATCAAACCGTTAACGGGAGCGATTGCACTCGATGCAAATGCCATCGATAAAAACACAACATTTGATGTGAAAGGGCTGAAGTGGCAAGCAGACAAATCGTGGGGAGATTACTTCGTTACCCGCGTTACGGATCCAAAAAAACCGGTTGACCTTGAAACGGCAATGATTTTTTCCGACAATATTTACTTTGCCCAAGCTGCGCTCAAAACAGGGGAAAAGCAATTTCTTGAAGGCATGAAACGGTTTGGATTTGGCGAGTCTGTGCCATTCGAATATCCGATCAAAAAATCGTCAATAACCGATGAAAAAACATTCAAAAATGAAATTGAACTTGCTGATTCCGGCTATGGCCAGGGAAAAGTCGAAATGAGCATCGTCCATCTTGCTTCCGCTTATACGGCGTTTTTAAATGAAGGAAATGTGCTCAAACCGATCCTTTTAAAAACGGAAGCGGAAAAAGGAAAGCAAATCTGGAAAGAACGTGCGGCAGAACCAGATACCGCTTCGTTTATCAATGACTTGCTTGTCCAAGTTGTTCACCATCCTGACGGTACTGGAAACGGTGCAAAATTGGCTGGAAAACAGATGGCGGGTAAAACGGGAACCGCTGAATTGAAAAAAACGAAAAACGATAACGCGGAAGAAAACGGCTTGTTTGTTGCGTATGACAATAAACAACAAGATGTCATCGTTGCNATGCTTGTAGAAAACGTGAAAGAACGCGGCGGCAGCAAATACGTTGTATCAAAAGTGAAAACCATTTTTTCAGATTAAGGGATTGTCATAAGCGGCAGTGAATTTTGAAGCGGAATGAGGAGAATGTGGAACGACCATTCTCCTCTATTTGTTTTATTCAGGGTTCTTGTATTCCAGCTTTTTTCTTTTTCAAAAACTGGTTAATTTAATAGTATAATAGTGTATAACCTAGCAAGGTTGGGGAGGAACATGAATGACAAAACCTTTCACTCCCATCGGAGACAGCGCTATCCGCATTAGTTTTGAAAACGAAGTTTCTCCAAAAACGCATCAGAAGATCATCGCTTTCAAAAAAAAACTCGAATTAAAACGATTTTCGTGGATTATCGATATCATTCCCGGCTTTACAACGTTATCAATCGTTTATCGGCCGGTTGAGATAACCTACAAGGAAGCTTGTGAAAAACTGGAAGAAATCTTGCAAGACGAACAAGATTCAATCGCTAATGAAGCGATCATTTATCACATACCTGTTTGCTATGAATCTCCCTATCAACTTGATCTGGAAGAGGTAGCCCGGCTCAACCGTTTGTCTGTTGAAGACGTAATCAATATTCATAAGAATCAAACGTATTATGTCTATTTTCTCGGGTTTTTGCCCGGTTTCGCCTATCTTGGCGGGATGGATAGCCGCATTGCAACGCCTCGCCTCGCCGAACCGAGACGGAACGTGCCGGCTGGTTCCATTGGGATCGCTGGCGAACAGACCGGGATTTATCCATTGAATTCACCAGGCGGCTGGCGGATTATCGGCCGTACACCCGTTCGTGTCTACGACCGCGACCGCATTCCGCCTTCCTTGCTTTTGCCTGGCAATTTCGTTCGTTTTCATTCGATTTCTCGCGACGAATTTCAAGAGATCGCACAACAGGTCAAAGAAGGAATATACGAAATCAAAACAACAGCATATAAAGGTGATTCAGATGCATGCCATTGATCTGAACTGTGATGCTGGTGAAAGTTTTGGACAGTACAAACTGGGCAACGATGAAGAACTGTTTAAATACGTGTCTTCCGCAAACATCGCTTGCGGATACCACGCAGGCGATCACAATGTCATTGCTAAAACGGTGAAACTCGCAAAAAACTATAACGTGGCGATCGGTGCTCATCCCGGTTTTCAGGATCTGATCGGGTTTGGGCGCCGGGAAATGCAGCTGGCTGTCGATGAAATTTACAATCTCGTTATCTATCAGCTGGGGGCATTAAAAACGATTGCGGAAGCATATGGAGAAAAACTGCATCATGTTAAACCGCACGGCGCCTTGTATAACATNGCTGCGAAAAACCGCGATGTTGCATTTGCAATTGCAAAAGCTGTGAAAGCCGTTGATGAAAACTTGATTCTTTATGGTCTAGCTGGAAGCGAATTATGTCGGGCGGGGCAGGAAATCGGTCTGAAAGTCGCTCATGAAGTTTTCGCAGACCGCACCTATCAAGCGGACGGGAGTTTAACTCCAAGAACGCATGAACATGCACTGATCCGCGATCCGCATGAAGCTGCAAAACAAATTTTGCAAATCGTCAAATTCGGCAAGGTAACGGCGGTCACTGGAGAAGAAATTAACATCCATGCAGATACGATCTGCATTCATGGCGACGGCGAACATGCGGCCCAGTTTGCATGGACAATCAGAACCGAATTGGAAAAAGAAAATATTCTCATTCGAAAAATTGGTGATTTTTAATGGCAATACCGATTTTTACCGTCAAAAAACCGGGACTCTTGACGACGATACAAGACGGTGGCAGATACGGTTTCCAATCGTATGGAATTCCGCCTTCTGGAGCAATGGATACACTTTCCTACCGCATTGCCAATGTTTTGGTCGGCAATCCGCTTCAAGCCGCTGTTTTGGAAATTACGCTTGCGGGACCGCATCTCTACGTTGAAAATGATGTTATTATTGCGATTTGCGGCGCCGATCTGTCGCCGCAAATTAACGGCAGCCCCGCTCCAATGTGGACGAGTCTGCTTTTGAGGCGCGGGGATGAATTAACGTTTGGAAAACCGATTTCAGGAGCGAGAGCATATGTAAGCATAGCAGGCGAATTTGCGCTTCCTTACGTTTTCGGAAGCCAAGCGACTGAACTAAAAACGAAAACCGGCGGATACTTTGGGCGCCCCCTTCAGAAAGGGGATACGCTTTTCGCTCACGGTTTACATATCCATCCCCGGTTTACAGGGCGGACATTGAAACGAAACGATATTCCGAATTTTTCAAAAGAAATTGCCGCCCGCATCATAATCGGCCCTCATTCTGATTTTTTTACAAAGGAATCATTGAACACCCTGCTTTCAGAAACGTACACGCTTTCCCAGCAATCGGACCGGATGGGATTGCGGCTAATCGGTCCCAAACTGGCTTTTCAAAAACGGGAAGAGCTGCGTTCGGAAGCAACGATGTTTGGCTGCCTGCAGGTTCCGCCATCCGGACAGCCGATTCTTTTAATGGCTGACCGACAAACGACGGGAGGTTATCCGATTATTGGCACGGTGATTTCGGTAGATTTGCCAAAAATCGCTCAGGCCGTGCCAGGTTCAGCAATCCGTTTTCAAAAAACGACAGTGGAAGAAGCGCAAACCGAACTGAAAAAACGGGAAAAATGGCTTCAATTACTTGAAAAATTACATGGAGGATTTCGATGAGCATCCAATTTATTATCGGACGTTCAGGTTATGGAAAAACGTATCAATGTCTAGAACAAATTCATACACGGCTTCGCGATAATCCGCAAGGCCCGCCCCTCATTTATTTGGTGCCTGATCAAATGACGTTTCAATCCGAAAAAGCACTCCTGTCATTTTCTGACATCCATGGTTTCATTCGTGCCCAGGTGTACAGCTTTTCGCGTCTGGCTTGGAAAGTTTTGCAGGAAACGGGCGGATTGGCTCGGACACATTTGACGTCAGTCGGAACGAACATGATGCTCAGAAAAATTATTGAAAATCACCGCTCACAGTTGCGCGCGTTTCAACGTTCAGCGGACAAGCACGGATTTATTGAAAAAACGGCTGAAATGATCGCTGAATTTAAACGATACTGTGTCGATCCGAGCGCAATTTTTGTTGATGGAGCTGCGAATCAGGCACTGCAAGACAAACTGCATGACCTGGAGCTGATTTTTAGGGAATTCCATCGCCAACTGGAAGGAAAATATATCGATGCAGAAGATTATCTGTCGCTTTTAGCGAAAAACATTCCGCAGTCTCAGTATCTGGCCGATGCAGAAATTTGGGTGGACGGATTTCACAGTTTTACACCGAACGAATATCTCGTCCTTGAACAATTAATGAAACGCGCCCGTCGGGTGACGTTTACGTCCACGATGGAAAACGTCTGCGAAAGCGCGCCAAACGAACTTGATCTCTTTCATGAAAACGCAAGAAATTACCGCATTCTTACGCAAATTGCAAACGAAAACAACGTACCGATCGAAAAGCCAATTGTGTTGCGATTGCCGCAGCGTTTCAACAGCCAGGCGCTTTTATATTTGGAAAATCATTACGATAAGCCTTCGCAAAAAACGTTCGATGCGACAGAAGGCATTCAATTGGCCGTCGCTGCCAACCGCCGTGCGGAAGTCGATGCTGTTGCACGTGAAATCATCGCACTTGTTCGCGATCGAAAGTACCGCTACCGCGACATCAGCGTGATGATGCGAGACATCAGCCTTTACAAAGAATTGATAGAAACAGTTTTTACAGATTACAACATTCCTTTTTTTCTCGATGAGAAGCGGTCGATGCTCCATCATCCGCTCGTTGAGCTGATTCGTTCCGTTTTTGATATATTTACGGGCAATTGGAATTATGAAGCGCTGTTTCGGGCGATAAAAACCGATTTATTTGTTCCGTTTGCCAAGTTTGAACGGTTGGACAGCATGCGGAACAAGTTCGATCAATTGGAAAATTTCGTATTGAAATTGGGATTGTATCGCAACCGCTGGAAAAATGACGATGTGTGGATGCAATTTCTTAAAGAAGACCAAATGAAAGAGCATGCGGAAAAAATGTATCAGCTTCGCAATTTTATCCACACTCCGCTTTTGGAACTGGAAAAAAAATTAACCAATGCTGAAAACGCCAGAGAAATGGTTTTAGCGCTGTACGATTTTCTTATCGTTTTGGAAATTCCGGAAAAACTGCATTTCTGGATGACGCAGGCGGAACAAGCGGGCGATTTAACCGCGGCTCAGGAACACGAGCAGGTATGGAAAGCCATTATCAGCTTTATGGATGAAATGGTTGAAATCGTCGGCGATGAAAGAATGCCGCTCGAATTGTTTGCAAAGCTTGTCGAATCCGGTTTGGAAAGCATGAAATTTTCACTCGTGCCGCCTTCGCTCGATCAGGTGTTAATCGGAACTGTCGACCGTTCGCGATACACCGACGTCAAATGCGTGTTTTTAATCGGAGTCAATGAAGGCGTGCTGCCTTCAAAACCGGTTGAGAACGGTTTGCTGTCAGAAAGCGACCGGGAAGTGCTTTCAAAAAGCGGTGTCGTGTTGGCGCCTGGAAGTGTTCGTCAGCTTTTGGATGAACAGTTTTACATTTATTTGGCATTGACGACTCCGGAAGATCGGTTGTACGTCAGCTATCCAATTGCCGATGAAGAAGGGAAATCGCTGTTTCCTTCGCCGGTGATCAGCAGGATAAAAGAAATGTTTCCAAATGTAACAGAAGCCGTTTGGACGCTTGAGCCGTTTCATCAAGATGACGCGTATCCATACATTACGACTCCGGAAAAAAGTTTTTCGATCTTAACGAGCTTGGTCAGAGAGTGGAGACGCGGATATCCTTTATCCAGTCAATGGTGGCATGTCTACAATTGGTATGTGGAAAACGAACGGAAGCATGAAATTGCACTTTTGAAGCACAGTTTGTCATATACGAATCGAACGCATCCGCTTTCCAAGAAAACGAGCCTGGAATTGTACGGCAATGTCATTCAAGTGAGCGTATCGAGAATGGAGCGGTTTCAAGCTTGTCCGTTTCAGCAGTTCGCATCGCACGGTTTGCGTTTAAAAGAAAGAGAGCAGTTTGTCTTTCGCGCACCGGATATCGGCCAATTGTTCCACGAAGCGCTGAATATCATTGCCCAACATTTGCGTCAAAAAAACATCGAGTGGTCCCAGCTTGACGATGAACGCGCGTTTGAATTGGCTGATTGGGCGGTGCAGCTAGTCGCATCAAATATGCAGCATCAAATACTGTTTACAACGCACCGGAACCATTATTTAACGAGAAAATTGAAGCAGGTGGTTGGGCGGGCAGTTTCCGTATTGGCCAAACAAGCGCGTAAAAGCGGCTTTTCTCCGATCGGAATCGAATTGGCGTTCGATAAAAACGCACCCCTTCCGCCGCTCACGTATGAACTGGAAAACGGAGTAAAGCTTGAAGTCGTTGGACGAATCGATCGCGTCGATCAGGCAATAAGCGACGATGGCGAAATTTACCTGCGGATTATTGACTACAAATCCAGTTCTAGAGATTTGCGATTGGCGGATGTATACCATGGACTCGCGATGCAAATGCTGACGTATTTGGATGTCGTTATCACTCATTCGAAAAAATGGCTCGGACGAAAAGCGACGCCAGCAGGCGTGTTGTATTTCCACATTCACAACCCGGTTATTCAGTTGAAAGCGGCGCTGTCGGACGATGAAATTGAAGATGTGCTGTTTAAAAAGTTCAGGATGAACGGTTACGTTCTCAACGATTTGAAAGCTTTAACTCTCATGGATCATGAATTGATTTTAGAAAAAGAATCCGATATTATTCCGGTCAGTTTCACAAAAAAAGGAACGCTGAGCAAAAGGTCCAAAGCGATTTCTGAAAAAAACTTTAATGCCGTTCGTGAATACATTCGCAATTTGACGAAAACGATCGGATTGAAAATGACGAATGGAAATGTCGATATTTCACCATATCGTTATGATAACGTTACCCCATGTTCTTTCTGTGAATTTCGTTCGCTTTGCCAATTTGACGCATCATTGCCAGATAATCAATATCGGACCTTAAAAGCTGATAAGGAAGAAATATTGAAGAAATTGTTTGACGAAAGGGATGCGAACTCATGAACCAGCTTCCACCGGTGCCGAAAAATGCACATTGGACAAAAGAACAATGGCAGGCGATTATGACAAGAAATACGAATATACTTGTTTCAGCGGCAGCGGGTTCCGGTAAAACCGCTGTTCTTGTGGAACGGATTATACAACGTCTGCTTTCAGAAGATGATCCGGTAGATGTCGATCGTCTTCTCGTTGTAACATTCACGAATGCAGCAGCTGCTGAAATGCGGAAACGCATCGGTGATGCGCTCGAAAAAGCATTGGCAAAACAGCCGGATAATTTGCATTTGCGCAGGCAGCTGTCACTTTTGAACCGCGCTTCGATTTCAACGCTTCACTCATTCTGTATCGATGTACTGCGCACGCATTACTACAAACTGGGCATCGATCCAGGTTTTCGAATTTTAGATGATACAGAAGCGGCTTTAATGCGCGAAGAATTGTTAGAGGAGCTGCTTGAAGAAGAATACAGCAATCCGGATAATGAAACGTTTTTCAAACTGGTCGACATCTATTCAAATGATCGCAGCGACGAACCTTTGNAGCGGGTGATTGAAAAACTTTATGATTTTTCACGCAGCCATCCGTGGCCAAACCAGTGGCTGGATTTTATCGTTTCACAATATCAAGTTCAAGACAAAAGCTGGATTGAGCGTTTGCATGCTTCAATAAAACAGGAACTGCGCAATAATCTCGCATTGCTTGAACAAGCAAAACAAATGATTGAACTTCCCGGTGGTCCAAAGGCATACAGCGAAGCGGTTGAACACGACAAAATCCAATTAACGAAATTGATGGATGCGTCCGAAGACTGGGATGAGCTGTTTAAAGCTTTTCAAACGCTCGAATTTCCAAGGTTAAAAACGATATCAAAAAACGATGATGTCTCTGAGTTTTTAAAAGAAAGCGTCTATTCTTTGCGTGATAGAGCGAAAAAAAGTCTGGAAAATCTAAAAGCCAGCTATTTTGCTCTGCCACTTAAAAATTACATCGAAGACATGCTCAAATTTGCACCGATCGTTCAAAAGCTGATCGAGCTTGTGAAAAAGTTTGCAGAAAAATTTAGCGATGCAAAACGGGAAAAAGCGGTTTGTGATTTTGCCGATTTGGAACATTACTGCCTCAACATTCTGCAAGCGGATGGTTCAACGCCAGAAAAACCAGTCCCTTCCGAGATTGCACTCGATTATCAAGAAAAATTTTGTGAAATTCTCGTGGATGAATATCAGGATACGAACCATGTGCAAGAAACGATCATTCAGCTCGTTGCCAGAGACAATAACGTTTTTATGGTCGGGGACGTAAAGCAAAGCATTTACCGTTTCCGTCTGGCTGAACCGGCACTGTTTTTAAGCAAATATAAAAATTATTCGAAGTCTGGAAATCAGGCAGGACTGAGAATTGACTTGTCCAAAAACTTCCGCAGCCGCGAAGAAGTTTTGGATGCAACGAACTTTATTTTCCGGCAGTTGATGGACGAAACGGTTGGAGAGATGAACTATGACCGCGACGCTGAATTGCAGCATGGCTTTTCTTATCCGGAAACCAATAATTGTGAAGCGGAATTCGTTTTGATTGAACGGGAAAGCGAAGCTGAAGATGTTCCGGAAGACATCGAAGATGCCTTGAAAGAAGAACTTGAAGCCCGGTTTATTGCGAATCAGATTCAAAAGTTAATCGAGACGCCTGCTCATGTTTATGATGCGAAATTAAAGCAAATGCGGCCGGTGACGTACCGTGATATCGTCATTTTAATGCGGGCGACGAGCGGTTCTGGAAACATCGTGATTGAAGAATTGAAAAAACATGGAATTCCGGCATATATCGAAATGTCCAGCGGATATTTTGAAGCGACGGAAATCAGAACGATGATTTCACTTCTAAAAGTGATCGATAATCCGGATCAGGATATCCCGCTTGCATCCGTGCTGCGTTCTCCGATTGTGAAAATTTCGGAAGAAGAGCTTGCAAAAATTCGGATTGCCAATAAAAAAAGCAGTTTTTTCCGTGCGATGTTAACATATATGAATGAACACAAAGAAGATGAACTTGCCCAGAAGCTGCAGCAGTTTTACGGCCAATTGCAAAAATGGCGTACAAAAGCGCGGCAAGGTGCGCTGTCAGACTTGATTTGGCAATTGTACCAGGATACCAAATATTATGATTTTGTCGGCGGGTTGCCTGGCGGGGTGCAGCGGCAGGCGAATTTGCGTGCCCTGTACGATCGGGCAAGACAATATGAACACACTTCATTTCGCGGGTTGTTTCGCTTTTTGCGTTTTATTGAACGGATGCGAGAGTCAGGGAAGGATCTGGGAACG
>JGI1652J44930_10000606_pt1 | contig 13930 bp, 12 predicted proteins | sample NewIslsDNAsample_FD_44930 | JGI IMG/M metagenome (IMG submission 44930)
GCATCGAACATACGGTCAACCAACATTAGGAACAAGCCTACTGTTAGTGGAGGGAACGCGAACAAAATCAATGTACTGGAAATAAGTGTAGTCCATGTAAACAAAGGCAAACGCATGAATGTCATACCTGGCGCGCGCATTGTAATGATTGTCACGATGAAGTTAATCGCGGAAATCAATGTACCCGCACCAGAAATTTGCAGACCTAATACATAGAAGTCAATACCATGTCCAGGTGAATATAAAGATAATGATGCATATGATGTCCAACCAGCATCAGGTGCTCCACCCATAAAGAATGATAAGTGCAAGAATGTAGCACCTAAGAAGAATAACCAAAATCCTAATGAGTTCAGGAATGGGAATGCTACGTCACGAGCACCAATTTGTAAAGGTACAACCATGTTCATAAAGCCGAATAATAGTGGTGTTGCTGCTAAAAAGAGCATTGTTGTACCGTGCATTGTTAATAACTCATTGAAAGTACCGGCAGAAATAAAGTCGCTATTTGGAAACATTAGTTGAATGCGCATTAAAAGCGCTTCAAAACCTGCGATAGCAAAGAATAATAGCCCAGAGAATAGGTACAATACCGCAAGTTTTTTATGGTCAACAGTTGTTAAATAGTCCCAAATAACCGCACCCACGCCCTTTTTCTTTGTGACTGCTACTGAGCTCACAACTTTAACCTCCTTAAATTTGTTCTCTATCTGAAGCTACGGAATATTATTTTTCAACTGATAAGCCCAATAAGTAATCGGCAACGGCACTTATTTCCTCATCAGTCAACTCTTTGTATTTGCCAGTCATTAAGTTGCCTGGTTTATACTTTTCAGGATCTTTAATCCAAGCTTCAACATTTTCTTTTGTATGTTCTAAATAGCCTGCAACACGATTCCGGTCACCGAATGTTGCCAAGTTAGGACCGGCAGCGCCAGCAGGAGTTACCGCAGAAACTGCGTGGCAGCCCAAGCAGTTTTGAGCAAACGTTCTTTCACCTAAATCAGTTGAATCAGCAGAAGCTGTTTTTCCTTCAGTAGCTTTCATTGCAGCTACCCAAGCATCAAAGTCATCACGGTTTAATGATTTTACTTTGAAGTCCATTAATGCGTGAGAAGGTCCGCAAAGTTCAGCACATTTTCCGTACCATACACCTTCTCCATCGTTTAAGCCTGCAGATTCTTTATCGAATACTAGATAGAATTTATTTACGTTTTCAACGTTAGTATCCATTTTTCCGCCGATGGCAGGAATCCAGAATGAGTGCTTAACATCAGCTGCTTTCAGGTTGAAGTAAACCTTTTCATTTGTTGGAACAACCAATTCCTGTGCTGTCACAATACCGTATTGTGGATATTCAAATTCCCACCAATACAATTTTGCCGTAACGTTGATCGTCAATGCCTTTGGATCGCCGTTTTCATCCACTTCATCCATAGCGGATACATCAGCGAATTTGTAAGTAGCCAAAATTGTCGGAACAGACAAGATTAATAATAGGATAATCGGAATTACTGTCCAGATTGTTTCTAAAGTATGGCTACCTTCCACTTGTTTTGGCATGTAGTCTTCGCCAAGTTTAGAGCGGCGAAACTTCGCAAAAGCAACCAAATAAAGAACAGAAACTACCACAACAACCAATGTCATGATACTTGCAGCTAGAAGCAGCAGATTAAATTGCTCTTTTCCCACAGCTCCGGATGGTCTTAGTGCAGAGATATACTCTTCACCACACCCGGACAAAACAACAGCCAATGCTGCCAGCACCGGGAAAAGAGACCATTTTTTAAGCCCTTTCTTCATCCTTATTAAACCCCTCTTTCTATTATTTGTCTTGTTTACTGCACATGTTTCTATCTATGTGAATTCTTTAATGAAGAAAGAATCCCAAAAGGTATAAACGGAAAAATGATTGAATAAAATTTATTAGTAAAAAATTTTTCATCAACCTGAGCTAAACAACATATATTTAGTAAAAATGGTTTTTAATCTGGCAATAATGTTTAATGAGTGCAAAATCTAGAGAACAGTTTGTACATAAAAATAAAACAATAACCATACTATCATACAATTTTCATTTCATGAACGGCGTTTTATTATATTTNAAAAAAAGTTCAAAATCCTATCTGTTCTTTATATATTCCACAAACCGCACAGTTATTAACAAGTAATTTATTGTCCGCTTGCATGCTTGTTACACTGTTTCCGGTTTCATTTGGAATCCAAAGAAGCATTTCATGCCTGCCCGATCCCTCTCTTATTCGCCCCCTTTTTTCCTTTCAAATTTGTAAGCTTCGCTTACTAAACTCTACTATAGCGAACTTCTTGGCAAATTTCTAGATTTTAAGTGAATTTTGTGTGAAGCCGGGAAGTTCGTTGGATAAAAGTATATACTTATTAAAAAGCATATTATAAGCAATGAACTTTTAATAGTAGTTTCGTGAAATTTTTTTCACATTTCTGTGAACAGTTTGTGAAATCCAAAAACAATTATTTCGTGAAAATTCTTTGAAGTTGTATTTTTCTCATGAATTCGCTATCATCATAAAAGCATATATTTTTCATGCAATCTTTACAGTTATCGAAGTAGGTGTCATTGATGCAACACAGGTATTATTGGATTTTAAAATGGGTTGCAGTACTTACCACCCTTGGCATGTTGCTGATCCTTTTAGGTGGAGCTCTCGTCACAAAAACAGACAGCGGTTTAGGCTGCGGGCGGAATTGGCCGGATTGCAACGGTTCGTTGATTCCCAAGGAAATAACGACGGAAGTATTAATTGAATTTTCCCATCGCTTTGTTACCGGCGCAGTCTCTATTCTAGTTTTAATTTTAGTGATTTGGACATGGAGAGCTTTGAGCCATGTAAAGGAAGTTAAATTTTTAGGTTTTCTGGCGATCTTCTTCCTTGTACTGCAAGCATTAATCGGAGCTGCACAAGTTTTATGGGGGCAAGGCGATTTTATTTTGGCCCTGCACTTCGGCATTTCGTTGATTTCTTTTGCTGCGGTAATGCTCCTGGCGATGATCGTTTTTGAAGTCGATCAGAAATTTGATGCCGACCGGGTTCTGATCCGAAAAAAGTTAAAATGGCATACTATTGGTGTCACCCTCTATTCATACATAGTCATCTATACCGGCGCGCTCGTCAGACATACCGGTTCAAGCCTGACTTGTACGAGCTGGCCGTTTTGCGATAATCAGGATCCATTTAGACTTCCTGAGAAAATGTATGAATGGGTGCACATGGGACATCGTTTGGCTGCGTTTTTAATTTTTCTCTGGATTTTCTACATTATGATTCATGCCGTTAAACATTACAAAGATCAAAGAGTTGTTTTTTGGGGCTGGATTTCCGCCTTTATACTCGTTTGCCTGCAAATCATTGCCGGCATGTTCGTGATTTTCACTCAGTTGAATCTCTTCGTTTCATTATTGCATTCATTATTTATTACGTTACTGTTCGGTCTTTTATGTTACTTAATTTTGTTGGTTGCCCGCAGTTCCAATAATGAAAAGAATTAGAAGAATCTTTGGGGTTGTTCCCTCTTTCGCAGGGGGAACAATCATTTTTTTGTAGATTTCCGTTTTCGGCAAAATCACTCTGGAATCGATGGAATTCAAATGTATTTTCCGGCTTGCAAAGAAAGAGCGGAGGAAGAACAGGACTTCTTCCTCCGCTTTTTTTGATTTCGCAAATCCTTTCATGCTATTATTCCAGTTTAATTAACAAGTCGCCCGTTGAAATGGCATCGCCCGGCTTCGCGTAAATTTCTTTTACCACTCCGTCATAAGGGGCTTGAACCGTTGTTTCCATCTTCATCGCTTCTGTAATCAGCAGGTGATCTCCGCGCTTCACGTGGCTGCCTTTTGAAACGAGCACTTTCAATACCGTTCCAGGCATTGTCGCCCCGATTTGGTTTGGATTGTTTGGATCGGCTTTTACGGCAATTGGCCCATCGGCTTTGACCGTCTTATCTTCAACCACCACCTCACGAGGCTGGCCGTTGAATTCGAAGTAAATGACGCGGGTGCCGTCGTGCTGAGCTTCCCCAATGGACACAAGCTTAATAATCAAAGTTTTTCCTTTTTCAATCTCCACTTCAATTTCCTCGCCGATTCTTAAACCGTAAAGGAATGACGGGGTATCTAGGACGGATAGATTTCCGTATTTTTCGACTGCCGTGAAATATTCTTCCACCACTTTCGGATATAGGGCATAGGAAATCACATCTTTTTTCGTTACTTCCCGGTTCACTTTTTTCTCCAGTTCTTCTTTTAATGCGTCAAAATCCACCGGTTCAAGCAATTCGCCGGGACGGACGGTGATCGGCTTCCGTTCTTTTAAAATCACTTTTTGCAAATCTTCCGGGAATCCGCCATAAGGCTGACCTAAATAACCTTGGAAAAATTCAACGACGGAATCAGGGAAGTCGATTGTCTTCCCTTTCTCCAAAATATTTTCCTCATCCAAATTATTTTGGACCATAAATAATGCCATATCGCCCACAACTTTTGATGAAGGCGTTACTTTTACAATATCTCCGAATAACATATTTACGCGGGAATACATCTTTTTCACTTCATCCCAGCGGTCTCCAAGCCCTACAGCTTTGGCCTGCTGCTGCAAGTTGCTGTATTGGCCGCCCGGCATTTCATGTACATAAATTTCGGAATGCGGGCTTTTCATGCCACTTTCGAAATCGCGGTAATATTCCCGCACATCTTGCCAATAGTATGATAATTGTTCGAGCGCTTCGATGTCTGCGCGGACCTTCCGTTCTGCGCCGCTCATGGCATAGTAGAGGGTATTGGCGCTAGGCTGGGACGTCAACCCTGCCATGGAGCCAAGCGCGGTATCCACGATATCGACCCCTGCTTCAATGGCTTTCGCATAAGTATAGATGCCGTTTCCGCTTGTATCGTGGGTATGCAGATGAATCGGCAAATCGGTTGTTTCCTTCAATTCACTGATCAGCACGTAAGCTGCCTCCGGTTTCAGCAGCCCGGCCATGTCCTTGATCGCCAGAATATGGGCGCCCGCCCGCTCCAATTCTTTCGCCATTTCCTTATAGTATTGAATGTTGTATTTTGGACGGGCCGGATCCAAAATATCTCCCGTATAGCAAATCGCCGCTTCCGCGATTTTCCCTGTGTTCCGCACTTCATCGATGGCAATTTCCATTCCCTTGATCCAGTTGAGGCTGTCGAAAATGCGGAAGACGTCAATTCCTGCGTCGGCTGCTTCCTTTATAAATTCGCGGATTAAATTATCCGGATAATTTGTATAACCTACCGCATTGGCGCCGCGGAACAGCATTTGGAACAAGACATTCGGAATCTGCTTCCGAAGTTTCGCGAGCCTTTCCCATGGATCTTCTTTCAGGAAACGGTAGCTTACGTCGAAAGTTGCCCCTCCCCAAAGTTCCAGAGAGAAGAACTGATGCATCATGCGGGCATTGTAATCGGCAATTTGATACATATCCTGGCTGCGGACACGGGTAGCAAGGAGGGATTGGTGAGCGTCCCGGAACGTCGTATCCGTAAGCAATACATCCTTCTGCTCCTTGATCCAGCGAATGACTCCATCCACGCCCTCTTCTTCAAGGATTTGCTTTGTTCCCCGCGGAATCTCGGTGCGTTTAATATCCAGCTTTGGCTTTTCCGGCTTCACAAAAATCGGCTTCTTTTGCTTTTCGATGCCGGGGAAGCCGTTTAATGTGACATCCCCGATATACCTCAACAGCTTTGTTCCCCGGTCTTTGCGGACAGCAAAATCAAACAGTTCAGGAGTAGAATCAATAAAGCTTGTATCAAAATCGCCGGATAAAAACTTCTCGTGCAATACGACATTCATCAAAAACGGAATATTCGTTTTCACGCCACGGATCCGGAATTCGCGCAAGTTGCGGTCCATTTTGGCGGCAGCTTCCCTGAAAGTTCTGCCCCAAGTCGAAATTTTGACAAGCAATGAATCATAGTAAGGCGTTACAACAGCCCCCTGGAATCCGTTCCCTGCATCCAGGCGGACTCCAAATCCGCCGCTTGAACGGTAAACCATGATTTTGCCGGTATCTGGCATAAAATGATTTGCCGGGTCTTCCGTTGTCACGCGGGCTTGTATCGCATATCCAAACAAAGAAATTTCGCTTTGTTCGGGTATTCCGATCTCTTTCGAATGAAGTTCATATCCTTCCGCAATTTTGATTTGGGCATGTACGATATCGATGCCCGTGATCATTTCAGTGATGGTATGCTCCACTTGAATGCGCGGATTCACTTCGATGAAATAGAAATCGTCTCCGGAAACTAAAAATTCCACCGTTCCCGCATTCACATATTCCACGTTTTTCATCAACTTGACTGCCGCTTCGCAGATTCTATTTCTTAAATTTTCAGAAAGCGAGATGGATGGAGCGATTTCGACCACTTTTTGATGGCGTCGCTGAATCGAACAATCCCTCTCGTACAAATGGACGATATTGCCTGCATGATCCCCTAATATTTGCACTTCGATATGTTTCGGTTTGATTATCGCTTTTTCTGCATACACTTCATCGGAACCAAAAGCAGCCTTCGCTTCCGATTTGGCCCTCTCGTAGGAGCTTTTCAGTTCCTCTTTGGAATGCACCAGCCGCATTCCCCGTCCGCCGCCTCCAAGGGCCGCTTTAATCATCACCGGATATCCCACTTCATCCGCAAATCGTTCCAATTCTTCGTAAGAGGAAACAGGTCCGTCGCTTCCCGGAATTACAGGAATACCTGCTCGTATGGCCTGTTCCCTCGCTTTTACTTTATCCCCGAAAATATCCAAATGATTTGAGGAAGGCCCGATAAAAAGGATGCCTTCTTCTTCGCAGCGTCTCGCAAATTCTACGTTTTCCGCCAAGAAGCCATAGCCCGGATGGATGGCATCCGCTCCCGAGTCTTTCGCGATTTCAATGATGCCGTCAATATCCAAATAGGCTTCAATCGGGCCCTTCCCCACACCCACAAGGTATGCTTCATCGGCTTTATAGCGGTGGTGTGAAGCCCGGTCTTCTTCGGAATAAATGGCGACCGTCTTAATGTCCAGTTCATTGCAGGCCCGCAGCACGCGGATTGCAATTTCCCCTCTGTTTGCAACTAAAAGTTTACGTATCTTTCTCATATCGTCTCCCAACCCCTATGCTTTCTTTTTTCTAGTTTCTCATACATAGAAATATTGATTAATATGCCTATTGCGAAAGAAAGCACCAATATGGACGATCCGCCGTAGCTGATGAACGGCAATGTAACCCCGGTCAATGGAATCAGCCCCGATAAACCGCCCAAATTGATGAAAGTCTGAATGGCGATCCAGCTGGCAATACCTGCTGTAATCATTCTTGCCAAAGGGTCTTTCGTTGTCAAAGCGATGATCAAAGCTCTAAAAACGATAAATCCCAAACTTGCAAGAACGATTATCACTCCCACCAAACCCAATTCTTCCGCAATTACAGCCATTATAAAATCTGTTTGCGGTTCTGGCAAATATCCAAGCTTTTGCACCGATTGCCCGAGGCCCACCCCTTTTAAGCCCCCGGAACCGATGGCAATATATCCTTGGATCACTTGGTGCCCGGAACCTTGCTCATATTCAAAGGGATTCAAAAACGCTTTGATTCTCCCTAAGCGGTTTGGGGTCAAAATTTGATCCCCTTTTATTAACAAAATCATACCAATAATTCCGGCTCCAAGAATAGCCAATTCGGCAAAAAACTTGAAAAAAGTTTTAATGCGGATACCGCTGGCCGCAACAACCGCAATCGCAATGCCGGAAATGATCGCGACAGCCCCGATATCCGTTTCATTTGCCACAAAAAAGATGATTAAAATCCAGACGATAATCGGATAAATAATGTGATTTGGGCTCAGCTCTGCCATAGGGGTCTTCAAACTTTTGCGATAAAAGGCGCCCGCAAAATATAAGATGATGATCAGCTTGGCAAGTTCAGACGGCTGGAAAGTCATGATTCCAAATAAATTAATCCAGCTTTTCGATCCCGTTTCGCTTTCGCCCACTCCAAAGAAAAATACCCAAACCATTAAGGCGAGAATCAATCCGACCATAAACACCATTACATTTTTCCTGCTGTAATGTTTGTATGGAAGGAAGGCGCCGGCCGCAAAAGAGAAAAATGCCACCAGCAAATTCATTAATTGTTTTTTGTAATAATAATCCGGTTCGTGTCCATCAATCATCGCGACCATGATGCTGGAGCTGTAAATCATCACCAAGCCGAACAGACATAAAAACACATAATCAAAAAACAGCGGGTAATCGAAATTCCTGAAGTAGTAAGAAAGGTATTTTCTCATAGCAAAAACCTCTTTTAGAAAAAAAACTCAAATCAAACCGATTTGAGTCTTTGTTACTTTTTCGTGTTGGCATTTGTATATGCTTCATGCAGCAAGGATAATTCTTTTTCCAATGTATCTAAAATTTTCCGACCTTGTTCACGCTCAATCAATCCCAGCTTCACCGCGAAATCGATTTCACGAGACAAACCAAACATTTGGGTATCCAAGACTTCTTCGTACAATGGACATTGCGGCATCGTTAAATGGTCCATTTGCACTTTGATGAGACGAGCTATTTTATCTGCATCTTCCAGCAGCAATTCCAATGCTTTTTCCTGAAAGGAAGCTTGATTTTTTTTCTCCATGAGGACGCCCCCATTAATGTAATTTCTTCTATTCTATCTTAATAAAGTTTAGCTTTTAGCAAATAAAAATGCAAGTAGCAATACATGATAGAACAATTCTAGACAATATTTCTTTATAAAGAGAAAATCTAACTGTATACTGTTATATGTAAAATAGTTAAGGGGGAGAACAGAAGATGGATAGCATCATTCCAATTAAAGGGAAGGTTAAATATAAATTAACTTTGGACCCGTCCGTATGGATTTTCGATGATCGGAGAATCGATTTAAAAACTTATTTCACAAGCCCTAAAGAAGAAAGCGACGAGGATTTGGAGTACTTGTTCAAAATGGGAAAACATTGGTCCCGTGAAATTATGGAAGGTGCGACATTCCCTCCTACGCTAAAAACGGAAAGAAAATTTGACCGCCATGGAATGCAGACGGGAACATTCGGAATGGAAATCAAATATTTCTTGGACAATGCTGAAATTGAAGATGGCGCAACAACAGTGGTTTTTGAATGCAAAGACGGTACAGAGCATGCTTTTCCTATAGAAGAAGCCTATACATTCATTTTCAAATATAGCCAAGATGGTAAGCCGCTCAAAGAGGATGGCCCGGTTCATTTAATTTTTGGGGATGGATCCAATTTGGACAACCCGATCAGAAACATTTCAGCGATTCGTGTAGAATAGGATTGAGTTTATGCGAGTCCAATGTGTTCTTTGTGATGCCATCCATGAACTGGACGACGACTCACCATTGGCTAAAAGATTAAGAAACCGTCCCATTCACACATTCATGTGCCCCGATTGCCATGACCGCATCACGAAAAAGACCCTTGAGAGACTGGCAACGGGAAAATTCCGATTCTACCGAAGCTCATCCAGCATTGATAAAGAATTATAAACCTGTTCCGGTGTCATAACGAACAGTCTGAACAAAAAAAGAATAAAGCGGATTGTGGGAGCCGACGGGTTTCCCAAATCCGCCTTTTTCTTTTGCATCGTTCGGCAAGATTATTCGTTTTTTATCAGCCGTTTTTCCAACATTTCGACCAATTGGTACATGAGCGTCGCAAAAACTGCGATGATCAGGAGCGACATCAGCACAAGATTGAAATTGAACACTTGGAAGCCGTAAATGATTAAATAGCCGAGCCCTTGGGAAGAAACGAGGAACTCGCCGACAATGACCCCTACCCACGAAAGGCCGACATTCACTTTTAAAGTGGAAATGATGGTCGGAAAGGATGCCGGCAATATCGCCTCTTTAAACATTTGCCATTTTGTTGCATTGAAAGTTTGCAATACTTTTAAATAGTTGGCATCCACATTACGGAAAGAGGTGTAGATGACGATGGTGGAGATGATGACCGAAATGATCGCCCCCATAGTAATGATGGAAGTCATTCCCGGACCGAGGGCAACGATTAATATAGGTCCCAGTGCTACTTTTGGCATGGAGTTTAAGACAACGAGATATGGATCCAATATTTTTGAAAGGGTCGGAAACCACCAAAGAATCGCTGCTAAAATAGTGCCGATGAGCGTTCCCAGTATAAACCCGAGAACGGTTTCAAACAATGTATAGTTTATGTGGATAAAAATGGTGCCATCCGAAATCATATCCATGAGCAGTCTAAAAATCCTGGAAGGCGAGCTGAAAATCAATGGATCAATCCAACGGTTTGAAGAAGCCGTTTCCCATAGGACGAAAAAACCGATCAACAGTAGCAGCTGGTAAAAACGGATCCAGCGTTTTTCCTTGGCCAGCCTTTTCTTATACTGCCGGTGAAGTTCTTTAATGTTCAAGACGCTCCAGCTCCTTCCAAATTTGCTGGAATAATGGCGAATAGCCTGCATGGCTTCTGGCCTGGAAAGGAGTCAATCGGCGGATGTCTTCAGAAATTTCAAAGATTTCATGGATCCGGCCCGGCCTTGGAGAAAACAAAATGATGCGGTCGCTCATCGCAATGGCTTCACCGATGTCATGGGTGACAAGAATGGCGGTTTTATTGTATTGCTTTAACATTTTGAATACCAAATCTTCCAATTTCAGCTTGGATTGATAATCCAGAGCGGAAAAAGGTTCATCCAGCAGCAATATTTTCGGGTCGACTGCAAGGGTTCTCGCCAGCGCCACCCGCTGCCTCATCCCTCCGGACAATTCCCTCGGATACTTTTTCTCCACCGCCGGCAGCCCGACATCTTTCAGCAATTTCGATGCGATGCCCCGATCAACATCCTGTTTTAACAGTCTTAATCCCAAAGTAATATTTTCTTCGATCGTTTTCCAAGGAAACAAATAATCTTGCTGCAACATGTATCCTATGGAAAGGTCTTTATTACCGTACACCTTTTGATTTTCAATATAAACGTTTCCTGCCGTCGGCCGGATTAAGCCGGCGATAATCGACAATAAAGTGGTTTTTCCGCAACCGCTCGGACCAATGAAGGAAATAAATTCCCCTTCTTCTACCGTTAAAGAAATATCCTGCAGCGCTTCCGTTGCCGCATCCTTTGAAAAATACGTGTGACTGACGTTTTCAACAATCAAGAAGCCCATATCACTTCGAAACCTTCTCCGCAAAAGTTGTATCTACCAGTTTCTCATAATCCATGCGCTTCGGAAGCTCTCCTGCTTTTTCCATGATGTCCTGCAAGTTATTCCATTCTTCTTCATCCAAAATCGGATTTTTCGCATAGGATTCCTGCTCACGGTAACGTTCCACCACTTTGGCAATCAATTCGATGTCCGTATCCTCAAAAAATGGCTGGATGGCTTTTGCCACTTCTTCCGCTGGCGCTTCATACACAAAATCTTGCGCTCTTTTAATCGCTCTCGTAAATTTCTCCGCTACAGCCGGATGTTTCGCCAAATAACTTTCTTTCGCCATATATACGGTATAAGGCACATGTCCGGATTCAGTGCCGAACGATGCCACAACATGGCCGATTCCCTCTTGTTCAAATACGCTTGCCGTCGGTTCGAACAATTGGACGTATTCTCCCGTCCCGGACGCGAAAGCGGTCGCAATATTGGCAAATTCAATGTTTTGGATGAGATTTAAATCTTTGTGCGGATCGATTCCATGTTTTTTCAATACAAATTCCCCGACCATTTGCGGCATGCCGCCTTTCCGTTGTCCGAGGAATGTCGAACCTTTCAACATTTCCCATTTAAAATCGTCAATTTTCTTGCGGGAAACTAAAAAAGTGCCGTCTGTCTGCGTCAATTGGGCAAAATTTTTGATCGGATCATTAGCCCCCTGCGCTGTTACGTAAATGGATGTTTCTGCCCCGACAAGCGCAATATCGATGCCTCCGGAGAGCAAAGCCGTCATGGTTTTATCTCCCCCGGGTATTGTGGAAAGTTCGATTTCCAGTCCTTCTTCTTCAAAATAACCTTTGGAAATTGCCACATATTGAGGGGCATAAAAGATGGAACGGGTCACTTCCCCAACTTTTACTTTCGTCATTTCTTTATCTCCGCAAGCAGAAAGCAGAATGACCGCACCGATCGCTGCAAGGAAAAGACTAAGCTTCCACCATTTCATATCTCTTACCTCCTTGTTTCTTAAAGTAGGTTATGCAGGAGGAAAAAATTGTGTGAAAGCCCGTGACGGCTTCTTGCCCCAAAAATGCTGGAGCCGTTTCAGCATCGTTGGCTGCTGAAACGGCTCTTTACTTTGGGTATTATTTACATTCTTTCATTTAACAGCTATTATTTGGTGAGCAATCTTTGGCGCAGCTGTTTTGCCCGCACATCATACCAGATAAGGCTCGCCATTTCTTTTACCTCTTGTTCAAATTCAGATCCTTCAAACACCTCGATCAATACTTTCAAAAATGCGTTGAGAATCAGCGTCCGTGTCGATTCGCGATTAAATTCCTCCAAAATCGCCTGGACAATTTCCTGCTGCGGTCCGGTTAAATTTTGTTTTGCAAGTTCTTCAAATTTCGTTTTGATTTCCGAAATATCGAAATGAATTTGTTTTTTTGAAACGGAGAGAAAGATATTGACCTTATCGGAATTTAAAATGGCCGTTTTTTCGTGAAGCATAAGATCGATAATTTTTTCCAGGTATTTTAATAAGGTGGAAGCCATTTCTTCAATGGAAGTCGACTTCTGATTTAAAATCTTGCAAGAAAAGCTTAAATACTGAAGCATTCCATAAAATAATACGGCCGCTTCAAATCCGTAATGCCGCATTTCTTCCCCGTATATTTCGCACAAACGCAAACTGAACCATTCAAATTCCAGAAGGCGGTGCCGCAATACCAGTTCTTTCAATTCGACTTCCCCGGAGTGCAAAATTTCCTCATATAAAACATCCAATCCCGAGTCTTGATTAATCTTCCATAATACGGCAATCTGATTGGCAAATACGTGAATATCCGTAGGGTCCTTCCCGATCATCAGTTCGGCACGCAACAAGGCCGCATCATATCTCGCCTGCTCCAAGATCGCTTCAACACACTCCGTTTTGGAAGAAAAGTAATTATAAAAAGTTCCTTTTGAAATCCCTGCCCTTTCAATGATTTGCTGGATGGATGTTTTGGCGATTCCATTTTCCACAAATAATTGCAATGCATGTTGAATGACAGCTTTTTTCCGTTTATTCATCCTGTACTCCTCAATCAAATGATTTCGTGCTATTAACATTATACACAAAATCAGAATTTGAACCGAATGTATTTTTTTGTTGCCGAAAATGAACTATGGGTATAAAATGATAAAGTCAAAATTAAAGATAGGAATGGGGAAGAGAGGATATGACATTAGACAACAAGGAGAAAAAACCGCCATATTTGGTCATAGCGATCTTGTTCTTTGGCGCGTTTGTTTCGTTCTTAAATAACTCGCTTTTAAACGTTGCTTTGCCAACGATCATGAAGGACTTTGAAATTGAATATTCAACGGTACAGTGGCTGGCTACCGGCTATATGCTGGTAAGCGGTGTGCTAATCCCTGTATCCGCCTTTTTAATCACACGGTTTAAAAACCGTCATTTATTTATTACGGCTATGTCCCTTTTTACAATTGGTACGGCTCTTGCAGCATATGCCCCCAATTTTGGCATTCTTTTGGCAGGACGTATATTCCAGGCTGCCGGCGGTTCCGTCATGGGTCCATTACTTATGAACATCATGCTCGTCAGCTTCCCACGAGAAAAACGAGGGGCGGCCATGGGGATTTTCGGATTAGTAATGATTACTGCCCCAGCTATTGGTCCAACATTATCCGGTTATATTGT
>JGI1652J44930_10000609_pt1 | contig 13906 bp, 15 predicted proteins | sample NewIslsDNAsample_FD_44930 | JGI IMG/M metagenome (IMG submission 44930)
GAAATCGTTGCAACTCGCTTGTGATAAAGTTTCTGACCGCGCGCTCGGATATGGAATGCCTGGTTACACGGTCGATGGATGCGATCCCCTTCTCGTTTATGAAACGGTTAAAGAAGCGGCTGAAAGAGCAAGACGAGGAGAGGGACCGGCGTTAATTGAAGTGATGACGCCCCGGTTTACGCCGCATTCAAGCGATGACGATCACCGCATCTACCGCAGTGAAGAAGAATTGCGTACGATTCGCGATAACGACGGCATCATTACGTTTGCTCGCTATTTGCGTGAAGAAGACATTCTGACGGACGATATTCAAAAAGAAATCGATGAAAAAATTCAAACGCTGATCGATGAAGCAACGGAATATGCCGAAAATGCTCCATATGCCGAACCGGAATCGATATTCAAGCATGTTTACGGGGAATAAGGGGGATAAGTATGCCTGTTATCAATTACATTGAAGCGGTAAGACAAGCATTGGATGAAGAAATGGCAAGAGACAGCAAAGTTTTCATATTAGGGGAAGATGTCGGAGTAAAAGGCGGCGTTTTTAAAGCGACGGAAGGTTTGTATGAAAAATATGGCAAAGAACGCGTTATCGACACGCCGCTTGCTGAATCAGCAATCGTTGGCGTCGGGATTGGAGCAGCAATGTACGGACTGAGGCCAGTCGCGGAAATTCAGTTCGCTGATTTCATTATGCCTGCAGTGAACCAAATTGTCTCGGAAGCGGCAAAAATTCGTTATCGTTCCAATAATGACTGGACTTGCCCCATCACGATTCGCGCGCCTTATGGCGGAGGCGTAAACGGAGGTTTGTACCATTCGCAATCGGTCGAAGCATTGTTTGCAAGCGTGCCCGGCTTAAAAATCGTTATGCCGTCTACCCCTTATGATGCAAAAGGATTATTAAAATCGGCAATTCGTGATGAAGATCCGGTTTTGTTTTTCGAACACAAACGCGCTTACCGGCTGTTGAAAGGAGACGTGCCTGAAGAAGATTACACGATTCCGCTTGGAAAAGCGGACATCAAACGAAACGGCGAAGATGTGACCGTAATTGCTTACGGCTTAGCCGTTCATTTTGCACTTGAAGCAGCGAACAAACTCGAGAAAGAAGAAGGCATTTCAGTGCACCTTCTCGACCTTCGAACCGTTTATCCTTTGGATAAACAGGCAATCATTGATGCGGCAGCGAAAACCGGAAAAATTCTGCTCGTAACGGAAGCGAATAAAGAAGGCAGCATTATGAGCGAAGTTGCTGCGATCATTGCGGAACATTGCTTGTTTGATTTGGATGCGCCGATTCAACGGCTTGCCGGCCCTGATGTTCCTGCAATGCCATATGCATCGCCGCTCGAAAAACAGTTTATGATTACACCGGATAAAATCGAAAAAGCCATTCGCGAACTGGCATATTTTTAACATGCAGGGAGGATGTCAATGGTTATAACAAAAGAAATTCACATGCCGCAGCTAGGGGAAAGCGTAACAGAAGGAACGATTAACAGCTGGTATGTAAAAGAAGGGGAATATGTCAAAAAATACGAACCGATTGCCGAAGTGTTAACGGACAAAGTCACCGCTGAAATCCCGTCATTATTTTCTGGAACGATTTCCAAAATCGTCGTAAAAGAAGGAGAAGCAGTTCCTGTCGGTGCGTTAATTTGCTACATTGAAGTCGATGGCGAACAAACGCAAGAAAACGATATCACTGTAACTCCTGATAAAAGAACGGATAAAGAAGCGCAGACGTTACATATCAAAAGAAAAGAACGCCGTTATTCGCCAGCAGTGCTGAAACTGGCGCAAGAACATCATCTCGATTTAAATGAGATTCAAGGTACCGGAAAAAATGGAAGAATTACTAGGAAAGATGTTTTGCGTTATATCGAACAGCACAAGCAAATCCAGAAACAAACGAATGAACCGGTTCTGCCAGTTTCCAAAGAACAAACGGCGGCTCAGCCAAAACCAAAGGATATCGAAATACCACTGAGCGGAATCCGCAGAGCGATTGCAGCCAACACGATGAGAAGCGTGCAGGAAATTCCGCATGGCTGGATGATGGTTGAAGCGGATGTCACCGGTTTAGTGGCATACCGTGAAAAAATCAAACATGAATTTAAGGAGAAAGAAGGATTTAACCTTACTTATTTTCCGTTTTTTATCAAAGCGGTTGTTGAAGCATTGAAAGAATATCCGCAGCTCAATTCGATGTGGGCGGGCGATAAAATCATCCAGAAAAAAGACATCAATATTTCGATCGCAGTTGCTGCGGGAGACCTGTTATTTACGCCAGTTATCAAAAATGCCGATGAAAAAAGCATAAAAGGGATAGCAAAAGAAGTGCACGAACTGGCCCAAAAAGCACGCTCAGGCAAACTGACAAGAGAAGATGTCGAAGGCGGAACTTTTACTGTCAATAATACGGGCGTGTTCGGATCGGTTCAATCGATGGGAATCATCAATTATCCGCAGGCAGCGATTTTGCAGGTCGAAACGATCGTCAAGCGCCCAATCGTCGATAAAAACGGCATGATCGGTCCGCGCGACATGGTAAATTTGTGTCTGTCTTTGGATCACCGGGTTTTAGACGGTTTGGTTTGCGGCCTTTTCCTGAAATCCGTAAAAGAAAAAGTGGAAAATATGAATGAAAACACGATCAGATTATATTAATCCACTGTACGATTGCAGTGGATTTTTATTCCGATTCAATCAGTTGAATTTTTAACATATCCATTGATAAAATATAGTCAATCAAAATAACAAAGGAGGATGCCCAGTGGATTACAATTTATTCATTCAGGATATTGTGAACCAAGCACGTCAGCAAATGCGTGATTATGGGTATACAGAGCTAAGAACGCCAGAAGAAGTGGATGAGGCGATGAAGAAAAAAGGAACGGCGCTTGTGATGGTCAACTCTACTTGCGGATGCGCGGGTGGAATCGCTCGGCCAGCGGCATATTACTGCTTGCAAAATGAGAAAAAACCAGACCATCTTTTCACCGTATTCGCGGGGCAAGATCGTGAAGCGACGGAAAGAGCCCGTTCTTACTTTACAGGTTTTCCTCCATCTTCACCGTCATTTGCGTTATTAAAAGATGGAAAAATCATCGACATGGTCGAACGCCATGAAATCGAAACGGCTGACGCAGAAGAAGTCGCAAACAAATTAAAAGAACTGTTTAATCAGTATTGCTAAATGAATGAAAAGCAACTGCACCCCAATTGTTAGCTCAAACTAACAATTGGCGGTGTAGTTTTTTTAATGGAAAGTATAAATGGATTAAAAAAAGGCGATACCGGTTAAAAGCGTAGATAGCAAAAGAGCTGCAATCATAATATAAACGACTGCTTTTACGAGCTTTTTCTGCATAGAATAACCCTCCCGTTAATCATAAACTAATTGTACTAGGAAGCATTCGGAGTGGCAACATTTTGCCAAAATATTCTCGGTCATTTAAAATGATATCATGTTAATGAAAGGGGGATACTTGTGGCGCAAAACCAAAAACCACATAAAATTGACCATATCGGCATCGCCGTCAAATCGATTGAAAACACTTTGCCGTTTTACGTCAATCAGCTGCATTTGGAACTGGAAGGAATCGAGGAAGTAGAATCAGAACAGGTAAAAGTCGCTTTTTTGCGTATCGGTGAATCTCGCATTGAACTATTGGAACCGACATCAGAACACAGTCCCATTTACAAATTTATCGAAAAACGCGGTGAAGGCATTCACCATATCGCACTCGGAGTGAACGATATCGAAAATCGTTTGGAAGAATTGAAAACGAATGGGATTTCCCTCATAAACGAACAGCCAAAAATCGGAGCTGGACAGGCAAAAATCGCATTTATTCACCCAAAATCAGCATCCGGAGTACTGTATGAACTTTGCGAGAAAGAAAAGGGGGACTAATTTCATGGACATCTATGACAAAATATATGAACTTTACGATAAAAAACAAGAAATTGAACGCGGCGGCGGAGAAGAACGAATCGAACAGCAGCATGCAAAAGGAAAATTAACTGCAAGAGAACGGATCGATCTGTTGCTAGATGAAGGAACGTTCGTGGAATTAAATCCGTTTATCGAGCACCGCTGTCAAGATTTTGGCATGGATAAAATGAATGCCCCTGGTGAAGGCGTCGTGACAGGATATGGAAAAATCGATGGACGCCCCGTTTACGTGTTTGCCCAAGATTTTACGGTGTTTGGCGGCGCTCTCGGTGAGATGCATGCCAAAAAAATTGCGAACATTATGGATCTTGCCGCAAAAAACGGTGCGCCAATTATTGGATTAAATGATTCGGGCGGCGCGAGAATTCAGGAAGGTGTCGTTTCACTAGACGGTTATGGACATATTTTTTATCGAAATTCAATATATTCAGGAGTAATCCCGCAAATTTCAGTAATTATGGGGCCTTGTGCTGGAGGAGCCGTTTATTCGCCAGCAATTACGGATTTCGTGTTTATGGTGGAAAAAACGAGCCAAATGTTTATTACAGGCCCGAAAGTTATCGAAACGGTAACCGGGGAAAAAATCAGCTCGGAAGATTTAGGCGGAGCGCATGTACATAGTTCGAAAAGCGGAAACGCTCATTTTACTGCACCGACGGAAGAAGAAGCATTGAAAGCCGTCCGAAAACTGTTATCCTATCTGCCGCAAAATTACAAGGAAAAACCGAAAGTGCTGGAAGTAGAAGAAGAAGACCACTATCGTCCGGATCTGGCAGATATCGTTCCGTTTGATTCAACACGTCCGTATGACGTCAGAAACGTGATCGAACAGGTCGTTGACCGCGATTCGTTTTTTGAAGTGCATAAAAACTTTGCAAAAAATATTGTCGTCGGTTTTGCAAGAATCAATGGAAGATCGGTTGGTCTTGTCTGCAATCAGCCGAAAGTGATGGCTGGAGGTCTCGACATCGACTCATCCGATAAAGCAGCGAGATTTATCAGATTTTGTGATTCGTTTCAAATTCCGATTATCACGTTTGAAGATGTTACAGGCTTTTTCCCAGGGGTCAAACAAGAGCACGGCGGGATTATCCGGCACGGCGCGAAAATTTTATACGCTTATTCAGAAGCAACTGTTCCGAAAATTACCGTCATTTTACGAAAAGCGTATGGAGGCGCATACGTTGCTTTAAACAGCAAAGCGATTGGCGCTGATATCGTATACGCATGGCCGAACGCTGAAATCGCCGTGATGGGGCCGGAAGGTGCGGCAAATATCATTTTCGCTAAAGAAATTCAGCAAAGCGACAATCCTGAAGAAATGCGACAGAAAAAAATCCAGGAATATCGTGAAAAATTTGCGAATCCGTATGTTGCGGCTTCGCGTGGAATGGTAGACGATGTCATCGATCCGCGCGAGACGAGATTGAAAATTGTACAGGCTCTTGAAATGTTAGAAAATAAAGAAGAAACACGTCCATTCAAAAAACATGGAAATATTCCGTTATAAGAAAGGAATGTTTTCAATGGTAAATGAAAAACGGCTTGTTAATGAGTTTATTGAACTTGTCCAAATTGATTCGGAAACAAAATATGAAGCGAAAATTGCACAAACGTTAAAACAGAAATTTCAACAACTCGGGTTGGATGTCATTGAAGATGACAGCGCAAACATTACCGGTCATGGTGCCGGAAATCTTATCTGTACGTTAAAGGGAACGAAAGATGCTGATCCGATTTATTTTACTTCCCATATGGATACGGTCGTACCCGGCAAAAACATAAAACCGATTGTGGAAGATGGTTATATCAAATCTGATGGGACAACAATTTTAGGCGCCGACGATAAAGCGGGACTGGCTGCGATGCTGGAAGCGATTAAAATCATTAAAGAACAAAACATCCCGCATGGTGATGTGCAATTTGTCATTACTGTGGGGGAAGAAGCAGGGCTTGTCGGCGCCAAACAGCTGGATCCATCACTGATTCATGCCAAATATGGCTTTGCTTTGGATAGCGACGGGTTAGTCGGCGATATTATTACCGCCGCACCGACACAGGCAAAAATTACGGTGAAAGTTCACGGTAAAACGGCTCACGCCGGCGTTGCTCCTGAAAAAGGTATTTCCGCCATTACAATCGCTTCAAAAGCGATTGCTAACATGAAACTCGGAAGAATTGATGAAGAAACGACGGCAAACATCGGAAAATTTGAAGGCGGAACGCAAACGAATATCGTTTGCGATTTGGTCAACATTGAAGCGGAAGCACGCTCGCTCGTTCCTGAAAAAATGCAGGCTCAGGTGGAACATATGAAACAAATGTTCGAAAAGGCGGCCCAGGAAATGGGAGGACGTGTAGACTTTCAATCTGAAGTGATGTACCCCGGTTTTCAATTCAGTGAACATGATCTCGTCGTTCAAGTGGCACAAAAAGCGATTCGCTCCATCAACCGGGAGCCCAGACTTTTACGGAGCGGCGGCGGAAGCGATGCAAATATCATCGCCGGCTTCGGCATTCCTACCGTCAATTTGGCTGTCGGTTATGAAGATATCCATACAACGAATGAAAAAATGCCGATCAAAGAATTGGTCAAAACCGCAGAACTTGTTGTTGCGATTATTCAAACGGTTGCCCAGCCGTAAATCAAAAGGGGGGGAAACTTTTGCAGCTTCATTTTTTAGGCACGGGGGCCGGCGTGCCGTCGAAACAGCGAAATACGAGTGCTCTCGCACTGAAATTTTTAAATGATTACAATGGAGCTTTATGGTTTTTTGATTGCGGAGAAGCGATGCAGCATCAAATTTTGCATACGAGTCTAAAATTATCGAAACTCACACGGATTTTTATCACGCATTTACACGGCGATCATATTTTCGGACTGCCTGGTTTGTTAGGCAGTCGTTCTTTTCAGGGCGGCACATCCCAGCTGACGATTTACGGGCCGAAAGGGTTAAAAACTTTTATTGAAACGGCTTTGTCCATCAGTAAAACAGTGCTTCGTTATCCACTCGCAATCGAAGAAATTGAAGATGATCAAACGATTGAATTGCCTCATCATTTCATTAAAATAAAAAAACTTGATCACGGAATTGATTCGTACGGCTACCGGATTATCGAAAAAAATAAACCAGGTCCGCTGTTGGTCGATAAATTGAAACAGCTTGGAATTCCGCCTGGTCCGATTTACAAGGCGATCAAAAAAGGGGAACAGGTGCAATTGGAAGATGGCAGAATCATCAATGGCAAAGATTTTATTGGCCCTGCAAAAAAAGGAAAAATCATCACGATTTTAGGCGATACAAGGCCGTGTGTAAATGCGCTCAAACTTGCGGAAAATGCAGACGTGCTTGTTCATGAAGCGACTTTTATGGAAAAGGATCGCCAGCTGGCGTATGAATATTTTCATTCGACGAATGTTGATGCCGCAAATACAGCAAAAAAAGCAAATGTGTCAAAATTAATTTTGACACATATCAGTTCACGGTATCAAAATGAACAGATTGAAGATTTGTTAAAGGAAGCTCAAGCGATTTTTCCGGAAACGTTTATCGCGAAAGATTTTTTCATTTTTGACATATAGATTATTTACATAATGATACACCAAAATCCGGGCGATCCGTAATAATCCCATCGACTTTCAGTTTGCAAAGACCAGCGATTTTCATTTTTTCGTTGACTGTATAAGGGCGAATTTGAAGCTGGTTTCGTTTTAACTCTTGAACGAACGCTTTCGTAGTAAAGCGATAATTCGGATGAACGGCATCAACTTTCAGCTGTTTTGCAAGTGAAATCGTTTCTTGAGTCGGCTGTTCTACCAAAAGGGCAGTCGACAGTTTTGGGCAAATCTGTTTTACGGTTTTTAATGATGATTTCCAAAAAGATGAAATGAAAACCCGGCTGTCGAGCTTGTGTTTCATCACCAATTCACATACGCGCTTTTCCAGATTCGACTTTAACCCGCGTGATTTTAATTCAATGTTTATCAGTAAATGGGTATGTTTCGCCCAACGCAGCACCTCATTTAATGTCGGAATCGTTTCATTGCGATATTCGCTTGAAAACCAGCTTCCGGCGTCCAATTGTTTCAGTTCCATCACCGTTTTTGCATTCACGTTCCCATACCCATTGGTCGTGCGGTGAAGCGTATAATCATGGATGACAACCGGAATATCGTCTTTTGATAATTGGACATCCAGTTCAATACCGTCAGCACCTAATTGCTTCGCTTTCAAAAATGAAGCCATTGTATTTTCCGGACAGTGGAAACTTGCACCCCGATGGGCAAAAATCAACGTCATAGGAGCACACCTTTCAAAAATAAAATTACGCTTCTTCGAACAGCGATTGCAATTCATGNGANCGTTTGACAGCAGCATCGATACATGCGTGCACAGCCTGTTTAAATTGATGCTCATCTAAAGCGCGAATACCAGCTTCAGTCGTACCCCCCGGGCTCATCACCTGCTTACGCAATACTTCTGGCGTTTCGTTTGTCGTATTTAACATTTCTGCAGCACCGAGAAACGTTTGAATAACCAATTTTCTTGCAATATCTTTAGGCAAACCATGTTTCATCGCACTTTCTTCCATGCATTCCGCAAAATAATATAAGTAAGCTGGACCGCTTCCTGCCACGCCGGTTACTGCGTGCAAATCGTTTTCTTCAACAACGGTTGCCATACCAATGCTTTCAAATAAAGCCGTTGCAATATGTATATGCCTTTCGTTTGAAAATGTTCCGCCAGCGATTCCCGTCGCTGATTTTCCAACAGCTGCAGACGTATTCGGCATCGCACGCACGACAGGGATTTTCATTTGCAACGTATTTTCAATAAAAGCGGATGAAATCCCCGCAACAACAGAAAGAATCAGCGTCTCCTCAGAAAGATGGCTTCGTATGGAAAGCAAGCTGGAACGGACATCTTTCGGTTTCATCGCTAAAATAACGATCGTGCTGTCCTGAAAAAGTTCCTCGTACTTGCGGCTTGTATGAATCGAATATTTTTTTTCCAATGTTTTTAAACGTTCATCGTTGGAATGGTTGGTTGCCCAAATCTGCCGACTTGAAAGCAACTGTTTTTTTAACATCCCGGAAATCATCGCTTCAGCCATCGATCCGGCACCGACGAATACGATTTTATCTTCTTTAAACATCTGCAATTCTCCTTTATCTCCTGTATTTTTATAGCAGTTAAAAGTATAACATAAAAAAAACAAGAAACGGTTTCGTTTCTTGTTTTTCTACTGCTCAAACTGTATCATTTCTCCACCTATTGTTATATACGAAAACATCTCCGCATCGCCGCTGATATTTGCCAGTCCTTGAATATACGGTTTGATCAAATCATGATAATCTTCCTTTAATCCGCCATCCTGCAAATTTCCAAATATGTACATTTTTTTATCTTCGTGAAAAATGCATAGGTAACCGACAGGTTTTTGTCTATCTGTTACGACATTTAAAATTTGTATATTTTTATTCATCCATTCGGGAGAAAAATACAATTCCACCCGTTATTCCTCCTTATAATTGTACTGGCGAAAACAGCGACTTTGATTTTCTGCCGTGCTTTACTTTCACCAAACCGAAAACGAGCAATGCAGCAAAGACAGTTAATCCTGCGGTAATCAGAAACATTCCCGTCCTGGACCAATCCATTAGCCAGCCGTAAACGGGCGGCCCGATTGCAACTCCGAGAAAACGAACGGAACCGTACAGTGAAGTCACAAAGCCTCTCCGTTCTTTTCCAACTGAACCCGTTATAAAACTATTAATGCACGGCAGCGCAAGACCGGTTCCAATACAGCTTGCCGCAAGTATCGCAATAAACGGAATGAGCTGTTTAAAAAACACAAGCAAAGCAAATGAAACGGACATTAACAAAAGTCCGAGGACAATCAAATGTTTCATCAATCTCATTTTCTTTTTGATTTTGCTTCCAGTCACATACGAAGTTGCCGTCATGAAAAGCAACGGTATCGCCAGGATTAATCCTTTTGTTACACCTTTCATGCCATAATCTTTTTCTAAAATATCAGATAAATAAAACAAAATGCCAAATAGCGTAAACAGGCAAACCGCACCTGCCAAGTAAGTGGTAAACAGCCAGCGGCCTTCATGCTGAAAAACGGACAGCAAGCCTTTCACGTATTCATGAATTTTCATTGGTTTATCGTGTTTTTTCTTTTCTTTGACAAATATGCTCGTCAAAATGATTGAAATTAAGCAAAAAACCGGAAAAGCAAAAAAAACGGAATACCAAATGAGCAAGGCGAGCAATGAACCGAGGATGGGAGAGATGACTTTTCCAAAACCATTTGATGCTTCAACGATTCCTAACACTTTGCTTTCTTTTCCGCCATCAAACAGATCGCCTGTTAACGCCATCGCAATCGGAGCTGTTCCAGCAGCGCCGATCCCTTGCATAATCCTTCCGACCATAATCCACAAATACTGGTTCGAAAACCAGACAGAAGCTGCACCCGCCAGCAATCCTCCGGATCCATACAAAATTAACGCAGGAATTATGATCGCTTTACGGGAAAATCGGTCGGATAAATATCCGAGAATGGGAATCGAAACAGCTGCGGCTGCAGAAAATAACGTGATTGTCAAACTCACTTGAAACTGAGAAATGTCCAGTTCTTGTTTTATCTTCGGAAGAACCGGAATTATCATCGAATTTCCAAGAACAAGAATGAGGGGGATTGAACCGATAGCTGCAATCGTCATTGCAGAATTGTTCTGTTTTGACAATGAACGGCACTCCTTTTGTATCACTGCACGGATAATGTTAGTTTATCTCACGCTGCTGGAACTATTCACAAGCACCTTTCAAACAAACGTGAATACAATGTCAATGGAAATAGAAAGGGGCTAACACCTAATGGAAATGCTAAAATTGCCAAACCGGACAAAAAAATTTCGCGAGTACGGAATTACGTCAGTTACAGATTTTGGAGTGCCGATTGGCGAATTGAAAAACATTTTGGAAGACTATGCACAATTTATTGATTTTGCTAAACTGGGAGTCGGAACAGCTTATATTACACCAAATGTAAAAGACAAAATCAATTTGTATAAAGAATATGACATCATTCCTTACTGTGGAGGCACATTGTTTGAAAAAGCATATTTGCAAAACAAAATTGATGACTATTTGCTTTACTTGAAACGGCTCGATGTTGAGTGGGTTGAAATATCCACTGGCGTTTTAGCGATTCCGATTGAAGAAAGAATACGATTCGTCGAAAGAATCAACCGGGATTTTTATGTAATCGGGGAAGTTGGTTCAAAAGAGCTGGAAAAGAATAATGAAATCGATTGGGTAATGGAAATGAACGCATTAATTGATGCAGGTTGCCAGTACGTAACTGCTGAAGGGCGTGATTCCGGCACTGCGGGAATTTATCAGAAAAACGGAAACGTCAATAAAGAAATTTTAGCTGACATTTTTTCTCATGTGGATCATGCGAAAATTATTTTTGAAGCGCCAAATGCAAAGAGTCAAATGTTTTTCATCAATCTTTTTGGACCTAATGTTAACTTAGGCAATGTAAACATTCGTGATGTACTATTATTGGAAACGCAACGGAATTGTTTGCGCGCTGAAACATTTTTCTTGGAGGAAAGCAAATGGACATTGCAATTATAAGACATTTACCGACAGACTGGAACATGCAGGAAAAGCTGCAGGGTCAAAAAGACATTCCGATCATATTGCCAATTTCAGAAGAGATGCAGGCGAAAATCGCTAAAAACAAACAAAAATTGATAGAATTAGCTCCGTTCGATTATGTTCTTACAAGTGAACTTTCAAGAACGCAACAAACGGCAAAACTATACGGATATGAAAATCCAACTATCGAGCCGCTTTTAAATGAATTGGATTTCGGAAATTTTGAAGGTAAACCGAAGCGGGAGCTGGAAACGGTGTCCGAATGGAAATCAGAACCATTGCAAGTAACGCTTGGAGAGCCGCTGCTTCATTTCCAAAACCGGATTCTCACTTTTTTAGAAAAATACGCACATGCCCAGACACTGCTTATTTTTGGTCATGGGAGCTGGATTCGCGGGCTGCTTTCGATGAAAGAAATCGGAACAATTAACAAAATGAACCAGTTGACTGTTCAAAACAATGAACTAATCATCCTAAATAATTTCGAATTAAACGTAATAAATGGCGAACGTTCAGCTTGTACACAATATCAATAATCTGCGTTGAAAACCACTGGCAAAAGATTGCATAAAACACGATTTTCCATTCAATAACCGTTGCCGTAATGATAAAAATCGTCATATTGATCCAAAACATCACCTTGCCAGGAGGGATTTTTTTTATTGCTGCAATGACGAGAGAAGGAATGACCATGCCTCCGCTCGATGCTCCATGACGGATTAATATCCCAACGCCAACACCGAAAACGAAACTGCCGCAAATCAAATCGAAAAACAAAGATTCGTTTGCCATATGAACAAACTGATCGATAACATGGACGGTAAATGACGTTACCGTTACGGAATACATTGTCCGAAGCGTCCATAACATGCCAAACCAGTAGATCGCAAAAGAAAGCAAAATAAAATTGGTTAACCATAATGCAACGCCTAAAGGAATAAACAGCCAATAATTCATTAATATCGCAATCCCCGCAGCTCCACCAGAGGGAACGCCATGTGGAAAGAGAAAAAGGGCCATCGAAAGCCCCTGCAAGATCGCACCGACCGTAAGAAAAAGATAATTTCTTATCTCTCTTCTCATTGCTCGTCCCCCTCAAAATTTAGTAAATTGTATTCTTCAACGCATTCTTTTATGAACAGGAAACAAATGAACTAGACGTTACGTGCAACCTTTTTTATAATTGATTAAGATAGTTTTTTTTTTGAAAACGAATGGAGGGGAATACGAGTGACTGAAGTGTATATAGTCGATGGCGCACGTACACCATTTGGCAGTTTTGGACAATCTTTAAAAGATGTATCGGCAACGGAATTAGGTACAATTTCAGCTGTTGAAGCATTAAAAAGAGCGAAAGTGGAACCGGAACAAATCGATAATGTCGTATACGGAAATGTCATTCATTCGAGCACAAATGCCGCATATGTACCACGGCATATCGCATTAAAAGCGGGCATTCCGATCGAAACGCCTGCAATGGCTGTCAATCGGCTTTGCGGGTCCGGTCTGCAGGCAGTCGTTACAGCTGCTCAAAATATAAAACTCGGAGATTCAAAAATTTCTCTAGCAGGCGGAACGGAAAATATGTCTCAAGCGCCGCACGCTGATTTTAAAAGCCGCTTTGCAGGTGCAAAACTAGGTCCGTTTCAAATGGAAGACATGCTGCAAAGTGCTCTTACGGACGAGTACGTCGGATGCGGCATGGGAATCACGGCTGAAAATCTTGCAAAAAAATACAACATCACTAGAGAAGAACAAGATGAATATGCGAAATTAAGCCATGAAAGAGCGGAAGCGGCGCGCGATAAATTTGCGGAAGAAATTGTACCTGTTGAAATAAAAACGCGAAAAGGAACCGTTCTATTTGAACGGGATGAACATATCAAACCTGATACAACGCTGGAGACGTTGGCGAAATTGAAGCCTGCTTTCCTAAAAGATGGTACAGTTACGGCAGGCAATGCTTCTGGTATCAATGATGGAGCAGCGTCTGTTGTTCTGGCAAGCGAAGATGCGCTCGGCGATCGAAAACCGTTAGCGAGAATCGTATCGTGGGGAATTGCTGGCGTTGAACCATCCATTATGGGAATCGGGCCAGTTCCAGCATCACAATTGGCGCTGAAACGCGCGAATCTATCGTTGGACGACATCGATCTCGTTGAAATCAATGAAGCATTTGCATCCCAATACATTGCTGTAGAAAAAGAACTGGGGCTCGACCGCAGCAAAACGAACGTCAACGGCGGTGCAATTGCTT
>JGI1652J44930_10000610_pt1 | contig 13899 bp, 14 predicted proteins | sample NewIslsDNAsample_FD_44930 | JGI IMG/M metagenome (IMG submission 44930)
CAGAGGTCGTTTTTTTGATATTTGCATCATGAAGGAAAAACAATTTTGCGAAAGTCGGCAAATTGCGCAGTTAAGTGATTGATCCGTTGCAACAGCGCTAAACGGTTTTGACGAATCTTTACATCTTCCACCATGACCATAACGTGATCAAAAAAATCGTGAATGGCGGNAACCATTGTCATTAATGCTTGATACATTTTATCTGGCTTTCTTTCTTGATCGGCTTGTTCAAATGACGTTTTCGCTTGCTGATACGCATCATATAAAGAACGTTCTTCCGGCTTTTCGATCAGCTGCGGATCAAAGGAATTTGAGACTGGATTGGCATGAACCAAATTGGCAACGCGCGTAAAGCCCTCTACTTGCTTTTTAAAGCCCTCTTGCTCCAAATGTTCCATTAACACCTTCGCTTTGGCCAATGTGAGCTGCGGATAGCGAATTTGATCCGCTAACACAGCCTCAATCACATCATAACGAATCTGTTCTTCATTTAAGATCGATTGGAAACGCCGGGCAAAAAAGTCTTGTAAATCTTGACGTACTTCTTCTTTTGGACGTTTGAGCAACTTTGCCTCTGCCAACTGATTTAGGGCAAATGTGAAAAGTTGATCCAAAGCAATCTGCGGATGAGCCAGTAAGATTTGCAAGACTGCTAATGCCTTCCGCCGCAAGCTATATGGATCTTGCGAACCAGATGGAACAATACCAATCCCCATACAAGCTGCAATGGTATCGATTTTATCGGCAAGGGATAAAACCGTGCTAATGATATCGCTAGGCAAGTCATCTCCCGCATACCGAGGACGATGATGGTCGGCGATGGCTTTAGCTACGCGTTCATCCTCGCCTGCTTCTTTGGCATAGATATAACCCATATATCCTTCCAAACTGGAGAATTCATCCACCATTTGGGTGACCAGATCAAATTTACAAATCTGAGCAGCGCGATCGATGAGTTCTGTTGTTTCACTATCCAATTTTTGTTCAGCAGCAATCTGCTTTGCCAAGCGGCGAATGCGCTGCACACGGTCTCCCACCGTCCCCAAGTCTTGCTGAAACACAATGCGGTCTAACGCTTTGACAGCATCGTCAATATCGATTTTTAAATCCTCCTCATAGAAGAATCTGGCATCAGCCAAACGCGCTTGTAACACTTTTTCATTTCCGCGCTTTACTAGATCCAGATGTTGCTGATCGCCATTGCGCACAGCAATAAAATAGGGAAGTAATCGCTGTTGTTCATCTTCAACAGGGAAATAGCGCTGATGTTTTTGCATGGTTGTAATCAGCACTTGTTTGGGCAAAGATAAAAACTCTTGCGCAAATTGCCCCACCAGCACAGTTGGATACTCAACCAAATGGGTCACTTCATCCAATAAGTCTTCATCGATTGGAATCTTCCAATGATGTTTTTCTTCTAATTCACGCAGCTGCTTTTGAATTGTTGCTTGCCGCTCATCGACATCCACCCAAACATATTCTTTTTTTAACAGGTCGCAATAGTCAGCAGGAGCAGTGATGGGACGATCAAAGCCCAAAAAACGATGTCCTCGGCTGGTTCGTCCTGCTTTTACCCCTGCCCACTCGATGGGGATGACTTCATCGCCAAACAGACAAACCAGCCAGCGAACCGGACGAATAAAACGCACATGTCCCGACCAGCGCATGGAAATTGGAAAAGAAAGCTGTTGAAAGACTTTCGGCAATGATGCCTGCATCAATTCAGCCGTTTTTGCCCCTTGTTCCNGTTTGACAGCAAAGACATATTGCTGGCCCTTATGGGTTTTAATCTGAAGTTGATCAACATCGATCTTCTGTTTGCGCGCAAAACCAATGGCTGCCTTGCTCCATTCTCCCTCTTCCGTCCGCGCAATATGCAGTGCAGGACCACGCGCTTCTTGGATTTGATCCGCCTGCTTCTCACTTACATTACGGACCCATACCGCGAGACGGCGTGGGGTGGAATAGGTCTGATATGTATCAAAAGAGATCTGATGATCGGTTAGCCATTGCGCTACTTTCTCGCCCAATTGTTGCTGTCCATCACGGATAAAACGCGCTGGCATCTCTTCTGTCCCTAATTCAATGAGCAGATCCCGCTTCAAGGCTTTTCTCCTCCTTTCGCTTCAGCAATGGAAAGCCCAATTCTTCGCGCACTTGTACAAAAGTTTTGGCACATTTTTTTGCTAAATTTCTTACACGCGCGATATAAGCGGTACGTTCCGTAACACTGATTGAACCCTTGGCATCCAAGAGATTGAAAACATGGGAACATTTTAAAATATAATCATAAGCGGGAAAGACCAATTTTTGCGCTAAGGCCCGCTCCGCTTCTTGCTCGTATTCATCAAACCATTTAAATAATAATGACGGATCGGAGACTTCAAAGGTATACTTCGAGTGTTCATATTCAGGTTGTAAAAAGACTTCGCCATATTTCACGCCATCGGTCCACTCTAAATCAAACACATTGGTTTTATCCTGCAGATATGTAGCGAGTCTTTCAATCCCATACGTAATTTCAACGGAAACGGGATCGGTATCTAACCCACCAACTTGTTGAAAATATGTAAACTGTGTAATTTCCATCCCATCTAACCAAACTTCCCAACCCAGGCCGGCTGCACCAAAGGTCGGGTTCTCCCAGTTATCTTCTACAAAGCGAATGTCATGCTCAAGCGGATTGATCCCGAGTTCACGCAGACTATCGAGATAAATCTCCTGAATTTGTTCAGGAGTTGGCTTCATAATCACTTGATACTGATGGTGTTGATAAAGACGATTGGGATTTTCACCGTAGCGGCCATCCGCAGGTCGCCTCGATGGTTCTACATAAGCAACATTCCACGGTTCTGGGCCAAGCGCCCGCAAAAAAGTCATCGGATTCAGTGTGCCAGCACCTTTTTCCACATCATAAGGTTGCGCAATAATGCATCCTTGTCGTGCCCAAAAGTTTTGCAATGTTTGGATCATTTCTTGCAAATGCATGCGCTTCACCTCCACAAAAATAAAAACTCCCAATCCCATGTACCAATACATAGGGACGAGAGATTCCCGCGGTTCCACCCTATTTGATAAACAATCCAAGCTCAGCAAGTAATGAACCAGCTTCGATTGTTTATCCCCTCTATTTTAGGTAATAGCGCTCCAGACTGCCGTTCATCAGCTCTTCTAATCAGGCTTCCACCATCCCTGAATCGCTAGCTAGAAGAAATCTGATTACTCCTTTCTCTCATCGCGCTTTCTTATCCAATTTTCTAGAGGAATATAACAGAAGAAGGGGCATTTGTCAATCTTTCAGCTGTTCAATCATCTTTTTAGCCTTAAACTCCATTCCGATATGTTCCGTCATGAAGGCATCGATTGTTTCCTGTAGTTGTTTTTCGGTCTCCTTTTTTACCTGAATCTTGCCCAATCGCTTCACTTGCACGGTTTGTAACAAGGGTAAGATTCGTTCAACTGCCTGAGAAATTGGCATCGCTCTGGGATCAAGCTTTAGACAATTTGCACATAAAAACCCACCAAGTGCAGCACTAAAGTGATACGGAGAAGACTTCGCTTGACAATTGGCGCACTGATGAAAGACCGGTCGATAGCCGGCGACATCCATGATGCGCAATTCAAAGATCCGTGTTAGGATCTCATGATTCTCCTCTTGCTCAAGTCGCGTTAACATCTGCGAGAGAAACCGATAAAAACCCGGATGCGATTCATTTTCAGTTAACAGCCGATCAATCAGCTCAAACCAATAGGCACCATAACAGGACTTCATCAAATCTGTACTTAAGATTCGATGCGAATTGAGGATATCTCCTTGCGATAGATTGGGTAAACCGCTGCCAACAAAACAAATAAATTGTCCTTCTGTAAACGGTTCGGTCACAGCACGAAACCGGCTTTTCGGCTTTTTGGAACCTCGTGCCATAAATGCAAATTTCCCGCGCTGTTCTGAAAAAATATGCACAATCTGATGGCTTTCCCCATAATCTCTTGCCCGCAGCACAATGCCGTTGAATGTCTCCAGCACCACATGCTCTCCCTTATTTTAAAATTCCAAGTTCTGTTCTTCATCTTCACGCTCGCATTCCGGTTCTCGCCATGGATCAATTAGACTTTCCAAATCTTTAAAAAGCAAATAGGCATCGACACTACCCGTCACCTGAAAACAATTCCATGAGAAATCGCGCAATTCGCATCATCCTTTCGGTGANATTCATGTTTCCTTACTAGCATGATCCTTCTTTCAATCAAGTATGAATGGAAAATTAGTCCTGTTCAAGATAACCCAATCGACGCAGCATTGGCATTTCGTTGCGCCAATCCTTCTTTACCTTTACCCATAAATCCAGATAGATGGGATACCCAAGCAATGCTTCACATTCCTGCCTTGCCCGTTTGCCTACTTCTTTTAATAATCTTCCTTGTTTCCCTATTAATATGCGTTTCTGCGATTCGCGCTCCGCAAAGATAATGGCATGGATATCCAATAGTTTTTTGCCTTTCCGCAATTTCATCTCTTCAATCATAACTGCAACCGAATGCGGAATCTCTTCTCGGGTCAGATGAAGAATCTTCTCTCGAATTATCTCCGCCACAATAAACTGTTCAGGGTGATCCGTCACCTGATCACTTGGGTAATACATGGGGCCTTCTGGCAGGTACTTCATAATTAATTGGAGCAATGTGCTCATGTTATTACCCTGTAGTGCAGAGACTGGCACAACCTCCTGAAAGGTATGAAGGGAACGATACTGATCAATTAATGGCAACAACGAATCAGGATGAACACGATCAATCTTATTGACGACCAAAAAAACTGGTGTAGACGCTTTCTTTAAGTGTTGAATAATAAAACGGTCACCTGCACCGATACCTTCATAAGCATCAACTAAAAATAAGATTAAATCAACTTCTTGAAAAGCATTTTGCGCGATCTTGACCAATTGCTGTCCCAGCTTTGAATGGGGTTTATGAATCCCTGGTGTGTCCAAAAAAATGACTTGTCCTTCATCATTGGTTAGTATGCCACGGATCTTGTTTCGTGTTGTCTGCGGTTTATCGGACATAATCGCCACTTTTTCCCCAACAAAACTGTTCATCAAGGTTGATTTACCTACATTGGGTCGTCCAATCAACGCAACAAAACCTGAGCGCACACCATTCATCTCCTTTCACTTATAGAGAACTAAAGAGGCCAACAATCGCGACTAGCAAGCCAAGAACAGCTCCAAAACTCATGGGAATCGGCTTGGGTTTCATGCGATAACGGGAAGCCACTAACATAACGGTTAACAACAAAACCAAAATGACACCGATTACATTGCCCAGCATGGTACTGATCAAGGCAGATACACAAACCGCAATCGAAGTGGTCATGCTTGGTTCCAAATGATATTTTTTCAACCGATGAAACCAACCTTTAACCATTAAGGTTAGGAAAAAGTCTGCTGCGATGATCGCTGCTAAACTGATACTTGGCTTAAATTTAGCCTGAAAACCCGAAACGAATAGATTAAGATAAGGATAAAATAAGCTTAAACCAACAATGACCGCTAAACCGGCAGTCAACAAAACAGCACCAGCAGCAACGTCTTTGGCAATTTTGGCCAAGGGATGATACTCTTCGGTAACCAGATCAACGATCGTTTCCANCGCGGTATTCATGAGTTCTGCAAATAAGACCAAAGTGATACAAATAAATAAAACAAGTACCTCCATTTTGGACAATGGTAGGTACAGACTCAATAATAAGACACAAATGGAAAGCACAACATGAATCCGCATATTCCGTTGTGTCACAACGGTATATTTTAATCCTTCCAATGCATAACGAAAACTTTTTAACACCTTGATGATCCACATGAAAAAATCACCTCTGTAAGCCAATCCGCTGCAGAATNGCTTCCTGTTTCGCAAACATCTCCCTTTCCTGCTCAGCATCCTGGTGATCATAACCCAACAAATGCAGAAAACCATGTACAGCAAGGAAGCCCAATTCGCGTTCCAGGGAATGGCCATATTCCGCAGCCTGTTGTTTCGCTTTGGGCAGCGAGATCACAATATCTCCCAGCGGTGTTGGCTCATCGGGTAGTTCTATGATCTCTTCATCCGTTTCCCATTGTGGAAAAGATAAAACATCGGTGGGACGGTCGACTCGCCGAAAGGTTTGATTGAATTGTTGAATGGTTTGATTATCGACAATTTGAACAGAGACAGCACCGTTTGCCACCTGCTCCACCTCTGCAGCTGATTGCAAGGCGCGATCCAACCACGCAAGTGCATCTTCCTCATTTTTTGTGAGCTTTATGTGTACTTGCCGTTCGATTTGTAAGCTCATCTTTTTTATTCCCCTTTATTGCCTGATCATCTGGATACTCAATACGCGAATGAAAAATTCCCTGCAAGGTTTCGCAGATTGATTTTTGAATCAGATTCAATTCCTTGAGTGTCAGATCGCATTCATTAAATTGTCCATCCTCTAAGCGATCCTGAATGATCTTTCGCACCATATTTTCAATGCGAGCAGGAGTGGGTCGTTGCATCGAGCGAACAGCAGCTTCGACACAATCACAAATGCCCACAATGGCTGCCTCTTTAAATTGGGCCTTGGGGCCAGGATAACGATAATCCTCTTCCAAAACGGCAGATCCTTCGGCTTCTTTCAACGCTTTATGATAAAAATATTTTAACAGCGTTGTACCATGGTGTTGAGCTGCAATATCACGAATGGGTTCTGGAATGCGATGTTTCTTTAATAACTCAACCCCATCTTTGGTATGGGAAATAATGATGGACTTACTTAGATTCGGTGAAATTTTTTCATGTGGATTTTCGCTGTGAATCTGGTTTTCAATAAAAAATTGTGGACGTTTGGTTTTACCTAGATCGTGATAATAAGCGCCAACACGAGCAAGTAATCCATCGGCTCCAATTGCTTCTGCTGCCGCTTCTGACAGATTGCCAACCATAATGGAGTGATGATAGGTTCCAGGNGCCTCCAACAATAATTTTCGCAATAACGGCTGATTGGGATTGCTTAAATCCAATAATCGCAATGGGGATAAAATGCCAAAACCCGATTCAAACAGCGGCAAAAAGCCAATGGTTAAGACAGCAGACACCAAGCCACTACCTAGTCCAAACGCAATGGATTGTAACATCACGATCCAGTTTCCTTCTGTTGGTACAAGCTGATAAATCGCAACAATCAAGGGAATGGTTGCGAGTGAAGCCAACAGTCCTGCGCGCAAAATAGAACTGCGATTGCGCACATCGGTGAGCGCAAAAGCGCTCACAATGCCACCTACCATTGAAACCAATCCATAGCGCAAATCAAAAAGCAAGTATTGATTATCACCATTATATATTACACTGGCAATAATCCCCAATAACAAGGNGCTCCCCAAAGCGAGATTCAAATTCAAAAGCAACGTGATCAACATCGCACCAAAGGCCACGGGCGCAAGATATCCAATCGTCTCCCATTCTAAATTTTGGCCAAGCGCAATGATTTTCATCATGATGATGGTTACAACGAGAATCGTAAAATACATGAGCNGCTTTACATTATCGCGATGAATTTCGCAATGAAAACGCTGCAGATAATAAATGCTAACTGCTGCAATCAATAATACTAGCAAGGCCAAACCGATGTAAGGAGCGATATCGACACCAGTATGAATAAAGCCAAGTTCTTTCAGTTTTTGATATTGATCATGCGTGACGACTTCGCCTGCGCCAACTACGACTTGGCCTTTATTGATCAAAATCGGTTTGACGCTATCTCGTGCGGCCTTTTGCAGAGCTTGTGTCCGCTCCGGATCATAGATCTTATTGGGAACAATAGNTAATCGCACAATTTCCCTAGCGATCATGCGCGCATCATTGGAAAGCACAGAGGTGACCAAAACACTATCAACCGCATCTCGTTTCTGCGCTAATTCGGAAGCTTTCACTCCTTCTTTTAAAACATCGTACACAATTTCCCGCGAAACCAAACGCATATTATTCAATTGATCCGGTGAAACGGTCAACAATTTCTGAAAAACCTCATCGCGCAACGGAAAAGGGGAACTTCCTTTGATTTTGGCAAGTTTGGTTTTGTTGTTATATGATGAATGAAAAAGAATTTTTCGTGTTTCCGAGAAAAAGCGATCAATTTTTTCAATTTGCAAATTCATTAACTCTTCATCTGTACGAAATTGCGGTTCAACCTCCTGAACTGCTTCCTCTTTGGCGCGTTCCGTCGCAGTTTTATCCACAATCGTAACAGGGGCAAAAATAGTCTCCTTGCTAACTTTGCCTTCCACAATTTGATATCGCTTCGGAAGAGCAGGTTCCATTAACAACAAATAGAACGCGATCACAACGATCGCGTAAATCAAATACCGAATGCGAGTACTTGTGCGAAAGGACTTTGTTGGAGGTTCCTTTTTTTCACGCATGCGAGAGGCTGCTACCCATAAAAAGGAGGGTAGCAGTCTTCACCTCCTAGTTGCGATTTCTNAGCTGAATCGACTTCTTCTCATACGCGTCAATAATCTTCTGTACAATTGTATGACGAACGACATCTTCCTGCACAAGATAAATAAATTGAATATCGGAAATGGTCTTAAGAATCCGTTCGGCATCAATTAGGCCAGACTGTTGCCCACGCGGAAGGTCAATCTGTGTTACATCACCCGTGATCACCATTTTGGAACCAAAACCCAACCGCGTTAAAAACATCTTCATCTGTTCAGGCGTTGTATTTTGCGCTTCATCCAAAATCACAAAGGAATCTTCCAGCGTCCGTCCCCGCATATAAGCCAGCGGAGCGACCTCAATCAGACCACGTTCCATCATTTTGGTGACTTGATCATGCCCCAACATATAATAGAGGCTATCGTATAATGGCCGCAAATACGGATCAACTTTCTCCTGTAGATCACCTGGCAAAAAGCCTAAATTCTCTCCTGCTTCCACAGCAGGACGTGTTAACACAATCCTCTTGACCTGCTGATCTTTGAGCGCAGTCACTGCCAAGGCAACAGCCAAAAACGTTTTACCTGTGCCCGCCGGACCGATGCCAAAGACAATATCTGACTTCTTGATAGCAGCCACATACTGTCTTTGTCCCAGGGTTTTGGCTCTCACAATTTGCCCTTTATATGTAATGCCAATTTTTTCCTGATAGAGCTCAAGAATTTCATCTGCCAGACCCTGTTTGGCTAATCGTTGCGCATAAATAATATCCCGCTCCGTCAGTTTGACTCCCTGCCGGATGCAAGCAAGTAACACCCGAAACAAGGATTTACATTCTGCTACATCGCGATCAGGACCTGAGAGAACAATCTCTTCACCACGAGATACGATTTTGGCATTTGTATTCTCTTCAATTCGCTTTAAAAACAGATCNTGTGGTCCAAACAAACTCATTGCTTCTGAAGCATCACGTAATGGAATATGAATCTTTTGTTCACTACTTAATGACAACGGATCATTCTCCTTGTAAAATCGGCTTTGGAACCGCAATATTTTCAATTACATCAAAGTGTATCTTCAAATAAACTTTACCACGCTCGAAACGTTGGTGCAAAACTTTTTCTACTAAAATCTTACCATCTTTCCCTAACTTCCGCTTTAATTCATCCTCTGCTCGTTTTTTTCCAACTGACACCGCTTCTGCTTCTTTCAATTTTTCCGTTACTTTTTTTGTCTGCAAATAATTTTTTTCAATCCAACCAAAAGGAAGTTTCCATTTTCCTAGATAAATCGGTCGAATGTGATCAACGATCTCGTATTCTCGAAACTTCGGCTGAAAAAAAGGCCAAGCAAAGATCCAAGAACGAAAATAAAGCTGGATTGCTTTTTGGGAATCACCTGTTAGCACATTTCGCGCTAGCATAACTGGTACTTCTACATTTGCTTCATACCACACCTCACCCAATACTTTCCCTTTAGCCCCTATTATATTGCCGGACGATTCTTTTTCCAACTCTCCATAAACTCCAGATACCAATAAATCTCCTTTTTTTACAATATCGTGAACTCCCACTACGGGATTCCCTTTTTCGACTCGCATGTCCGTAATCATCGCATCTTTTTTAGCAACCAAATGGACTGGCCCATAGGAAGGTAGCGAATCTTTTTGTCTTTCAACCTGTTTTTTCTCGACGATTGTGACCAAAACACGTGTCCCTTCCATTTGTAAACCAATCCAGGTTGATTCCGGTAGCTGTGAGAGAAGACGCTGGCGAATTGTTTCCTGATCTTTAATCCGGTATTTGAATTGTCCTACATAAACCCCTTCTTGCTTGAGCAACGCACGTACTCGCTCTTCCGATAGATGTTCAAGACCGTTAATATCAATGCGCCAAATAAACGAGCTTAACAAAATTAATAAAAAGATAAATAGAAGAAAGCCCACATAAAAGGATTGATTGAGTCGAAGATGCTTCAGCCAGAAGGGGAAGCCGATTTTCTTTAAAATTTTCATTTGCAAGCGATATTTTTTAAGAAGTTGTACAGTCCGTTGAAAATCCGTTAGCAGAACGGTAAAGACAATCTGATCTCTGGACAGCCAATAAATGTTTTCCAAATGAAGTTGGGCTTGTACAGCATGATTTAAAAATGAAGAGATTGAATCTTTCGAACCCTTACCCAAAAGCTCCACTTTGCCGTGTGAAAAACTGAGCCATTTTTCCTTGGACAAAAACCCTTACCTCCCTTTTGGGATATACCTGATTTGGTCAATCTCGCCTGTCATAAGAATGATATATGCATTCAATACCTTTATTTTCAGCTTTTTCCCTGATATTGCGAGCAATTGCTGCTTTGTTCTTACTTTTAATTCTTCACTGCTAAAAAATTGAATGCCCTGATGATTTTCNATCTGCAGATAACCATTCTGAACCCATTCGATTCGGGGCTCTGCTGATATAACATCCATTGGCAAATCCAATCGTTGCAACACCTGATTCTTCAATCTCTTCATCGCTCGCCCTCCAATTTCTCTTATACTTTTTATGCATTTGCTTTAGCGTTTATGAAAAAAGAAAAACCNGCAGTTATTACTGCAGGCTTTGAAAATACAAGACTATCAGATTACTCGTTCAAGTTTTTCTAAAGGCTTGCTTCCGAACGATATTCATCCCTCTGCAAAAGTTGTTGCAGTTGATCCGGGTAGTCTGTAAACATGCCACTCACTTCAAATTGGATAAATTGCTCCATTGTATATACACTGTTTACGGTATAAGGTCGAACCAAAATCCGATGTTGCTGACAAACCTCAAGCCAATCGCGTTCAACAGTCGAATAATGGGGATGTATCGCATCTGCTTCCATCTGTAAAATGTACTCCCAAGGTTTCATTGGAAGATCATGGACATCAAACAATGCAGCGATGGATGCCTTTGGATTCATTTGCTTNATTCGCCTCAATGACTGGTGATTAAAAGACGAATAAATTACGCGATCCACCATTACAAATCGATTGACTTCACGCAAGACTAACCGTTCAATCCCATCATAGTGAACTCGATCTGTTTTTAATTCAATGTTTAACTTAATATGCTGATGTGCCTCAATCAATGTCAAAACTTCCGCTAAAGTAGGAATTCTTTCACCAACAATATTATTTTTGGGATCACAAATCTCAAATTCTTTCAACCGTGCTAGTGAAAAATCTTTGACCCAGCCTTTGCCATCTGTCATCCGATCAATCGTCTCGTCATGGAAAACAACCAGCTGCTGATCCGCTGTCATTTGAACATCCAATTCGATCATATCAACCTTTATTTCAATAGCCTTTTGAATCGCAAGCAACGTGTTTTCAGGAGCGATGCCCGAAAATCCACGATGTGCAATCACTTCTATTCTCTTTTTCATTCTCACACTCCTACTCTTCTAAGCTAAACTCCACTATCACTCTACTCAACTCTCACCAAAATCCTTCACAATAATTCAATTTACTTGATTTCGGGCAAACGATTGCGATGGAGAAGTCTTTCCTTGGCACGAGGCGGCCCCAGAATTACACGCATCACCATTCCCTGCCGATAATCAAAGGTTCTTTGTTTGCATGTTCTTTTGCGCTTTAACGATCCTATCTTTGCCGAGCTCCTCTCCACTTTTCTCTTGGCTTCCATGCTATTCACCTTTCATCTTATTGGTTTTCTTCTTCCTCTTCTGACTCCGACTCTCCGATGCTCCGCCGCATTTTGGTATCTGCTTCAATATTCTGCAAATGATAGTAGTCCATGACACCCAAATTTCCATCTTTTAATGCCTTTGCGATTGCCAGCGGAACCTGTGCTTCGGCTTCCACGACTTTTGCCCGCATCTCTGCTACTTTGGCAACCATCTCTTGTTCTGCCGCAACCGCCATTGCTCTCCGTTCTTCCGCTTTGGCCTGCGCAATACGTTTATCCGCTTCTGCCTGATCAGCCTGCAATACAGCACCAATGTTTTTCCCAATTTTGACATCAGCAATATCAATTGACAAAATCTCAAACGCCGTTCCTGCATCCAAGCCTTTTTCCAAAACAGTCTTGGAGATACTATCCGGATTTTCTAATACGATTTTATGATTTTCGGCTTGGCCATTGGTGGTTACAATGCCTTCCCCAACACGGGCTATGATTGTCTCTTCGCCAGCTCCACCTACCAAACGATCAATATTGGCTCTGACTGTCACGCGGGCAACGACCTTCACTTCAATACCGTCCTTGGCAACAGCCGTAACCTCAGGTGTGCTGATCACCTTCGGGTTCACACTCATTTGGACTGCTTCCAACACATCACGACCCGCAAGATCAATTGCGGCTGCTCGTTCAAACCCGAGGTTAATATCTGCTCGTTGTGCAGCAATTAAAGCGTCGATCACACGATCTACGTTTCCACCCGCCAAGTAATGGGTTTCAAGCTGCGAAATCTCTACATTCAAACCTGCTTTCTTCGCTTTGATCAATGGATTCACAATGCGTGGGGGGCGAATACGACGCAAGCGCATACCGATTAAGGTGGTCAAACCAACATAAACACCGGATGCCATTGCCGTAATCCAAAGCATAATTGGAACAAATGAAAATAGAATATATAAGGCAACAACAGCTAACACAATAAAAATAATCGTTGATTGATACACAATATCCATTCTTATTCACCACTTTTCTCCGAATTATGTTCCTCCTCGTTCACTCGACGAACCACAACACGTGAACCTTCTACCTGAATCACAATCACTTTCACATTTGCGGGGATTAATTCCCCTTCACTCACAACATCTTCTCTGCGATCTCCAAACTGTGCAATGCCAGCAGGTCGTAAGGGTGTAATTGTTTTTCCAATCTTCCCTAATAATTCTTCGCGATTTTCCGATGACCGATACCCTTCTTCATTTTTTTGCTCAGAAGTCAGTATAATCCGCTTCCACATCAGCTTCATTCCAAAAAATCGGATCAAAATCCATAACACCAAAATAGTAACACCGATGGCCACCGCAAGCGAAAGAATGCCCGTTACAACATTGGAAGCAGCAGACACAACGGAATAGATGATGAGCACTATTCCCGAAACACCAAAGATCCCTGCACCTGGAACAAAAAATTCAACAATTAATAAAAAAATCGCAAGCACAAACAAAGTGGGCGATAGCCAATTTCCATATCCTGCTTCCAATTGCGCATAAAAATATAGCGCAAAGGCAAGAAAACCAATTACACCGGGTACACCGATACCTGGATGCGAAAACTCAATCGCGATGCCAATTAAGCCAATTACTAATAACANTGTCACGATAAAAGGATTTGTAAAAAAATGCAGTATTTGCTCTGATATGACAAGAAAATTAATGAATGCCATAAAATCCCCCTTAGTCATTATATCAAAATCATACGTCAATTAATAACTGCAAAAAAA
>JGI1652J44930_10000612_pt1 | contig 13869 bp, 15 predicted proteins | sample NewIslsDNAsample_FD_44930 | JGI IMG/M metagenome (IMG submission 44930)
CCTTTGGGATCCCCGCTGGGAGGCAAATGGAGTCAGTACCGGAACCATCCATTGGACATTCACCGGGATGCAATACCTGGGCATCACGTTCCGGGAGCTGTTTCAGGAGGTCAAAGCTTCTGCCGAAGAGGGGACGGACGAAGAAGAAATGGGATATCGTCTGTTTGTGCTCGGGGATTTGCTGGAACACCGCATCCACGCATCCGCTGAATTGCCGCTGCGTTTTGTCCGCATGCGGGAGAGTTGCGAACAGATTTATGATGACCTGGAGAACTTTATCGAATGGTTGATTTGCAATGAGAAAGAGGGGTATTCCGACTTTTACCGCGCGAAAGATCTTCTGCGCATGAAATTGGAGCAGGAATTGCGAAAGGAATTTGTGCTGAGGGAGTTTGTCGGTTAGGGGTTCGTCACGGCTTTTCGCAGGCTGCTTGATGAGGAGTCAAAAGGCGCCGGGGTCTTTCTTTGCGCCGTTAAGGGGTTCAANCGGCGGACCGGGAAACAGTTCCGGGGCCAAANCTTTTTCGGCGAAAATTGTGTTATACTTGGGTGAACAGGCCACGGATCGGCGGTTTTTCTTCGGCCAGGCAACCTCCGGTCCGAATGCTATAATATGTTTAACCGACTTTCCCATTAAAAGGGGCGATTGATTGGCATGTTTCATCGCAGGGAAACACGGCCGGTAAAGGTGGGAAACATTCAGATCGGCGGCAACGATCAGGTGGTCATACAGAGCATGACCACCACCAAAACCCATGATGTGAAGGCCACGGTGGAGCAGATCCGCCGGCTTGAGGAGGCGGGTTGTCAGATCGTTCGGGTGGCGGTTCCGGACATGCGCGCCGCCGAAGCCATCCCGCTCATCAAGAAGGAAGTGTCGGTGCCGCTGGTGGCGGACATTCACTTTGACTACCGCCTGGCTCTCAAGGCGATCGAGGGCGGGATCGATAAGATCCGCATCAACCCGGGAAACATCGGGCGCCGGGACAAGGTGGAAGCGGTGGTGAAGGCGGCCAAGGAGAGGGGCATTCCCATCCGCATCGGCGTAAANGCGGGGTCCTTGGAAAAGCGGATCCTGGAAAAATACGGATATCCGACGGCGGACGGGATGGTGGAAAGCGCCCTGTATCACATCGGCATCCTTGAGGATCTCGACTTCAGGGATATCGTGGTTTCGCTTAAAGCCTCCGACNTCCGGCTGGCCATTGAGGCTTATCAGAAGGCGGCCGCCGCGTTTCGGTATCCCCTCCATCTGGGCATCACCGAATCCGGCACCCTTTTCTCCGGAACGGTGAAAAGCGCGGCCGGCCTCGGAGCGCTGCTTGCCCAGGGGATCGGCTCCACCATCCGCATTTCCCTGAGCGCCGATCCGGTGGAGGAAGTGAAGGTCGCCAGGGAACTTTTGAAAGCCTTCGGCTTGGCGTCCAACGCCGCCACCTTGATCTCCTGTCCGACCTGCGGACGCATCGAAATCGATCTGATCAGCATCGCCAACGAAATCGAAGAATACCTGGCCAACATCAAGGCGCCGATCAAGGTTTCGGTGCTCGGGTGCGCCGTCAACGGCCCCGGCGAGGCGAAGGAGGCGGATATCGGAATCGCCGGCGCCCGGGGAGAGGGCCTGCTGTTCAGGCACGGCAAGATCATCCGGAAAATTCCCGAGGAGAAAATGGTCGAGGAACTGAAGAAGGAGATCGACAAGCTGGCGGAAGAATACCGCCTCAAGCAGTCCGTCGGGCAGAAAGCCTGATAGTTTTTCGGGAGCGGGGCCTCCGGCGCCGCTCCTTTTCTTTTGCCCCGGTTGCGTATAAACCGCCTCCGGCCTTGGCATACTATGGGCGAACCACCAAAAAGGGGGTCGCAAGATGCGTCGGTTGGCTCTGTTACTGGTGATTATCGGGGCACTCAATTGGCTGCTGGTGGGATTGTTTCAATGGGATCTGGTTTCGNCCATCTTCGGGGGAGACGCGACGCGTGAATCCTCGATAATCAGCCGAATCATCTACGCTTTGGTGGGATTGGCCGGCATTTACGCGATCAAGTTTTTGTTTGAGGATCGCGTGCCTGCCGGCGAAGCCGGCGGCGGCGAGTGAGCCGCCCCGAACTTGCGAAGGCTGAACAAAAGAACCGTTTCCGCGGGAGACGGTTCTTTTTTATGGCGGCGGCGGGAAATCGGAAGGGCAAAGGCGTATCGATATAAGGGAGAAACCCATCGCGGAACGGCCGAACGCGCTTTCGGCCGGTTTCGCCTCGGAGGAGGGAGAGCATGCGCAGGCCTGTCATCGGAGTGACCGCTTCCCGGGATGAACGGGGAACGCTGTCGGTGGGCCGGGAATATCTGGAGTCCGTCCTGAGGGCAGGGGGGCTTCCGCTGATTGTCCCTTATGTGGAGGGGGACGAGCCGATTCGGGAGATCGCGGAGCGGATCGACGGGTTGCTGCTGACCGGGGGCGGGGACATCGATCCCGCCTGGTTCGGCGAGGAACCGATTCCCGGACTCGGTTGGGTCGATCCGGGAAGAGATCATCTGGAGATCTTCCTCATCCGGCGGATGCTGGAGGAGAGAAAGCCGATCCTGGCCATCTGCAGGGGGTGCCAGATTCTGAACGTGGCCGCCGGAGGAGACATGTTCCAGGATTTGTACCGGCAGCGGGAAGATCTGCTTCAGCATCAGCAGAAGGCCCCCCGTTCCCACCTTTCCCATTCGGTGGAAGTGGCGGAGGGTTCGCTGCTGCACCGAATCGCGGGGAGCACGGCCATCAAGGTGAACAGTTTCCATCACCAGGCCGTTCGAAAGCCGGCACCGGGGTTCATCGCCTGTGCCAAGGCGAAGGACGGGGTGATTGAAGGGGTGGAAAGCGTCCGCCATCCCTTCGTTTTGGGAGTGCAGTGGCATCCGGAACACCTGGTGGAGACCGATGCCGTCTCCCGCCGTCTGTTTGAGGCCTTTGTCCAGGCGGCTGCATCGGCCTGACGGTTTGAAAGCGGGATTACATGGGATTACATATCTTCCCCATGATACCCCCCTTCCCTTTGGAGCACACTACGACCTGAAGGGGGGTGTGCGTGATCCGAGTGCTCGCATCNTTTTTCTGTATTTTGTCTTTGCTCGGCTGTCATCCGGTTCAACAGGAACAGCCGGCGGAGCGCCTTCTGCCCATTTCCCACCACCGGGAAGTGGACCGTCCCATCCCCTTCATCCTGCGGGCGGATGGGAAAGAGTGGGTACTGGATCTTCGTCGGATAGGGTTTGACGGAATCGATCCCACCACATTGGACCGCGATGCCTTCGATCGATGGCTTCAGCCCATCGAGCGGGAACTTTACCGTCCTCCCCGCTCCGCCCACTTCCGCAACCGGGTTCTTATACCCCATCAGATCGGAAGAAAAGTGGACCGGCAGGCGATTGAAGGCTGGTTGGACGTGGTCCACGACTACACCGGGCGACCCTTGGAGGTTCCCTTCATTCCGCTGAAACCGTCCATCACCACGTCCGATCTCAAGGGGATCCGCCAGAGGCTGTTGGGGACCTACTCCACCCGCTTCAATCCCGGAAACGTCAATCGGACCCATAACATCTTGCTGTCCACGAAGGCGATCGATCATGTGGTGGTTGGCGTCGGAGAGGTGTTCTCCTTCAACAAGACCGTCGGCCCGCGCACGCGGAAGCGCGGNTACAGGCCGGCGCCGGTGATCGTCAGGGGAGAATACAGTGAAGGAATCGGAGGCGGGATTTGTCAGACCTCATCCACTTTATTCAACAGCGTTGATCAGGCCGGGCTCCGCATCATTCAAAGGGTGAGCCACAGCCGGGAGGTCACTTATGTGCCGCCCGGGAGAGATGCNACGGTTTCCTGGGGCGGACCCGACTTTCAATTCCAGAACCAATTGAATCGGCCGATTTTGCTGGTGGCCTCCGCTCGCAACGGGTGGTTGACCGTTTCCGTGTACAGTTCCGCCGACGTTCAGCACCGGAANAGACCGGTTCCGAAACCGCCCAGGGAAGAGCCGGACACGCAGCGGGCCCGGCCCCTGGAACCCAACGCCAGGCCGGGTCATCCGTAGCGGCAAAGGCCTCCTGTTTGTGCCCCTCTTGATCTGGGGCACTTTCAATTTTTGAGGAAAAACTTTTCAGCGGGAGAAGGGGAAACCCATTTCGTCAAATCGTCGTTTAAAGGTTGAGGATGCGCATTTGGAAATATGGATGAGGCGCATCCCATTTGCTATAATATAAGGCGCTATTCGAACTAATCTGTGGTTTGTGCAAAAGGAGGCCTTGGATGAGGAAAATCGCTTTGATCGCGCTGGGGGTCATCGTTCTTCTCCTCTCCGGCACCTTGGCCGTCTATGCAATGCGAAAAGAGGTGACCGTCTCCTTCACCGATAAAGAAAAANCGGTCAAGCTGCAGGTTCTGGGGGGCACGCTGGCCGAGGCCCTGGAGGGGCACGGTTATAACGTGGATCAGCTGAAAAAGCAGTATGTGCCCAGCGTTCCCTGGGACCAGCCTCTCAGCGACGATTCGGTGATTCAGCTGACCTGNAATTGTTCCGTCGCCCTGGAAGTGGGGGGCAAACGCCTCGGCACCTACAAGACCAAGCAACTTACCGTCGGAGATTTCCTTAAGGAGCGGAAAGTGGANCTNAACCCCTGGGATGAAGTGAACACCCCCCTGGATGAGCGGATCAAAAACGACATGCTCATCGTCGTGGACCGGGTGGAAAAGCGGATCAAGAAAGAAGTGGAGACGGTTCCCTACAAGACCGTGAAAAAGAAGGATCCCCAGCTGGCAAGCGGGGAAGAGAAGGTAGAGAAGGAAGGCAAGAAAGGAAAACGGATTTACGAAGTGATCGTTACCTATAAAAACGGGAAATCGATNCACACCGACAAGAAAATGATCGAAGAAATCGATCCCGTCGATCGGGTCGTCAAAGTGGGAACGGGAGAGAACGTGACCACCGCCGCGGATGCACCCGCGAGAGCGGCGGCGGGAAGCATCGCCGGCTATGAATATGTCCGGACGATGATGGCGGAAACCACGGGGTATACCCACACGGGCAATCGGACGGCGACCGGAACATGGCCGAAGAGGGGCACGCTGGCCGTCGATCCCCGGGTGATTCCTCTCGGGACGAAAATCTACATTCCGGGATACGGCGTGGGAGTGGCGGAAGACACCGGGGGCGCCGTGAAGGGAAATGTGATCGACCTTTTCTTCGAGACCCGCAGCGAAGCCATTCGATGGGGGCGCCGCCACGTGACCGTATACATTCTGAAGGATTGATGGAGTGGGAAAGCACTCCGATTTTTTCTTTTTCTTTTCTTTTTGGAAAGGACAGGTTGGTCTTTGTTTCCGCGGGGGTTCGTTGTATACTGAAAAGTGGAGGAGTTTTCCTGTGAGGTGTGGATTCCATGGTCGGGCGCAACGATCCCTGTCCCTGCGGAAGCGGACTTAAATACAAAAAGTGCTGTGAACGGGTGGTNGCTTTCCGGTCCGCCGANCGCGCCCGGGAATCGAGGGAATCGGAAGTGAAATTGGCCCTGTTGTCGGAGCTGAATCAGTGGTTTGACCGGCAGATGACGAAAAAAGCGGTCTCCGAATGGGTCGATCACTTCAAGACGGCAATGGGGCTTCCCCTCCATCAGCCCATTCCTTCCAATTACATTCACATTTTTCGCTTTTGGCTTCTCTTTGATGCGCCTTGCATGGACGGAAGGCGCCCCGNCGACCGCTGGAGGGAAGTGGTTACGCCCCTTCCGGATCGGGAGAAATGGGTTGAGGAATTGTGCCGAATACACCTGGGCTGTTACGAGGTGGTGGAGGTCGGAGGGGACGAGGCCCGCGTCAGACCGCTTCCTTGGGGAGAAGAGGTTCCCGTCCGCGTGACTGAACCGATCGAAAAAGGGGCAATCGTCATCGCCCGCCTCTCTCGGTTGGGAAACCGGTATGAATGGTTTGGCCCTTATACTACTTTTTTCCACGAGATGAGAGGGGAGATACTCTTGTATCTGAAGCAGTTCGCGGACAAAGAGAAAGAACTCGATCGGGATTTCTGGGTTCGGGAAGGGCTCGGCGTTCTGGGATGGTCGATTCGACGCGCCAAAGACCGTGAGGAAATTTCCAAGATCATTGAATCGGTGGAAGAGGTGGCGCCGGCGGCGGAGAATCTGATTCCGGTCTCCCTGCCGGAACTGCCCGAAGGAGAGCGGAATTGTCCGGAAGCGGTGAACCATCAGCTGCAGCTGTTTTTTGAGGATGTGGTGTCTCCGCTGCAGCGGCGGACCCAGGAGTTGTACGGGCGGACGCTCCGCTTTTTCCGCGATTACGTAGCCACCCATTTCGGGAAAGCCTTTCATTGGCGGGTTTTGGACGAGGATGTCCTGGAGCACTTATGCGGCGTCTGGTATGTGGATCATGCCGGGGGAACCCCGGTCGGNTCAAAGATTTTTCTGAACACGCTGAAGCAACTGTTCCGCTGGCTGAATGAACAGGGAATGGCTTCGGTGTATTCCGCTTACCGGCCGGTCTACATCAAGCTGATCCGGTCGTTGCCCTTGGCGCTGGAAGCGAAGCGCTGGATCAAGGAACACGGGGTCCTGCAGGAGGAGACCAAAGCTCCGACCTTGACGGGCACTTTCATGATGACCCTTTCGGCGTCGGGTCCCCTTCTGGCAGTGGGTGGCAAGTGGTTGCCCATCAACCTTCGGGGATANCCCCCCAATTGGACGGACAACCGGTTCTGGGTGAGGGGGGTGGTGGCGGTGCGGCAGTGGGACAGCTTCTTCACGAAAGTGGAGGGTGTCTACCCCGTGACGAAGGATTGGAATGCCGCCCCCGAAACCAAGGTGTCCGTGGAGAATCATCCCTGAGCAGGCGGCCTGAATGGAGGAGGCCGCTTTATTTTTTGGTTAAAAACCGCCGGAACGACAAAAATACCTGGAGAGGCGAAAAACCACGCCCAATCCATGTGGGTACGGGAGTGAGAAGGGTGTCCGTCACCCTCCGTCTGCCTTCCCGCAGTCTGGTTTTGCTGTGCGGGGCTCCGGGATCCGGAAAATCCACGTTTGCCGAGCGGCATTTTGCCCGGTCGCAGATCGTCTCCTCGGACCGGTGCAGGGAGATGGTTTGCGACGATCAGGAAAATATGGCCGTTCATCGCGAAACCTTTTCCCTTTTGCGGCACATCGTCCGGTTGCGCCTTTCCCTGGGGCGTCTTACCGTAATTGATTCGACGGCCCTGGATAGGAAATATCGGACCGCGTACCTTTCCCTCGCCCGTCGGTACCGCTTTCATCCGGCGGCGATCGTGTTTGACGTTCCCTACGAGCTATGTCTTAGGCAGAATGAATGCCGCAGTCGCCGGGTCCCTCCCGAGGTGATTCGGAACTACCACGCCCTGCTGCAGAAGACGAAGCGCTCGATCGGGAATGAAGGGTTTGAGAGGGTGTTCATCCTGGGTCCGGAACAGATCCGGTCCGCCCGAATTGCCATCGGGGATAAAGATGAATGAAGAGGGGACATTAAAAAGGAGGAATCCACGGAAAGGGGAGTATGCCATTGATCCGTCTCTTGCGCAAGTTCACGGGCCGCAGGCGGGAGGANAAAATCAAGGAATTGGTCAACGAAGTGAGCCGGGAGTTGGGAATGGAAGAAAAACGGGACCTGCGGGATGCCGGCCGGGAAAAAGGGGAGGAGAGGGATTCCTCTGAATGAATACCGGGAAAAAGGAAATCGTCCGCCCCCCATCGAAGGGTCGGCGGCGCGGAACCCCTTCTATTGATGGAAGGAGGTTCCTTTATCCCAATCTCTTGGGGGGAGGCGGCGTTTTTCCCGGAAGCCCCTGCCGCGGGGAGCCGGGGAGGAAAGAGCGGTTTGGGCACTCCAGATGGAGTGCTTTTTTTGTGGACAGGGGACGCATGCCTATTTTCGCGTGTCCGCGGTTTCCGCGATCGTCCAAGGCGAATATATCTGTGGTTAGAATCGGGATGAAAGGAAGGATAACGTGAAAAAGCGAAAAAGCGCAAGGCATTCGAGACGGAATCTCTTCCCGGACGAGCGGATTCTGGACATGTTGGACCGGATCACGGATGAGGAACAAAACGAGCTGTTCCGTCGGAACAAACCGACAACGAAGCGAAATACGGATTCCATCGAACGGTCATCCGCATGGCTCAGGCCGTCGGATGAAGCGAAAGTTTCCGGAGCGGAGGAATCCGGGGAACAAAAGTCTTCCTCCCGCGAACCCGGAGAGGCGGACCCGACGCCCTCCGATCGCCGCCTGACCGTATACACGGATCACTTGGCGGACAACGCCGTGACCAATGAAAAGCTGGCCAATCGGTCCGTCGACGGTTCCAAGATTCAGTACGGGAGCATCCAAAAAGACCATTTGGCCGACTTTTCCGTCGACGCTTCCAAATTGGCGGAAGGAGCGGTCACCGACGCCAAAATCGCCCCCGGATCGATCAAGGAGCATCATCTTTCACCGGAATCGGTCAGTGGGGATCACATCCGGCGGGAGACCATCCAGGCGAAACATCTGAAGGAAAACAGCATACCGGGCGATCGCCTGACCGATCGTTCGATCCATGGAACCAAACTGAAAGAGGGCAGCATTCAGTCGCATCATTTGGCGATCGGCCACGTTCAGGGCAAACACCTGGAGGATGAAACCATCACGGCGCAAAAGATCAAAAGCGGTTCCATCCTTTCGCGCCACTTGACCAGCAACAGCGTGGACGACACCAAACTGGCCGATGAATCGGTCTCCTCCTCCAAGCTGCAGAAGGGAGCCGTCACCTCCGAGAAATTGTCCCCCGAGTCCGTAAAATCGCTCCATCTCACCACCGCCGCCGTCAGGAAGGAGCATTTGGCGGACCGGGTCATCGAAAGCCGACACCTGAATGATGGCGCGGTCACCTCCGAAAAAATCGCCGCCGATTCGGTCGGACAGGATCATCTGCAAAAGCAGTCGGTGTCCGGCGAACATCTCGTTCCCCAAAGCGTTCAAGAGAAGCATTTGGCCGACCGTTCGGTTATCCGTTCGAAGATTGCCGAGCGCGCCATTAGCTCCGGTGCGATCGACGATGGAGCCATCCAGGGCCGACATGTGGACGACGGCGCCATCGGGGAACACCATCTGGAAGAGCGATCCGTCGGCAGTCGGCATATCAAGGAGGGGGCCGTCCGGGGCGAACATTTGGCAGACAATGCGATTTCCGGCACCAAGCTGGCCGATCGGTCCATCACCACATCGAAGATCGCCCCCGAATCGGTATCCACCGACAAGTTGGTCGACTACTGCGTCACAACCATCAAGCTCGGAGAAGGCGCCGTCACCTCCGGAAAGCTGGCCCATGCGAGCGTGAAGGATTATCATCTGGCGGACGGCGCGGTCAGCTCCGGGAAGCTGGCGCCGGAAAGCGTGATGGAACACCATTTGGCGGAGGGGGCGGTCTCGTCCCGGCACATTGTTCAGGGAGCGATCGCTTCCGAGCATCTTTCTCCGCGGTGCGTCACCGGTGAAGCTCTGGCGGACCAGGCGGTGACCGGCGAAAAGATCGCGGACGGTTCCATCGGTCCGGAAAAGTTGAATTTCCCGGTTTTTTTCCCGCCGGTGATGCAGTGCGGAAACGCGCCCTTTTCGATCAGTGAGTCCGAACGGGAAACCGAAGTGGAGGTGCCGCTGGATTTCCCCTTTGCCCATGAGGGTTACGTGGTGGTGGCGATGACCGACCGATCCGGCTGCTGGGCGCTTCTCCGGGAAAGAAAAACGGAATCCTTCACCCTGGCCATACAACACGACGGAACCATCGAATCGCGGGTGGAGGGCACGGTTTTCTGGATCGGAATGGGGCGCCCCGATCCGGCCGCTGAGGAGCTGTCCCCCGGGGAAGCCGAACCGGCTTCAGCGACGGAGGAGGAGGAACGGGAACAGGTACCGGACNCGTTTCTGCTCAACGGAGATGCAAGGGAGATCTCCGAAGGCGCCTCTTCGGAAGAAGTCGTTTCCACGATTCAGTCGATCGCCCCGTCCGGCGATTCTGGGGAAGAGGAGGACTGACCGGCGGACAAAAGAAACCCTTTTTCCGCAAAGGCGGAAAAAGGGTTTTGTCTTGGAACGGAATGGGTTCAGCGGTAGGACGGAGTGCGCAGATAAGAGGCGATTTCGGCGATTTTTTCATTGGCGGCGGTCAATACGGAGGAGGGAATGGGCTGGTTCCGCAAGTGCCCCTTCATGCTCTTATTGCAGCGGATGGAAGGCGGACCCAATCGGAGCAGGGTTTCGTCGGAGGAACCAAGATCCGGATGGGGGGAATCGGTGGGGATGCGCAGACGGTAAACCGTTCCGGAGGCGACATCTTCGATCTGGATGTCATAAACGGGCGGATGCTGTCTCCGGCGAACAAACCCTTGAGACGTCAGCGTCTGATCGATCACCCGGCGGGGACAGACGATACCCGTGATGCGCTTGGCCAGTAACCGCATGTCGCTCCTCCTTCAGGCGATTGGTTTCCCTACCTTTTTCCCTTCCTGGACAAGGTTCAATCCCGTTTTTCACGAATTGCGGCAAATATGGAGACGACTATTTCAATTTATGCGTCCTTGGTTTACGATATGATCAGTGGAGAGGAGGGATTGCTGTGAACCGAGCCGATCTTCACACACACACCACGGCCTCCGACGGGCAATATTCGCCGGAGGAGCTGGTGCGCGCGGCCCGGGAAGCCGGGTTGGCCGCCGTCGCCGTGACGGATCACGACACGGTGGCCGGGGTGGAGCGAGCGATGAAGGCGGGGGCGAAATGGGGGGTCGATGTCATTCCCGGAGTGGAAATCAGCACCCTCGCGGAAGGAAAGGAAATCCACGTTTTGGGCTATTTTCCGGGGGAAATCGGCCGGGATTTCGCCGAGAAGCTTCGCTCGCTCCGGGAAGTCCGCCGAAAGCGGAATGAAATGATGGTGAACAAGTTGAGGGAGCTGGGGATTCCGATCACGATGGAGGAAGTGTTGGCCAAAAAGCGGGAACAGGCGCCGGAGGCGAACGTGGGTCGGCCCCACATCGCGGAAGTGCTGGTCGACAAAGGGATCGTGTCATCGATCGATGAAGCCTTCAAGCGCTTCCTGGGAAAAGGGGGAGCGGCCTATTGCACGCCGCGTCGCATCTCCCCCATCGAGGCCATCCGGTGGATCTCCGAGGCGGGGGGCGTTCCCGTTCTGGCCCACCCGGGAATTTATGGGGACGACGAACTGGTTGAGTCGCTCATCCGAAACGGTCTCGCGGGGCTGGAGGCTTATCACCCGGATCATGACCCGGAAGCGGAACGGCGTTATGAGGCCTTGGCCGAAAAACACCGGTTGATCGTTACCGGGGGGTCCGATTTTCACGGAGAACGCCACGGCATTCCCTATCACGGCCCTCTCGGAAGCCGCACCGTTGAAAGGGACCGGGTGGAAGCTTTACTTGCCCTGAAGCGGAGAGGTTGACTTTCCCGAAAGCCGCTTGGACATTTTCCGGTGAGGGATGCCCGCATCCATAAAGGGAGCGCCCTGAACCNGNTATCCCAATTTTTCGTAAAAGGGAACCGCATGGTCTTGGGAGTGNAGGACGATTTCCGAAACCCCCGATTCGGCGGCGTGGCGTTCGACCGTTTCCATCAGCGCGCGGCCGATTCCTCGCCCGCGGTAACGGGGGAGGACGGCCACCCTTTCCACTTTGGCCACCTTTGGAGCGATGAGGCGAAAGCGGGCGGTGCCCACCGCGGCGTCCGAAACATAAGCTAGAAAATGGGTGGCGGTTTCATCCCACTCATCCTGCTCCAGCGATTCGGGAACCTGCTGTTCCCTGACGAATACGTCCCGTCGCAGGGCGAGGGCGGCGTTTTTTTCCTCTTCCTTTTTCGCCGTGATGACCCGGATCTCCATGTTGCCCGTCCTCCCNGCATGGTCTTTCCCCGAGGGAAGGATCAGTTTTTCCCCCTGAGCAGGAAGCTTTGATAGACGGTCCAGGACTCGTTTTCCAGTTGATACAGCAGGTGAAAGCGATCGACGAGGCTCGTCAGATCGAATTTCTTCAACCGCAGGCTGCCGTAGATGTCGTGCAGCTCATCGTCGGACAGCTCCTGTCCGATGGTAAGGTGCGGGGTGTAGTCGAACCGGCTTTTGTGGTAGATGGGGTCCGAATTGATTTTTTCGTGGAGTCTGGTCACCGGTTCGTTGTCGGTCAACGCCAAGTAAATCACGTTGGTGATGGGATGGAAGGTGCTNACCTTGTGGAAATGAATGGTGAAAGGAGCGGTTTCTGCGGCGACCCTTTCCAGATGTTCCACGACTTCAGGCAATTTTTCCTCTTCCAGTTCAAAGGCTTCCTTCAGGGTGATGTGCGGTTGGATCAGCGTGTAGCGGGGATCATACCGTTTCCGGAACGAGTTGGCCACATCTTGCACCTTTTTTTGCGGAAAAATGGCGATTCCGTATTTCATGGGATTCCTCCTTTATGTGAAAGGATTATGCCGAAAAAAATTGTCGGGGACAAAGGCGCCGGGGCCCCTCAGCCGTTTCGGGCTTTCAGGGCAGTCTTCGACAGAAAAAAGGCAATCATTTTTATTATACCTCGGCAATTCGGCGGGATAAAGATCCGGATGGATTGAAACATATCCGATCCGAATTGTGGTATCATGGAGGGAAAGGAGTGAATGGGATGGAAAAAAGACGCGTTCACAGCCGGGAAGTGAAGGAGGCCGCCTTGAGGCGGCTGAGAGAACGGGGAGTGACGATCGAGGAGATTGCCGAGATCGTTTACCGGATGCAGGCTCCCTATTGCGAGACTTTGACGCTGGATCATTGCATCGAGAGCGTGCTGGCGGTCCTGGAGAAAAGGGAGATCCAGCATGCGATTCTCGTCGGGATCGAATTGGATCAATTGGCGGAAAAAAAGGCATTGTCCGAACCCCTTCAATCGCTCGTCGAAGGGGATGAGGGACTGTTTGGCTGCGATGAAACCCTGGCCCTGGGTTCGGTTTTCGGTTACGGCAGCATTGCCGTCACCACCTTCGGCCATCTGGACAAACACAAGATCGGGGTCATCGGTAGGTTGGACACCAAGAAGAACGGGAAAGTCCACACGTTTTTGGACGACTTGGTGGCCAGCATCGCCGCTTCGGCTTCCAGCCGCTTGGCCCACCGGCTGAGGGATGAGGAGGAGCAGCTGGAGGCGGAGGAGTTGAGGGACAGAAGCGCCGGCTGATCGGACCCAAGNCCGCCGGGGCGGGAAAAACGGAGCGAATGCGTTTCATTAAAGCGCAAGGGACCGGGCGGCATGAAACCGGCATCGGGTAGACACACTATTTTGTGGAGAAAGCGGATTTCGTTCATCCCGAAGGAGTGGAGACCATGAGCTGCTGGATTTACTGGGCCAAATTGTACGATTCCCGCTTTCAAGCCCGATGTCTGGCCGCGCGGATGACGGAGGACTGGTGGGTTTACGGATACGACAGTCCGGCGGAGGTGGAGGTTTTCCGCTCCAAGGGCGGGCGCTACGGGGTCCGTTACATCTGGCGCAAGGATGAAAAAGGAAGCAAAAAAAATTAAAAAAACCCCTTGCATTATTCGTTCACATGGTGTATATTTATAGCTGTCCTTCACTTGAAGTCTTCGGCGCGGGGTGGAGCAGTCGGTAGCTCGTCGGGCTCATAACCCGAAGGTCGCAGGTTCAAGTCCTGCCCCCGCAACCAAATGCATGGGAGAAGCGGGCGATCAGCCCGTTCCCGCGGAGCTGTGGTGTAGAGGCCTAACATGCCTGCCTGTCACGCAGGAGATCGCGGGTTCGAATCCCGTCAGCTCCGCCAGGATGTGGGCCTATAGCTCAGTTG
>JGI1652J44930_10000615_pt1 | contig 13859 bp, 16 predicted proteins | sample NewIslsDNAsample_FD_44930 | JGI IMG/M metagenome (IMG submission 44930)
ATCGATTCCTTGAATCGAATCATCATCGACACCAGGACTCATCGATAAATAATGGTCTAACATCAGTTCGCCGCGAGCCACTTCATTTCCTTTAATTTTTAAGCGATATTCATTCGGTTGAAGCTGAATATTATCACGAATTCGTACGACCGGAATCACCAATCCTAATTCCACGGCTAACTGTCTACGAATCATGACGATTCGGTCTAATAAATCTCCCCCTTGATTAGCATCTGCCAGTGGGATTAATCCATACCCAAATTCAAACTCAATAGGGTCAATATTTAATAAATTAACAACCGATTCTGGGCTTCGCATTTCATCCGTTGCGACTTCTTCTTCCACTTCTTGCAATTCTAATTCATCTTGTTTGTTATTTTTCGTTAGCATCCATCCACCAAGAGCAAGAACTCCAGCAATCGGCATTGTTAATAAATCAGAAATAGGTGTTAATAAACCTAATAAAAATATAGTTCCTCCTGCCACATATAACATATACGGATAGGAAAATAGCTGGGATGTAATGTCTTTACCTATATTTCCATCGGATGCTGCACGAGTGACGACAATCCCGGTTGCAGTTGAAATGAGCAAGGCAGGTATTTGACTAACAATCCCATCACCGACGGTTAATAGTGAATAATGATTAGCAGCATCTCCCATACTCATTCCTTGTTGCATCATTCCGATAACCATACCAAAAATTAAGTTAATAAACACGATAATAATTCCGGCAATCGCATCCCCTTTAACGAATTTACTTGCTCCGTCCATTGCCCCATAAAAATCAGCTTCACGACTTACTTTTTCTCGTCTTTCTCTCGCCTCTTGTTCAGATATGATACCTGCATTTAAATCTGCATCAATACTCATTTGTTTCCCTGGCATCGCATCTAATGTAAATCGAGCTGCAACTTCCGATACCCTTTCAGCCCCTTTTGTAATAACGACAAACTGAATAATAACGAGAATGAAAAAGACGACTAATCCTACTATGACATTTCCACCAACGACAAAAGTTCCAAATGTTTCAACAACGCCCCCAGCGTCACCTTTGCTTAAAATCGACCTCGTTGTGGAAACATTCAGACCGAGGCGGAAAAGTGTCAATAGTAATAGTAATGATGGGAAAATAGAGAACTGTAGCGGTTCTCTCATGTTCATTGAAGTCAGCAAAACAAGCAATGCCAACGAAATATTAATAATTATTAATATACTTAACATCCATGGTGCAAATGGTATGATGAGCATCGCTACTATTAATACTACACTTAATAAAACTGACAAATCTTTTGCTGACATGTTGGTTCTCTCCTAGTTAACGGATTTCTAAATTTTTTGTTTAATTCGATATACATAAGCTAATATTTCAGCTACTGCTTTGAAAAACTCATCGGGGATTGCCTCTCCGATTTCCACTTGGTCGTGTAATGCTCTTGCTAAAGGTCTATTTTCAACCATGACAATATCATTTTCTTTTCCAATTAACTTGATTTTTTGAGCAACAAAGTCGACACCTTTAGCTACAACATACGGAGCATCCATTTTGTTCTCATCGTATTTTAAGGCAACAGCATAATGAGTCGGGTTCGTAATGATTACATCGGCATTAGGCACTTCTTGCATCATCCGTCTCATCGCCATTTCTCTTTGCCGTTGTTTAATTCTAGAACGAATCAGTGGATCCCCTTCAGTATTTTTGTATTCATCTTTAATATCTTGTTTGGACATTCGAATATTTTTTTCAAAATCATATTTTTGGTACATGTAATCTAATATACTTAAAAACAACAAAGCTACTGTTGCATAAAGACCCATCTGGATCGTTAATTTTGAGATGGTGAAAAACGAAACTTCCACTTTTTTATTGATTAACATTAAAATATCGTCCAAGTGAAACCATAAAAATAGAAAAGTAACAGTTCCAACAAAAACAATTTTTAATAGAGATTTAAACAATTCCACTAAAGCACGGATAGAAAAAATTCGTTTAAATCCTTTGATTGGATCTATTTTCTCAAGTTTCATTTTCAATGGTTCGGTTGAAAACAAAAAGCCAATTTGAATATAGTTTGAAAAGATGGCAGCTACTAAAGCTATGATCATTACCGGACCTATAATGAACATGATTTCTTGAAATAGGCGCTTTATAATGATTAATAAACTCTTTTCAGAAACTTCCATTAAGAGAAATGTTTGAAACGATTCACGGAGAATGGAGAGCAATCCATCGAGTAAATAAGGTCCTAACATAAACAAGGATAAAAAGACGAATAAGAAAATAATAGCACTGTTTACATCTTGACTTTTTGCGGTTTGCCCTTTTTTTCTTGTTTCTTGTCTCTTTTTCGGTGTAGCTTTCTCTGTTTTCTCTCCGGCGAAAAACTGTAAATCTAGTTTTAATATCATTAACTACACCCCAACAATCTCCATGAATGCTCTCATTGAACGCAAGATTAAATCAAACAATTCTCCTACGGTATAAATCATTACGCCAATAACAACAAATAAAACGAGAAAACTCACCATAATCTTTAACGGTAAGCCAACGACAAATACATTTAATTGTGGTACCGTTCTAGCAACGATTCCAAGTGCTAAATCGACTAAAAATAAACAAGCAACAACTGGAATCGATAGTTGGAAAGCAATGACAAACATCTGGCTAAATAGTTTCAATATGAATTGAACCATATTTTCACTATGAAAATGGATAAAAACTTGGTCCAACGGAATGAATTGATAACTATAGTAAATGCCATCTAGTAAAAGATGATGACCATTAACCGATAATAAAAATAGAAAGGCAAACATATATAAATATTGTCCTATAATAGGGCTTTGTGCGCCGGTTTGTGGGTCCATAACATTCGCAATCGCAAAGCCCATTTGAAAATCAATAAATCCACCTGCAATTTGAACAGCCGATAGAATTAAATAACCAATAAACCCTAAAATGATTCCTACCATTGCTTCTTTCAAAATAAGTATGTAATACAAATGATCGATTGGTATTGGTTCTGAATCAACAACGAAAAACATCGTCAACGCAAGAAAAAATGCGATTCCTATTTTAAACATTGCTGGCACAGTACGATAGGAAAAAATCGGTACCGTCAAGAAAAAGGATGCTACTCGAACGAATATGAGTAAAAATACTGAAAATGCAGGAAGAATATCTACCATTTATATCAACCTACAAATCTCGTTAAGTTGGAAAAAATCTCCGTTGCATAACTCACCATTTGCCCAATCATCCATGGAGCAAAAAATACAACTCCCACTAATACGGCAATAATTTTCGGAATAAATGCCAGTGTCTGCTCTTGAATTTGTGTTGTAGCTTGAAAAATACTGACAATTAATCCGACGACAAGGGCCAAAATTAAAAGTGGACCAGCAATAAATAAGATCATCATAATTCCTTGTTCAGCGATTGAGATAACATCTTCAGGAGTCATCAATTATTCACCTGCTTTACGGAAAGCTTTGTAGTAACGATTTGATTACTAAATACCAACCATCTACTAAGACAAATAACAATATTTTAAACGGTAGGGAAATCATTACTGGTGGCAACATCATCATCCCCATAGACATGAGGACACTTGCAACCACCATATCAATAACTAAAAATGGAATAAAAATCATAAATCCAATTTGAAAAGCAGTTTTTAATTCACTTATGGCAAAAGCAGGGACTAATGCCGTCAGTGGAATATCTTCAATCGACTCAGGCGCATCTGCTTTTGAATAATCTAAAAATAATGCTAAATCTTTTTGTCTTGTATGTTTACTCATAAATTCTTTAAATGGAACACTCGCCCGATCGTAAGCCTCTTCTAAATTTATTTCATTATTAAATAATGGTTTTAAAGCTTGATCATTGACTTCTTTAAACGTAGGTGCCATGATAAAAAACGTTAAAAACAACGCAATGCCGATTAATACTTGATTCGGTGGCATTTGTTGAGTTGCAAGACCTGATCGCACAAATGATAAAACTATTACAATTCTAGTAAAAGAAGTTAATAAAATTAATATACTTGGTGCCAACGAAAGAACCGTTAATAGAAGAAGAAGTTTAACAGATGTCGAAACATTTTCCGGTGAACTGCTATTAAAGAACTCCATAAATTCATTCATCGTTCTTGTTTTCCCTTCTTCTCGATTTCATCATATAGTTCTTTTCTCCTTTTCGACATGTCGGTCAATTGCTTTTGAAACAATTGTTTAAATTTCGTTGGCTCGTCTTTTTTGGTCGATTGCATTTCTTTTATATTGGAGAAAATGGATTGAAAAATATCTTTCTTGTTCGTTTGCTCAAATTGTTCTTGGACCTTAGTTAACATCGTTTTCACTTCAACCGGATCGGTAATTTCTGATAATAACTGTACATTTTCACCTACACCGATCACTAAAATCTTTTCACCTACGCGAACTAATTGAACAGATTTATTTCCTCCAAGTTGAGTACCACCTAGATTTTCTAATAGTTTCGTCGATTGATAGTTCCGACTCTTTTTTTGAATCCACTTCAATAGAAAATATAATAGGGCAACGACAAAAACTAAAGCGAATACGGTTCGAACGATATCGAGAAAAGTGACACCTACTTGAGAATCCGACTCATTTGCCGTTGCATCTATATTTTGCTTTTCTTTTTGCTCACTAACTTCGGATTGGTTATTATTCAATTCTTTTTTTTTGAAATATTCTTCAACACTATCGTTTTCAGAATTAGCAAAAGCTTTATGCGTTCCTTCAATTAAGAAAAACACACCGATGAAACAAATGAATAAGAAAAATATTCGTAGATGTTTTTGAAGCAATGTATTTGCCACCTTCTTAATTACCCAAGAATTTTTTTGATAGCTTCAATAACTCGGTCTGCTTGGAACGGTTTAACGATAAAATCTTTTGCTCCCGCTTGAATGGCATCGATTACCATCGCTTGTTGTCCCATTGCAGAACACATGATTACTTTTGCTTCTGGATCTATACTTCTTATATCTTTCAACGCTGAAATTCCGTCTTTTTCCGGCATTGTAATATCCAATGTAACTAAATCTGGTTTTAATTCTTTAAATTTCTCTACTGCTTGGAATCCATCAGCTGCTTCTCCGACTACTTCATAACCGTTTTTTACTAATATGTCTTTAATCATCATTCTCATGAAAGCTGCATCGTCTACGATTAAGATTCTTTGTGCCATAGTATTCCCTCCGTAAGATTATTTAAGTTTTTTTAGACGATCTTTTTGACTGACAATATCCGTCACACGTACGCCAAAGTTTTCTTCGATGACTACTACTTCACCTTTAGCAATAAGACGATTATTTACTAAAATGTCAACCGGTTCACCTGCTAATTTATCAAGTTCAACAATTGAACCGGAAGATAATTCAAGTATTTCTTTAACAGAACGTTTTGTTTTCCCAAGTTCAACCGTTACTTGTAAAGGAATATCTAAAAGTATATCTAAATTTTTCGTATCGGTTTCACTTTGAACTGGTACTTGTTCAAAATTAGAAAATACGGCTGGTTGCACGTTTGTTTGAGCTGAACGATTTACATTCACAGTAGTTTTTGCTTGCGATCCCGTTGGATTCATCATTGGTTCTTGTTTTAATAAAGGAGATTCAACTTGCGATTCTTTTGATTCGTAAATTGGTGTTTCCTCCTTTTTATAAGCATCAACGCTTTCCATATTTTGTTCTTGACTCGGATTCATTAATTCTTCTACTAATTTTTTAGCAAAATCTAATGGTAAAACTTGCATAATGGTAGAATCAATTAACTCTCCTATTTTTAAACGGAAAGAGACTTTTACTAATATATCTTCCGGAGGAAATGTTTCCTTTCCTTGTCCTTCCGGGAGAAACAGAAAATCAATGATAGGAGGAGATATATCTACCCTTTTATGAAATATGGTTGACATTGATGTAGCGGCTGAACCCATCATTTGATTCATCGCTTCTTGAACTGCGCTTAATTGAATTTCACCAATTTCTCCACTAGCATGTCCATTACCACCTAACATTAAGTCCGCAATAATAGCAGCGTCAGATTCTTGAATAATTAATACATTTATTCCGCTAAACCCTTGCGTATACTCTACTTGCACTACAACATAAGGTTGTGGAAATTCTTCCGCAAGTTTATTCTTAAACACTACCGACACGTTCGGTGTTGTAATTTCTACCTTTTGATTTAGTAATTGAGAAAGTGCCGTTGCAGAACTACCGAAAGAAATATTCCCAATCTCTCCAATTGCGTCCTGTTCCATTGCTGTTAAATAATCTGAAGTATTTAAATTTTCTTGATTGGCATCGTTCTCTTGAGAATCACCATTTAATAATGCATCGATCTCATCTTGAGAGAGCAATCCATCATTTCTCATTTGTGTCTCCCTCCTTGTAAGCTTCTAAAATTTGAAATGCTTTTTTCTTATTAATTATTCCAGGCTGTGCCAAAAACTTTGGAATACCACCAATTTTTACGACAATTGGTTTGTCTATTTTACTGTCAAGTTCAATCACATCACCTATATCAAGTGATAAAAATTCTTCTATAGTAATGGTGGATTTTCCTAATTCTGCAACGATTGGTATAATAGCTTTTTTTACTCTGTTTTCTAATGCATTTACTTCTTCTTGTTTTGGCTCTTTCTTTTCTGTTTGCATCCAATAATGAACGGATAATCGTGGTAAGATCGGTTCTAACGCTACATGAGGTAAGCATATATTGATCATTCCACTTGTTTCACCTATTAGAGCATTTAAGGAGATGACTACAACCGTCTCATTTGGTGAGACCATTTGTAAAAATTGTGGGTTCACCTCAAAATCCGAATAAATGGGATCAATCTCTGCAATGTTAGACCACGCATCTTTCATATGTTCAAACGCTTTTTCAAACATATTCGACATAATCGTTGTTTCAATTTCTGTTAAACTATCAATTTTATTAAAACTCATTCCCCTTCCGCCTAATACGCGGTCGAGCATCGCATACGCTATGTTCGGATTCACTTCTATCAAAATCCTACCTGACAGTGGTGCCATCTCATAGACATTTAATATCGTCATTTTAGGGATCGAACGTATAAACTCTTCATAAGGAAGTTGATCAGCTGATGCAACAGATATTTGTACATACGTTCTTAATTGTGCTGAAAAATAAGTTGTTAATAATCTCGCTAAATTTTCGTGTATCCTCGTTAAACTGCGAATTTGATCTTTGGAGAAACGAAGGGCTCTCTTAAAATCATAAACTTTTACCTTTTTTTCCGTCGTTTCTTTCTTTAATTCATCTGCATTCATTTCTCCTGTGGATAACGCGGACAACAACGCATCTATTTCACTTTGTGAAAGTATTTCTGCTGTCAAGGTTGTCACCTCCGTTTCATGTAAACTATATTTTTTTATTGGAGGATACTAGATGTAATATAAACTTGTACAACTTTCCCATTTTCTAACATATCATTTAGTTTTGACTTAATAACCTCTTCTAAATTTGTTTTTCCTTCAGCACCTTGGAGATCTTCCGGATTTAATCCTGATAAATGTTTAATTATGATGTTTTTCACTTGAAAATCTCTCTTTTCAATCTCTTTTTTAGCATTTGAACTATTTGCTTGAATTTTAAAAGAGATGCGTATAAAATCATTATTCTTAATATTCGTTGTTATTTCTTCAATATCGACAGAATGATCAAGAATATCGTCAATGGAAGGTTCACTTTTTTCATTACCGGATACATTTAAAATTGTAAAATATAATATCCCGCCTGCGATAATAATAGAAGAAAGAATTGTTAACATAATAACCATTAATTTATTCATCAGTATCGCCTCCCATCTGACGTAATGATACTAATCCAATTTTTTGGTAGTAGTTATTTACTAATTGGATAACTGATTCTTCTTTTTCTTTTACGACATATTTTTTTCCATTGGTTAAGGTAATGGTCGTATCTGGAAAAGCTTCAATTGTTTCGATAAATAATGCATTAAGTGTGAATGTCGTTCCATTTAGTCTAGTTAATGTAATCAATTTGAATCAGTGGGCTTAAACTAGGCGTTTAAGCCCCTACCTCCCTTGCTATAAACTTATCGTTTTAAGTTCACAAGTTCTTGAAGGATTTCGTCAGAAGTAGTAATGATTCTCGTATTAGCCTGAAACCCGCGTTGAGCAACAATCATCTCTGTAAATTCTTCTGATAAATCAACGTTTGACATTTCTAACGCACCGGAGGCAATGACTCCGCGTCCCTCTCCAGGCATTCCGATATTTGCTGTTCCAGAGTTAATAGATTCTTGGAATAAGTTATTGCCTGCTTTTGATAATCCAGATGGGTTACTAAATTTTGCAATAGCAAGCGTTCCAATTTGTCTAACTAATCCATTGGAATAGATTCCGTTAATTTCCCCTTGAGCACCAATATTGAAACTCTCGAGCATACCTTCCACATTTCCATCTGGGACTAAAATTGCTGATGATGAACCAGGATTATGAGTTAAACCGTTAAAATTTAATGTAATATTCATCGCAGTTCCAACTTGTGGAGTAAGCGTAATATTTTGAGTTCCAGCTGGATCTATCAATTGACCATTTGCGTCAAATTCCAATTCTATAACAACTTCAGGATCTCCTGACATTGTTAATTCCCACATTGTAGCAGAAGTTTTTGTAAAAGTAACATCAACTCGATGAGCGTTTCCATTTTCATCAATAACTTCTATTTGCTGATCGTAAATTGTACCCACTGTTGCCTGACTGGATAAATTTTCGGAAATATCAATATTAGTTGTAGCAATCGCAGGTAGTACTGCATTGACATTGACTACAACATCTCCTAAAACACCATTTTGATCATAGGCTTGTACTTTCAATCCATCACTGTTTACTAACGTTCCGAAATTATCTAAATAGAAGTTACCAGCTCTTGTATAATAGTTTGCGTTTCCTTGACGAACAATAAAGTAGCCATCCCCATCAATCGCTAAATCTAAAGAGCGACCAGTTGTTTGTAAACTTGATTGCGTATGAATAGTATCAATGGAAGCTAATGTGGCACCTAATCCTACTTGAGTAGGGTTTTTACCTCCACGGTTGGCAGTTGCCGCACTTGCCCCTGCAATTGTTTGATTCATAGTATCTTTAAAAGTCACTCTTCCTTTTTTAAACCCATATGTATTGACATTTGCAATATTGTTTCCAATAACATCTAATTTTGTTTGAAAGTTTTTCAACCCGCTAATACCGGAATACATTGAACGAAGCATACATTCATTCTCCTTTCATTTTTATTGGCTGCTTCTGTCGTTCCACAGCCAGGCCCCCTTTTAAAAGGTCCAGCCTTTATGAGTCAATAATGATTGTCCCATCAATGTTCGTAAAAATTTGAGAACTGGCTTCATTTCGATCCATGGCTGTAATGACGGTCTGGTTTTTTGCACTAACTATAAGAGCAGCATTATTTAATAACACTAGTGATTCTTTAACTCCCATTTGTTTTGCTTCTTTAATCTTTTCTCCGATGACTTCCCAATCATTTTGAGTAATATGAATATTTCTTTGCATTAATCTCAGTTTCGCATGCTTGCTAACCGTTAATTCACAATTTGGTTTAGCTATAGCAGCTTTAAAATGTTCCTTAAACGACGGTTTTGTAGTTGTCGCAAGGATTTTTGGTTGTTTTACCGGATAAGGAGTCCTTTGTATGCCAATGGCATTAGGTGGAATGAACATCTTGTTCGTATCCATTCATCACCCTCCTTATGTGATTTCTATTTTTGTGATATCTGAGGAGGTTATTTTTGATTGTTGTTCATCGTCTAGGTGATAAAGAATTTTTCCGTCTTTCCAAGATACAGCTATAACGATGCTTGTAGCCTCCTCGTTATTTTTATTTAACCATGTAACCTTCTTTCCTATTAAATGAGCGGCATCTTGTAATGATGCTTGAGATGAAGAAGGTTCATGAACTTCAGAAATATTTTCAGGATAAAGTTTTGTTCCATCTTTTAAAATAAACACAACATTTTGATCGATATATTGAATCGATTGAATAGTACCCTTGCCGGTTTTTATGATTGGTTCGGAATTTCCTTTTGAATACTCAATCGCGTGCCAAGTGACGTCTTTTCCAACAAATTGCTGAAAGGAAATCAATTGATTTTGCCATTGAGATTCAATAAATTTATTAAAGGTTTGATTTAAATTTTGCATTTGCTCTAGTGATGAAAATGATGCCATTTGTGCAATAAATTCTTTATCTTCCATTGGATTTAATGGATCTTGATTTTGTAATTGGGTCATTAAAATTTTTAAAAATGCATCTTTACCTAAATCGTTAGAAGGAGTAGTTCTGTTCCCTAAATTTACTTTTGAATAGAGCAATGATGGGTCAATGGTATTATTCATGGTATCACCTAAACTTCATAGTTTAATAAAGCTTCTTGTAAAGATTCAACGAACTCATTGTCTGTTTCATCGTTTGAATGGGTATTTTCATTCGAACGATCGTCCTTAGAAGAATGAAAATGTTGATTTTGCTGTTCAAACCTTTCCTGCTGTTGATAAATTTGATTCGATACTTCTAGTCTCTCAATTTGAATATTTTGTTGGGCAAATGCTTGTTTTAAAATGTGCAATTGAGATTCTATTAATTCTTTTGCCATTGATGATGAAGCAAGCATACGAGCAGTTAGTCCATGTTGATCTCGAATTAATTCAATTTTTAATGTTCCTAAATGAGCTGGATGTAGCTGTAAGTTCATTGTTTGAATATTACCTGAACGTAAAAATGTTGCTTTTTGCAAAATCGATTCAAATTGTTTCATTAATTGTTCAGAAGACACTGGTCGTTGTTGTTCCGAAAGTAAAACTAATTGTTCTACTTTATTCATATTTGGCAATGATATTGCCGTAGGAGTCAATTCAAGTGTACTTCCTTGAGTTTTATTAAGTTGAATTTTATAATATGGTGGATGAATCATTACATTTTCTACTGTTTTTGTGTTTGGACGATTCAAGATCGTTTGAAAAGTTGTTTGATTAGCAGATTTTTTTTGCTCCAATTGACGATTAAGTATTTCTTTTAATGATTGTAATTGTTCCTTTAAAGTTTGCCCCATTTGTTGTTGGTAGGCAGATACATCTTTATTAGCTAAAACATGGTCGAGATATTTAGCCACCTGTAAAATGTTTCGCAAATCCACTTCAGAAGCATTTGTTAGTATAGTTTGAAATTGTGATCGAAAAAGCTCTATAAAAGAAAGGAAATATTCTTCCATTCCTTGCATATCCCCTGATTCCAATTTCAATAACCATTCTTCCAACCGTTGTAAATTCATTTCCTCCATAGAGGAAACTTGTTCCAATATGTTTCGGATACTTGATTGTATATCTTCCAAAGAAAGATTTGCTAATTGAGTTGCCAATTCAAACGGTTCACCAAATAGAAATTGGATATCAGTATTGTCAATAGGGAAATTTAATATTTCTAGCAAATTATGCATCGATTGTGTTGAGTCTTCATTTATCAATGACTCTTCCATATTTGTCTCCAAACTTTTTAAATTGGATAGTAAGCTTGAGAAATTTTCATTATTTTTCACATTCGGGATTGTATTTTTCCCTTTATTTAAACTAATTTCATTTAAGGATAGTTGTACCGCTCCTAGTTTCACATTTTCACCTCCTTTCAAGTTTTGAATTTTTATTCATTTGCTAATAATGATGTAAATTTGGCTGCATCTTCCGGTGGCATTTTTTCCAACACAGCTGCTAATGTGTTAGCTTTTAAATTTGATAATATTTGAAGAGCCTTTTCATCNTCCATTTCNACTAGAATAGCTGCTGCTTTTTTGGAGGACATCGATTCATACGTTTTAACAATTTCCTTTAATTCAAGGTTTCGGTTCTCATTCTTCAGTTCTAATTCTTCCAATTGGCTTATTAATCTTTCATTTTCTAACATTAGCTCTTGAATCTCGTCCTCTTTTTCTTTTAGTTTGTTTTCAACCAATTTTATATAAGCTTCTTGGTTTTTAAGATCGCTTTGTAGTTCACCATAACGTTTTTTATAATCAGGTTCACTACTTTTCCCTTCTTTATCATCGGAGTCAATGAAAGAAGAAACGACTGGAATTTTTTCTCCTATGTTTTTCATTCCCTCAAAAACATTAATTCCTGAAACGGATAAAACAATAAGAACAACAGTAATTGCAAAAAAAAGGGGAATGATAAAAACAAATAATATCCATTGAAAAGGGCTATATTTTTTTTCACTTTGAACATTTTCTCTATTCATACACTCACCTAATTTCCCCTATTTGCCAATTGAAGCATCGTTAATTCATCCAACCATTTGCTCTCAAGTTTATCCATTTCATAGTTGAAGTTGGCAAAATCTTTTTCTTTCATTTTTTCAAATTTTTTAACTTCTATATTTTTATCCAACAATTTTTGCTCTTCATATTGCATTTTCATTCTAGCTTTCATGACTTTTTCTTGTTGTAATTGAATTTGTTTCATTAAATTAGCTAAAAAATATTGATGATGTCGAATCATTTGAACACTTATTCCTGTTTGTAATTCGTTACGTTGAATCTCTTCCAACTCTTCTTTCTTTTTTAATAGATGGTACAGCTTTGTTGCTTCATTTTCGAAAGTATTTAATGATTGTTCAAATTTAAGCTTTGCTTCTTCTTTTTCTTGCTCTTTTATCGTTAACACTTTCTGAAATTTAAACTGATATGTCATATTAATCACCAGCTTCTGAAAGTTGAATGAGAGATTCGATGCTTTCTTTCATAGATATTTTTTCATCCACTTTTTGTTTAATAAATTGAATAATTTTTGGATACATTTGAATCGCTTCATCTATATCTCTTGAAGATCCCTTTTTATATGCGCCAATATTGATGAGATCTTCCGACTGAATATAAGTGTTTAGCCACCCTCTAATTTTTTCTGATGCTGCTAAATGTTTTTCTGTTGATAAATGGTTAGCTAAACGACTAATGCTCTTTAACACGTTAATGGCTGGATATTGCCCTTTATTTGCCAACGAACGATCAAGTACAATATGTCCATCTAATATACCTCTTACCGCATCGGCAATCGGTTCATTCATGTCATCACCGTCAACTAAAACTGTGTAAAAAGCAGTTATCGTACCTTTATCATTTGTTCCTGTACGTTCTAACAGTTTTGGCAACAGTGCAAATACGCTTGGTGTATATCCTTTTGTTGCTGGTGGTTCTCCTACAGCAAGTCCCACCTCTCTTTGTGCCATGGCAAACCGAGTAACAGAATCCATCATAAGCATGACATTTAAACCACGATCACGAAAATATTCGGCTATAGCAGTAGCGGTATACGCTCCTTTAATTCTCATTAATGCCGGCTGATCAGAGGTTGCAGCGACAATAATTGATCGTTTCAGTCCCTCTTCACCTAAGTCTCGTTCGATAAATTCACGAACTTCACGACCCCGCTCTCCAATTAACGCAATTACGTTTATATCGGCTTCTGTATTTTTTGCAATCATTCCAAGCAAAGTACTTTTCCCTACTCCACTTCCCGCAAAAATCCCTACCCTTTGTCCTTTACCGATCGTTAACATACTATCGATCACTTTTACTCCTACTTGCAAAGGTTCATGGATCGGAGGTCTTTGTAAAGGATTCGGTGGTTCTTGTTCGGTTGGATATACAGACAATGTTCTTGGAAGTACGGAATCATCTAACGGTTGTCCTAAAGAATTGAGCACCTTGCCAATGAGCGCTGAACCAACCTTTATTTGTAATGGTTTTGAAGTACTTTCTACCAGACACCCAGGTCCTA
>JGI1652J44930_10000618_pt1 | contig 13836 bp, 12 predicted proteins | sample NewIslsDNAsample_FD_44930 | JGI IMG/M metagenome (IMG submission 44930)
TGTACAAGGTGTTTTTATGATACTTCCTCTTTTTGCAGATGGCTATGGTACAACTCATAGTAAAACCCTTTTGCCTTCAGCAGTGATTCATGCGTCCCTTGTTCGACAATTTTTCCTTCATTCAACACAAGAATGCGGTCCGCATGTTGCACCGTGTTGAGCCGATGGGCAATGACAAAACAGGTCCGCCCTTTCATCAGTCGCTCGAGCGCCTCCTGAATTTTCATCTCAGTCACCGTATCGATATTGCTTGTCGCNTCATCTAAAATTAAAATCGACGGGTTTGCCACCATCGCGCGGGCGATTGCCAAGAGCTGTCTTTGACCTTGACTGATGCCGCTGCCATCTTGCTTTAACACCGTATCATAACCGTTTGGCAGCTTTGTAATAAACGAATGGGCGTTGGCCCATTTCGCCGCCTGCTCCACTTCCTCATCGCTTGCCTCTAACCTTCCGTAACGAATATTATCGCGAATCGTTCCTTCAAACAAAAACGTATCTTGCAAAACAAATGCCATATGGGCGCGCAAGTTTGCGCGCTTAATAGAACGGCCATCGTGCCCATCGATGAAAATATGGCCGCGGTCAGGGTCGTAAAAACGGGTTAACAGCTGCAAAACCGTCGTTTTTCCTGCCCCGGTCGGGCCAACAAGCGCCACCGTTTCTCCAGGAGAGACAGAAAAGCTGACATCACGAAGGGCATCGCGTTTTTGATCATAAGAAAATACGACATGGTCAAATTCGACTTTCCCTTGCAGGTGTCCAAGAGAAATCGCTCCCGTTTCATCCCGTTCTTCTTTAGGCGTATCTAAAATTTCAAACACCCGCTCCGCGCCGGCCAGTGCGGACAGCAGCGTATTCCATTGGTTGGCCAAATCATTGAGCGGACGGGTAAACTGGCGGGCATACTCGACAAAGACAACAATGACTCCAATCGAAATGATTCCTTTAAGCGCCAAAACTCCGCCGACGCCGGCAATCAGTGCAAAACTTAAGTTGTTTAAAAAGTTCATCAGCTTCGGAATAAAGCCGGAATACGTCTGCGCCCAAAAACCGGCGCGCTTTAACTGTTCGTTTTTTTGCAAAAAGTCGTTGATCATTCTCCGCTCCTGCGAAAACATTTTCACCACTTTTTGTCCGGAGATGACTTCTTCGATAAATCCGTTCATTTCCCCTAAACAGCGCTGTTGCTCGCGAAACCGTTTTTGTGTCCGGTTCGTGATCCACTTCATCCCCGCATACATCATCGGAACGATCAGCAAGGTCACCAACGTAAGCAGCGGGCTAAGCCAAACCATCACGCCAATCGCCCCGGCAAGCGTGAGCGCGCTCGAGATCACCTGGATTGCCGTGCTGTTAAACGTTTGGCTCATATTATCAATGTCATTGGTGATACGGCTCATCAATTCGCCTTGCTGGCGCTTATCAAAAAACGAAATCGGCAGTTCATGAAAATGGCGGAACAGCTGTTTGCGGATCGCATAAACCGTTTTTTGCGCGACACCGATCATCCAATAGTTCTGCAAAAATGTCGAGGCGGACAGGGCGACATAAATAAAAAGAAGAAGCGCAAGCACCATCCAGAAGCCGTCTGTCCGCCTTTCAACTATATACCTATCAATCGCTTTCCCGACGACATATGGACCAAGCAGGCTTAAGCCGGAACTGATGATGACTATTATTATTGCCGCCAAAAGCCAGCCTTTTTGCGGCGAAACAAATGACCAAAGCCGCTTTAACGTGCCAATACTATCCCTCGCTTTCCGTTTTTGGCCCATCGTCGCCAGCGTACTATGCCGTGGTCGTAACATCGTTATGCCCCTTCTTTCCAAACTGCGATTCGACGATTTTTCGGTACAGTTCGCTCTTTTCTAGCAGCTCATCATGGCTTCCTTTTGCGAGCAGTTGGCCATCTTCTAGCAAGAAAATCACATCGGCTTCCATTGCCGTGCGGATTTTTTGCGTAACAATCAATGTCGTGCACGTATATTCTTTTAGCGCTTCGAGCAGTTTTGCCTCCGTTTTTAAATCAAGCGCGCTCGTACTATCATCGAGCAACAAAATTTTCGGATGGCCGACAAGCGCCCGGGCAATCGACAGGCGCTGCTTTTGTCCGCCCGACAAGTTCACTCCTTTTTGTCCGATCACTGTCTCGTAGCCGTCGGGAAAGCTCATAATCGTATCATGAATTTGCGCGTGTTTCGCTGCTTTTATTACTTCTTCCATAGAAGCATTGGCATTTCCAAAACGAATGTTTTCCGCGATCGTGCCGGAAAAAAGCAGCACTTCCTGCGGAACAAAACGAATTGCGGTGCGCAGCTGATCTTGATTCATTTGCCGAATATCAACGCCATCGATCAACACCCGCCCATCGGTCGGATCGTATAAACGGGGAATCAGCTGCAGCAGCGACGTCTTTCCTGAACCGGTCGCTCCTAAAATCGCCACTGTTTCGTGCGGACGGACGACAAACGAAATATCTTTTAACACAAGAGTGCGGCTGTTCGGATAGCGAAAAGACACGCGCTCAAACCGAATCTCTCCTTGCCGGATAGGCACGGCGCCGCCCTCATGCCCGTCTTTCATTTCCACCTCTGTTTGAAGTACATCCGCAATCCGTCCTGCTGATGCTTTGGCACGTGAAAATGCCATCGTAATAAACGTAAACATCGACAACGCTGCCGTAATACGGGTCGCATAATTGACAACAGCGACAACTTGACCCGCTGTGGCGCTCCCCGCTTTTATGTCGACTCGTCCAACAAAAAGAATAACAATAATCGCCATATTCATTACGAATAGCAATACAGGCGTAATGGTTTCCACTAAGCGCAAGGCGTTCATCGTCCGCTGCATTAATGACTCGTTCACCGTCATAAACCGCTCTTGCTCGTATACTCCTCTCATCCACGCTTTAATGAGACGCATTCCCGCCAGATTTTCACGCATCACGCTATTGACTCGGTCGAACGCTTGCTGGACGATGGAAAATGAGGCGGCCGCTTTATTCATCATCCATAACAAAAATGCCACTAATATCGGAACGGCAACAACGAACATGAGCGCAAGCTGCACATGAACAATTAATGACATCGCGACGCTAAACACAACAAGAAGCGGAGCACGCAAGGCGATGCGCAAGCTCATAAATACCATATTTTGCACTTGTGTCACATCATTTGTCAGTCTCGTAATGAGCGAAGCGGTCGAAAACCGTTCCACATTGGCNAACGAAAAGGACTGAATTTTTTCGAATAGATGCTTTCGCAGCGAAAATCCACACTCTTGACCGACGTAGGCGGCAGCAAAAGAGTTGGCAATCCCCGATGCAAACGCTAGAAGTGAAGCGCCGATCATCACCGCACCCCACGTCCAAACAACAGACAAGTTTTGTTTCATGACTCCATCGTCAATAATTTTTCCCATCAACAGCGGCTGCCATAATTCCACTAACAGCTCAATAAGCATCAGCATCCAAGCGATGATCATCCATTTGCGATATGGTTTTAAGTACAATAATATCTGCCGCATGTTGTCACTCCCCCGTGCCTATCATCTGAACCTCCACACGACTAAAGTCGGTGCGGTCTGACGTACTAAAGAGTTTTCCTACACCTGTGTGCAGGCACTCCATCTTGTTCTGTTAAGGATCATGGGCAAAATCTCACTGGTGTTTAGCGCTCTGCCGGCCCGGTTTAACATCGTTTTCCACTTTATTCCAAAACTCAAACCATGGACTTCGTGGCTATCTGCTTTTGTAACTTTTATTCTACTCGCCAAAAAAGCGTTTTACAATTTTTTGATCTTTTATGGAAAAAGACGACGGGCCGTAAATGAACGAGGGAGTGTTATACGAATACAACTGGATTTCCGTATATTTTCAATTTTGTATACAATGGTTCTGCCATATTTTCAGCAACATTTCCTGGCTGGCAATTTCTTTAGTGAGCGAAGCCAGCAACCGAGCGAGATCCTCTTCCCGCTCCACAATCGGAAACAATTTATCAAATTTTGCAATCGCCAATATCCTTTCTACCGTTTTATTAGTGGAAACGACCAATGCAATTTGTTTGTTTTGGCAAACCGCCTTTTTGAAAAAGTGAATCAATAATGCTAATCCTGTACTATCAATAAAAAGAAGTTGACTGACGTCCATTATGACGATGTTTCTGTCTATTTCTGCTAATGCCATTTCCATCTTTTGTCTTGCCGCCTGTTGCGTATGGTAAACCAAATTTCCTTTTAACCATATTTTCGCATACGTTTCTACCGATACCGTTACTAATTCAAAAGTGGATATCCGACGATCCATTCTGTCCTCTCCTCATTTTCATTACGATCGCACATTTGCCGCCTTCATGCGGCACGAATGACACCACATCCATCGTTTCCTTGATCAGTAAAAGACCGCGCCCGGATTCGGCAAGCAAGACATCTTCCAAGCTTTCCTGCCCCAATCGTTCGATCTCTTTTATCGGAATCCCTCCGCCTTCATCGGTTACCGTCACCGTTACCTCTTCCTCTGTAATTCGCCAGGATACGACCAACGCACCGTCATCTATTTTTCTTCCCAGCTGTTTTACTGCCTTTATGGAATTGACAACTGCTTCATGGACCGATAAGACAAACATATCGCGATCATGAAGGGAAAAGAAGCGGGCGATTTGCTTCGCCAGCAAATCGCAAAAATCAATGGCCTCCTCCGTCGCTTTGCATTGCATCGTTATTTCGTACATTGTTTTGCACCTACTGATACAGCTAATTTGGAAGTTATCCTGTCACTGAACTGTAATAGACAGCAAACATATATCATCGACAGGGCTTGTCGACGANTTTCCCTCTTCCATCAACATATGTAAAAACTGTTTGTCTGATAAATGNCTGTACATTTTTGTATACGTACGAATTTTATTCATGCTTTGTAAAATAGAGGAGTCGATTTCATCTAAAATCCCATCNGTATATAAAAATAGTCTTGTCCGCTTTCGGTAATGAATCACCTCTTTTTCAAACGGTACAGAAAACGGGCTGCCGATCGCCAATCCGCCCTTATCCAATTCAATGATTTCTCCGTCCTCGGAAACCAATAATCCGGCAGGGTGTCCGGCATTTGTATACTCGATCTGCTTCCTTTTCGTATCAATCACCAAATAAATCATGGAAAATAAATAGCGNATTTCATTTACCTCATCTGGAAACAAGTTTTGTACATGTTTCTCTAGTTCGGTAGCAACATACACTGGATCGATGACACGTACAATCAGTCCCCTCAGCAGTGAGCGAAGCAGCATGCTGACAAGCGAAGAAGAAATGCCATGCCCCATTACGTCAATAATAATGANGCCATAACGATCCCGATCAATTTGGTAACATGCATATATATCNCCAGATAAGTCGTCCGACGGGATATAAACCGCATCCATTGTTACTACATTGTTTTGGATCGGGGGCGTTAATAAACTTCGCTGAATTTTTTTCGCGAGCTCCACTTGCCGTTTGTGCTCGATGTCTTTTTGCCTCCGCCTTGTAATATCTTCAAACATCACAATATATCCGGTAACGTTTCCATCCGAATCGGTCACCGAAATGACTGCATATGCAACGTCGATTAATGTTCCGTCCTTTCGCTTAACCATGCACTCCCCGGCTTTTTTCTCTTTTAACGGATAGGAAAATACCTCATGATGGGGGTACTCATAAAACAGAGAAGATAAACTTTGACCAATGACTTCCTCCCGCTTCCAGCCAAATAACGCTTCAGCGGCATGTCCCCAGTCTTTTATCGTCATATTTTTGCATAACGGAATTACGGCCAGCGGGGCAGTTTGATATATGGCTCGCAACATTTGTTCCGATTCTGGCAAAGAAGCTGATGTTTCCGTATCGGTAAAACACCAGACGTAACATTCATCTGTCGCGCCGGAAAGCGCATATACTGTTAACATCTTTGTGCGCTTTTGGCCATTGTCCACGTAATGATCTATTTCCCCTTGCCAATAACCGCTTTCTAACACAGTTTCCCAAATCAATTCACACTTTTCAGCAATGCGTTCATCGGCAAGAAGAATATGAATAGATTGGCCGATTAATTGCTCCTTAGCATAACCGGTCAGTTCCGCTATCTCATCATTCACCGCTACAATTAATTGGTTTCGGTCAGTAATGATCATTCCACCACTGGCACGATGGTTAAACGTTTTTCCGATCACCTGTACATTTAGCTTCACCATTGTTCAACCCTTTTTCATCGTAATCTCTCATTATTGCCCCACTTCATGATAAAAGGTCACCTTTTGAACACAAGGCAACCATTGCTTCGAAACGGAAAGGTTTTCTTTTTTGATTTATTAAATTCGCTTCCCCCCCTCCTTTTCCTGCTTTTTCTTTGGAAAAAAAGATAGCCATTTTTTCCTATTTTCATGATTGCTGATTGAAATAACGGTGACGAATAGCTGCAATCACGAGTAAACAAATAGGAATAATAACTTGCAGCGGCAAGTGCAAATAGACCNTGACAATCCGTAATCCTTCCTTAATATGTTCGGAATAATTGTCAGCGATCGCAACGGATAATAACAACACAATGAACCCAAGAGAATAAATGAGACGGTGATGATTTTGCACTCCAAATAACTCGCTCGCTCCTACCACTCCAGCATAAAAAAAGAGCGAGATTTTAAAAAAGCCGCCAATAATAAGGGCAATCATGAAAAAGACATCGAGGCGTTCCAAAAAATTAGCAACTTGAATGTTTCGGATCGTGTCTAAAAGCGGGAACGTCGAACGGGACACAAGCTCTGGGCCAAGCACCGCCACATTAATCGCCATGGTAATGGCTAAATTGATGCCGCTTAGNCCCATACCGATAATAGTCGCTTGTTTTGNTTTTTCCGGATTGTTTAAATACGGAAATATCATCGCAAATACGATCATTTCCCCAAACGGCACATAAAGTGTTTCCGTAAACACTACTTTCCACACAGGCTTCCANCCATCCGCCAGNACCGGCTCCAAGTTATATAAATGCACTAACCCTGCNCTTATGACCAAAATAAACCCGCCGATTGCCAGTACATAAAGAAACGTCAAAAACAGCTCCCCTGTCCGTGCTAATACCTCAATGCCTTTATACACACCATACATCACCGTCAATATCATAATCGCATTTAAACTAAAGAGAGGCGTTTCCGGATAAGCAAACGTCAAAAGCAGCTCTCCGAAGTCCCTGAGCACCCGGGAGGCAAGATAAAGAAAATAAACGGTATACACAAACGCAAGCGCTTTGCCAAACCAAGGTCCGATAATGTGTTGCACATAGGATGTTAAGGGAATATCCGGATAATAACGGTAGAGGCGATAATAAACCAAAAACAGCAATATGCCGCCTACCATTCCTAACAAGATCGCCAGCCACACATCCTGCTTCGCCCGCACTCCAAGCGGAATGACGAGCGCACTGCCATGTTCAAACAGTATGATGAGCACAAACAATTGCCGTGCGCTAATTTTTACTTTTTCCATTCCAGTTTCCCGCCTTGCTGTTGAAATATATATGGTTTATTCCGCAGTCCCGTCCGGCGGATAAAAGACTCAACTTTTACATTGACCTCCAAATAAGGGAAATATGATTCATTCCAATTTTTTGCTATTTTCCTCCATTCGTGTGGATAGGAACGATACACGGTTTGACCAAATCCAAAAATATCTGTCCTCTTTTCTTTTGCTCTTTCAACGGCGTCAAGGACTTCCCTTTTTATGGCCTGTTCTATCGCCGTTTTCAGCATTAAAAGCTGCTTTGGATCGTTTAAGTCAAGAGGCACCAGCACTTCACCGATGTCTCCTTCTGTCTGAATATGAACGGAAACAGACGGCTTCCCATTTTTGATATGGGCGGCCACACTCGTTTGGGACCGATCTACTTTATAGCTAATTGCCTCTTTTTTCCCTTTCCATCCTGTTGTGATATTGGTTTGTTTAATCTTATCTAATACCCATAACACTCCGCGGGATGCTTCCCCATTAATCCATCCGACAAGTTTTCCGTCTTTAAACATCGCCAATCCATCTACATACAAGCGCGCATCCGGCTCGGAAGCTTGTATGCTTAATTGACGTTTTCCTTTTCGTACGTTCCCTTCAATTCCAACACCGCTAATAACAGGAGCTTTTCCTTGTGAAGAAAGATCTCTAATGATGTCTCCTACATGAATATTGATGGTTTCCCCCCACATTTTTTCTGAAAATTGCAATGTTTTGATAATTTGATTGGCAGAAATTTTATCAATGGGTGTTAATATTTTTAATACATCCTCCGCTGAATGATGGCGGGCAATGACCACCATGGAAGTCGCGCGAAACTGGCTGTTGCGCTCCATCGCGTCAAATAGCCCATCCAATCCTTCTCTGGCTACCTCCTCCCCAATCACGACCAAGTTCGTATGGGCATAATACGGAATCCGCGATACCTTTTGCGATGTTTTTCGGCTTGCCTCGACAAGGTTATTGCCTGTTGCTTTATAAATAGAAACCGGCACTCCACCGCTTCCTCCTCCTCTTTGCGTTGCCCCGGCCACATTTCCAGGGTTGACGACTTGGTAGATCATCATGTATTTTCCATCTTTGGTTTTATCCAACCCAACTGCGATGATAAAAGCCAAATCGGTAAGCTCTTTTCTGCTCCAGCATCCCGCAAGGATGATTCCACATAGCAAAATAGAAACGACCGTTGCGATNATTCGTTTCATGACGTTTCTCCCCTGTTTGAATCGNTTGAACTATTCGAGCNAGGCGGTTGTGGCTTCTGATTGTTCCCTTGGCGCTCAATATTTTTTTGGCTGATGAGATGCGGCCGATCTTTAAACGCCCATGTCGGCACACGAAAGAGCGTATCACCCATGTTAGCTGGAATGGATGGAGCCAATGGCGACATATATGGAACACCAAATGAACGAAGGCTGCATAAGTGAATGGTCATCACTAAAATTCCNATGATAATTCCGTAAAACCCAAANATGGCCGCAAGAACCATAAGCAAAAACCGAATGAGGCGGNCAGAAATAGCAATCGCAACTGCCGGCGTTGCAAAACTAGCCACCGCTGTAATCGAAACAACGATGACCATCGCCGAAGAAACAAATCCCGCCTCGACTGCCGACTGTCCAATGACAAGCGCGCCGACGATCGATACCGCTTGACCGACCGCACGCGGCAGACGCACCCCAGCTTCTCGCAAAATTTCGAAAGTGACTTCCATCACCAATGCTTCGACAAACGCTGGAAATGGAACTGCCTCCCGTTGCGCAGCGATCGCAATAACCAGCGGCGTCGGAATCATTTCTTGGTGAAATGTTGTCGCTGCAATATACAACGCAGGAGCAATTAAGGAAATAAAGAAAATAAGCACACGCAAAAAGCGAAGTGCCGTCGAAATATCAAAACGGGAATAATAATCTTCGACCACTTGAAAAAATTGGATAAACACAGCTGGAACAACCAGGACAAATGGAGTTCCCTCCATAAAAATGGCGACTCTTCCCTCTAACAGATTTGCGGCAACCGTATCCGGCCGTTCCGTATGATATACCGTAGGAAACGTAGTATATGTTTGATCTTCAATTAATTGTTCGATATAGCCAGATTCCAAAATACTGTCAATATTGATGCGGTTAAGCCGCTGTTTTACTTCTTGTACAATTTCCTCATTGGCGATTCCTTTTATGTACATAATGGCGACGTCTGTTTGCGTTACTTTGCCGATTTTCATTGTTTCCATCCAAAGATTTGGATTTTGAATGCGGCGGCGAATCAGTGAGGTATTGATGCGCAGCGATTCGGTAAACCCGTCGCGAGAACCGCGGATCGTTATTTGTGTTTGCGGCTCCTCAATTTGGCGATATTGCCCCCCTTTTGTGCTCGCGCATAAGGCCAACGGAATTCCATCAAGGAGAATAATCGTCTCTCCAGACATTAGTTCTGTAAATAACTCGGACCATTGAGAAATTTGCCGAATCCCGCCGACAGCGGCCAGTTTCTTTTCCATCCAGATAAATAGGTCTGCCGGCAATAAAGAAATTGGAAACGTTGCGGTCATGAGAGGTTCAAGTAAAAATTGGTACACATTTTTTTCGTCAACAAGACCATCGACAAAAATCATAGCTGCGCGAATAGTACGTTCATGGCCAACATCAAAGCGACGAATGACAATATCAGGACTGTCTCCCGTCGTATGACGGACAATATCGATATTCATTTCTAGTTGTGAATGAATGGGTTCCCCCGGAATATCCTGCGCTTGGCCGCTTTGATCTTTTCCTTCTTTCCCCTNAATTTCCTNCTTTTTNTTNTGTAATCCCCACTGAAACAACATTTACTTTCCCCCTTGCTCCNAACTCATGCATTTTTCATTATGGGCAACGAAAAAAGTGGATATACAAAATCAAAACAAGAAAGAAAATAAAACAAGAGAGAAAGGTTTTACAATTAGGACAAAAACAATAAACATCATTTTAACGGCAGGTGGTACGATGAAATTATTGATCATCAAACTAATTATGATCATCNCGCTAGCCGGCATCGCTATGGGAATGGACAGACTGCTTGGTTNCTCCTTTTATCAATCCATTNACAATATCCTTTTTCCGNTTCGAGTGATGAAAGGTGCTGAGATGATGATTTTTTTCATATTTGTGCTGCTATGGATCATTGATTTATTCGCAGAAATCTTGAAGCATAAAAAATACCAAAAACANCCATNAGCAATTTTACTCCTCCCCCATGCGTGAAAATCCACCCTCCCCATCATGATGCTAACGCAAACAGGTTGAAAATACGCGCTTTTTCATGGTGTTGCGTCCCTGTCATAGAACTGTTTGAGTCCATTTGGCGCTCCACCCATTGTCAGNCCTTTTCATATGAAAAGATGGCTACGGACAGAAAAAAGAGAAAGGCTGATGCGAAAGCGAAAACCTTTTCGCATCAGCCTTCTTTCGCTATTTTCTCTTTCTTCCAAACGGAAGCAGCCTCAGTGAATTCAGCAAGACAAGCAAGGTTGCCCCCATGTCGGCAAAAATGGCCATCCATAAGGCAAGCCATCCCGGAATAATAAGCAGGAGCGCCAATAATTTTAAGAATAGGGCAATGGCCACGTTTTGTTGAATCATGCGCAGCGTTTTCCGGCTTAGGCGGATCACATATGGAAGTTTTTCCAAGTCATCACCCATTAGCACAATATCTGCAGTCTCCAGCGCCACATCCGTTCCGGTATTTCCCATTGCGATGCCAATATTGGCCGCCGCCAACGCCGGGGCATCATTGACGCCGTCACCAACCATCGCAATACGATCGAATTGTTTTTGCAATCCGTGAATAACGGTTAGTTTTTCCTCTGGCAATAGCTCAGCGCGCACATCGGCAAGCGGAAGACCCGCAGCAAACGTATGGGCGGTTGTTGCATTGTCCCCTGTGAGCATCACGGTTTGCGAGATTCCTAGTTTTTTGAGCGCCTGCAGCACCTTGCCNGCNCTAGGGCGCAGCTGATCGGAAACAGCGATCATTCCCAGCACGNTTGTTTCATCGCCCACTAGCATCACTGTATTTCCTTGTTTTTGCAACGTTTCGATTTTCGTATGAATCGTTTCGCTTAACGATAAATGCGAAAATAGTGAAGGTTTCCCAATATAATACATCGTTCCATTGACACGGGCTGCGGCTCCCTTGCCGGCCATTGCCCGAAACTCCCTAATCTCCATGCCATCAACCGACAACTGCCATTGTTCCGCTTTGCTCAACACTGCCGAAGCAAGCGGATGTTCTGACTGTTTCTCGATCGCAGCGGCAATTTGCAGCAATTGTTTTTCATTGATATGGCTTACTGGATAAACTCCCGTTACTTCCGGCGTTCCCGTTGTTAACGTCCCCGTTTTATCAAACGCCATCGCCTTAAGTTTTCCGACCTCTTCTAAATAGGCTCCTCCTTTGATCAACACCCCTTGCCTCGCCGCCTGTCCGATCGCCGTAACGATCGCGACCGGCGTACTAATGACAAGCGCGCACGGGCAGCCAACAACAAGAATTGTCAATCCGCGATAAATCCATGTCAGCCACTGTTCATCGAACCATAAAGGCGGGACGATGGCAACAAGCAAGGCAATCAGCATAATCGCCGGCGTGTAATAGCGGGCAAAACGGTCGACAAATTGCTGCGTTGGCGCCCGCTCGGCCTGCGCTTCTTCGACAAGATGAANGATTTTGGCAATNGTGGAATCTTCGNCGCGCTTTGTAACGCGCACCTCAAGCGCCCCTTCGGCGTTTAACGTCCCGGCATATACTTCATCGCCGCTCGTTTTTGCAACCGGCAGCGCTTCACCAGTAATCGCCGCTTCGTTGACCGACGATTCCCCGCGAATGACCACGCCGTCCATCGCGATTTTTTGTCCGGGTTTCACAAGAATCGTATCGCCGACCATCACCTCTTTGACATCCACTTCATACTCTTTGCCGTCGCGGAGCACGAGCGCTTTTTTCGGGGCGATATCCATTAGCCGCTGAATCGAACGGCGTGCCGTATCCATGGAATATCTCTCGAGCGCTTCGCTAATCGCAAAAAGGAAGACAACGACCGCCCCTTCTTTCCATTCTCCGATGCACGCCGCGCCGATGATGGCGATCGTCATCAATGTTTTCATATCAAATTGTAGGCGAACAAGATTGTTGATTCCGGTTTTTAATAAATGATAGCCGCCGACCAGGATGCTTGTTGCAAACAATAAAATCGCGGCAAGGCTCGTTTCGCCAACCGCATGCGCCGCGGCAAAGCCGCTGAGAAGAAACAACGCGGAAACGGCGGCAAGCACGTTTGTTTTCTTTTTCCAAAACGGCGCTGCTTTCTGTTCTTTCCGCTCCGTTTCCGGAATGACGGTAATTCCGTCAAACGCTCCCGCTTTTTCCAGCTCTGCGATCGACGCTTCGCCAATCACCGTTAGTTTCGCCGCGCCGAAATTGACTTCAGCATCTTTGACCGTCGCAATCGACTTCACATTTTTCTCAAACCGCGCCGCACAGTTAGCGCAGGAAAGGCCTTGAAGGCGGTACACATGTTTATTTTCCATCGTTTTCTGCCCCCTCTTTGGCGTGAACAAGCGCCAGTGCCACAAGCTGTTCGACATGGTCGTTTTTCAGCGAATAAAACACGAGTTTCCCCTCTTTGCGGTGCTTGGCGATTCCCATATCGCGAAGCAAACGCAAATGGTGGGAAGCAGTCGCCACCGTGCAACCGATAATCGTCGCGACATCACAGACGCATAGCTCTTTTTCAAGCATTAACGCATACGTGATTTTTAAGCGCGTCGCATCGGCCAGCACTTTAAATAGCTGTTCCACCCCGCTGATTTCATTGATGCGCTGCCGGACGGCATCGACTTTTTCCGCGTTAATGGAAAATACTTCACATACATCGTTCGCCATCTTGTCACCTTCATTCAAATATTCGTTTGAATATAGTATATTCCTTCATCAATAAACGTGTCAATTCATTCAAACAATAATTTGAATATCTTTCAATCAAAAAAGGAATCATTGCGATTCCCTTTTATCATTCCGCATTCCCTCGGGCTTTTGCGAGCAGATGATGATCTTTGAGCCACTTTTCGACATGCGTATACGTTTCTTTCCACGCGAGAAGAATGGTATCGCCGTCACTTTGTAAAAGCTCGATATCCCCCTGCCATACTTTGCCGCTATCGAGCATCGCGCTTGCCGGCTCTTCCATTAAGTCGGCTTTTAACGCTTCGATAAATGAATCAATTTGCTGCGGCTCGATGATCGTCAACGTTTTCTCGC
>JGI1652J44930_10000619_pt1 | contig 13835 bp, 11 predicted proteins | sample NewIslsDNAsample_FD_44930 | JGI IMG/M metagenome (IMG submission 44930)
CAAGGGCGCTGGTGCGGGTGGTTTGACCCGCAGTGATGTGCGGCGGGTCGCCGACGAGGAACGGGTGGTCGAGCTCGCTCGGATGTTGGCCGGTCTCGAGTCGACGCAGACCGGTCGGGCGCATGCCGAGGAGCTGCTGGCCACGGCCACCGAGTACAAGCAGGAGCAGCTGGAAAAGCGGAAAGGAAAATCGGGGAAAAAGGAGAGCAANGATCCTAACGGGTAGTTGGGAAATTCGCTTGTCCAACTCCCGCTAGGGGGCAAAACTCTGGCTCGGACGTGGTATTGCTTTCGGCGTGGCGAGGCATTGGTGCTGCCGAATTTGTCACCATCGGCGCATGAACATCACCGGTCTCCTCGCCCGTAAGCAGCAAAGCCAGCCAGGGATTGTGGGCACTGCTCGGGTGCAGCGGGATTGGGGCGATTTCCAGCGCCGGCTGTGCTGCCGGGACATCGCGGTGATCAACCAACCGGATTTGAGCAGGCGCACTGCTGAACTGCTGGTGGCGACTGGCGTGCAGGCAGTGGTGAACGCTGCTGAGTCGATTTCCGGGCGGTACCCGGTGTCGGGCCCCGATGTGCTCTTGGCAGCCGGTGTGACGCTGGTGGACGGGGTGGGGGAACGGGTGCTGCGCGAGGTGCGGGACGGCACCCGCATCCGGCTGCACGAGGGCCGGGTTCACGTGGGCGAGCAGGTGATCGCCAGCGGGGTGGAGCAGACCCGGGAAACCATTGCGGAATTGCGGGCGGCGGCCAAAGCCCAGGTGGTCGCGCAGTTCGAGACGTTCTGCGCGGACACCGTGGAATTCTTCCGCGTCGAACGCCAGCTGTTGTTGGACGGCGACGGCGTTCCCGAGCTGTCCACCCCGATGGCGGGCAGGCACGTGCTGGTGGTCGCTCCGGGCCCGGGGCGGATCGCGGAATTGCGGCGGTTGAAGGAGTACATCCGCGAGCACCGCCCGGTTCTGGTGGGGGTGCAGGGCGGCGCGGAGCTGTTGTGCACGGCCGGTTACCGGCCGGACGTGGTCGTGGCGGACCCGGACCGGGTCTCCGCCGGAGTTCTCACGTGCGGGGCCGAGATCGTCGTTCCGGCCCAGTTGGACGGCTACGCACCTGGTTTGCGGCGGACGCGGCAGCTCGGCGTCGGGGCCGTGACTTTTCCGGCGATCAGCAACCCGGAGGACATGGCGCTGCTGTTGGCCGAGCAGGCCGGGGCGAAGTTGGTGGTCACGGTCGGCTTCCCGGACAACTTGACCGACGTGCTCAGCTGCGGCAGGGAGCGGTCGTACCCGTCGACGGTCCTGACCCGGTTGCGACTGGGGGGCAGGGCGGTGGACGCGGCGGCTGTGGTGCAACTGCAGCGCAACTCGCCGCCCGCGGTGCTGGTGCTGCTGGTGGTGTTCGCGGTGCTGGTGGTGTCCGCTGCGGTCGTGGTGGTCGGTGCCGGACCGGCCCTGCTGCATCCGTTGGCCTGGTTCGGGGATTCGGCAGCCGCGTACTTCGATGGCCTGCTGGGGCAGTGACCAGCACCGGGCTGCCAACAAGGGGCGGGGCGGAGAAATTCCCGCGCCGCGTGTGACAGTTTTAAAAATTTGTTCGCCGGGTCTCGGTGCGTGCCTCGACGCGAGTGCGATAGGCTGGAATCCCGTGGGAGCGACGGTTTCAGCCGTCCTGCCAGCGCAGAATCTCAGCCAGGCGACGGCTTGACCACGGGGAGCTTTGTTGGTGCCGCAAGCACGCACGATCAAGCATGTGTTCGTTACCGGGGGCGTTGCCTCTTCGTTGGGCAAGGGGCTGACGGCTTCGAGCTTGGGGGAGCTGCTGACCGCCCGCGGATTGCGGGTGACGATGCAGAAGCTGGATCCCTACTTGAACGTCGATCCCGGGACGATGAACCCGTTCCAGCACGGAGAGGTCTTCGTGACCGAGGACGGGGCGGAGACCGACCTGGACATCGGTCACTACGAGCGGTTCCTCGACCGCGATCTGACGCGCAACGCCAACGTCACCACCGGGCAGATCTACTCCGCGGTGATCGCCAAGGAGCGGCGCGGCGAGTACCTCGGTGACACGGTGCAGGTGATCCCGCACATCACTGACGAGATCAAGGCCCGGATCCGGGCGATGGCCGAGCCGGACGAGCACGGTCGGGTTCCCGACGTGGTGATTACCGAGGTCGGTGGCACCATCGGTGATATCGAGTCGTTGCCCTTCCTGGAAGCTTGTCGGCAGGTCCGGCACGACGTCGGCCGGGACAACTGCTTCTTCCTGCACGTCTCGCTCGTTCCTTACCTGGCGCCGTCGGGAGAGCTGAAGACGAAGCCCACCCAGCACTCGGTCGCCGCTCTGCGGAACATCGGCATCCAGCCGGATGCTCTGGTGTGCCGGGCGGACCGGGACCTCTCCGAGGAGCTCAAGCGCAAGATCGCGCTGATGTGCGACGTCGATGTGGATGGTGTGGTCGCCTGCCCGGACGCGCCTTCCATCTACGACATCCCGAAGGTGCTGCACCAGGAGGGACTGGACGCTTACCTGGTGCGCCGTCTCGGACTGCCGTTCCGGGACGTCGACTGGTCGGTGTGGGGCGACTTGCTGGAGCGGGTGCACAACCCGTCCGAGCACGTCCGGGTAGCGCTGGTCGGCAAGTACGTGGATCTCCCGGACGCCTACCTGTCGGTCACCGAGGCGCTGCGGGCCGGTGGTTTCGCCCACCGGGCCAAAGTGGAGATCTCCTGGATCCCTTCCGATGCTTGCGAAACCGAGTCCGGAGCTGCCCAAGCTCTGTCCGGTGTGGATGGTGTGCTGATCCCGGGCGGTTTCGGCGTGCGGGGCATCGACGGCAAGCTCGGTGCCATCAAGTACGCGCGGGAGAACGGTATTCCGCTGCTGGGGTTGTGCCTCGGCCTGCAGTGCATGGTGATCGAGGCGGCGCGGAACCTGGCGGGCCTGGAGCAGGCCAACTCCACGGAGTTCGAGGACGACTGCCAGCACCCGGTGATCTCCACCATGGCGGACCAGCACGACGTGGTGTCGGGAGAGCGGGACATGGGCGGCACCATGCGGCTCGGTTCGTACCCGGCCAAGCTGGAGCCCGGCACGGTCGTGGCGGAGGCGTACGGCGCGACCGAGGTCGCAGAGCGGCATCGGCACCGGTACGAGGTCAACAACGAGTACCGGGACCGGCTCAGCAAGGCCGGCTTGGTGTTCTCCGGCACTTCTCCGGACGGCCGGCTGGTGGAGTTCGTGGAGCTGCCGCGGGAGCAGCACCCCTTCTTCGTCGGTAGCCAGGCCCACCCGGAGCTGAAGAGCCGTCCGACCCGGCCGCACCCGCTGTTCGCCGCTTTCGTCAAGGCGGCCCTGGACTACCGGGCGGCGGAGCGGCTGCCGGTGGACATTTCGGAGAACGTGGAGCAGACAACAGCGGGTGTGTGAGCGGACGACCCTCTAGGGTGGTCGCCGTGAGCATTCCGGAGACCCCTGCGGCGCCCGGCGGGGCGGTGGCCCGCACCGCCGGGCAGCACGAGTTCACCACTGTTTCGAGCGAAGACGTCTACGTCGGCAAGATCCTCGCGCTGCGGGCCGACGAGGTTCGGATGCCCGGAGGCGCGCACGCGCGCCGGGAAGTGGTCGAGCACCACGGCGCGGTGGCGGTGGTCGCGCTCGACGAGCAGGACCAGGTGGTTCTGATCCACCAGTACCGGTACCCGCTCGGTCGGAGGTTGTGGGAGCTGCCGGCCGGCCTGCTCGACGTGTCCGGTGAGGAGCCGCTGCGGACCGCGCAGCGGGAACTCGCCGAGGAGGCGGGCCTGGCTGCTCGTGACTGGTCGGTGCTGGTGGACGTTGCCACTTCTCCCGGGTTCACCGACGAGAGCGTCCGGGTTTTCCTGGCGACCGGATTGACCGACGTGCCGCGCCCGGAGCCCGTCGGTGACGAGGAGGCGGACTTGGTGATCCGCCGGTTCCCCTTGGGCGAAGCGGTGCAGATGGTGTTGTCCGGGGAAGTCGTCAACGCCCCGGCGGTGGCCGGCCTGCTGGCCGCCCAGCAGGTGCGGTCCGGGCGGGCCAAGCCCCGGCCGGTGGACGCGCCCTGGGTGGATCGACCTTCCCGCTTCGAGTCGCGCGGTGCGTCGTGACGAGTTTTGCCGGGCTGCCGGCCGGGCTGCGCGAGGTGATCTCGAGCTACCTCGACCACCTCGCGGTGGAGCGGGGCACAGCTCGCAGCACCTTGGATTCCTACGCCCGCGATCTGCGGCGCTACGGGGGGTTCCTGGCCGATGCCGGGGTGTCGTCGCTCGGCGAGGTGGGGCGTCAGCACGTCGTGGACTTCCTGAGCTCGCTGCGCTCGGGGACGGCTGAGCAAGCGGCGCTCGCCGATTCCTCCGCCGCCCGAGCGCTGGTCGCGGTCCGGGGACTGCACCGCTTCGCGCAGGCCGAGGGTTTGCTGGAGCACGACGTGGCCCGTGAGATCGCGCCGCCGTCGCTGCCGAAACGGCTGCCGAAGGCGCTGTCGGTCGCGGAGGTGGAGCGCCTGCTGGAGCACGCCGGTGGGGAGGGGCCCCGCGGGTTGCGGGACCGGGCGCTGCTGGAGTTGCTGTACTCCACCGGTGCTCGGATTTCCGAGGCGGTCGGTCTGGACGTGGACGACATCGACAGCGCGGAACGCACCGTCCTGCTGAACGGGAAGGGCGGCAAGCAGCGGATCGTCCCGGTGGGCCGGCCGGCGTTGCAGGCGTTGAACGCGTACCTGGTGCGGGCGCGCCCGGCTTTGGCCGGGCGCGGCCAGGGCAGCGCTGCGGTGTTCCTCAACTCCCGGGGTGGGCGGCTCTCCCGGCAGAGCGCGTGGAACGCGCTGAAGGTCGCCGCGGAGCGGGCCGGTATTGGTTCGGTGGTTTCGCCGCACGTGCTCCGCCACTCGTTCGCCACGCACCTGTTGGAGGGCGGCGCGGATGTGCGGGTGGTGCAGGAGCTGCTCGGGCACGCCTCGGTGACCACCACGCAGGTGTACACGATGGTTACCGTGAACACCTTGCGGGAGGTTTACGCGACAAGCCATCCGCGTGCCCTTGCCGCGGAGTAAATTCGGCTACGGTCGCGGACGGGTACATCAACTTGTGCCCGTCCGGGTGCGCGGAGAGAAGTGGGACACGCTTTTCCGACACCCCGGCGAGGCGCGTTGCCGCTGGTCGTGAATGCCGCTTAGGCTGCGCATGATCGGCACAGGCACCAGAAGGAGATCAGATCGCCATGTCGTTACCGCAGCCCTCCGCCGAGAGGCGGCCCCGGGGCGCGGTCGACCTGAGCATCGCCCCGGAAACGACGGATGCCGAGGCGGGCGTTGGCCTGAACTCGGATCCGAACGGCCTGGGTCCCACTGGTCGGCCACGTCGACACATCCCCGAACCGCCGTTGCTGGACCACCACGGGCCGGCGTCCGTGCTGGCCATGTGCAACCAGAAGGGCGGCGTGGGGAAGACCACTTCGACGATCAACCTCGGCGCGGCCTTAGCGGAGTACGGGCGCCGGGTGCTGTTGGTGGACTTCGATCCGCAGGGAGCGCTGTCGGTCGGTCTCGGGGTGCAGCCGCATCAGCTCGACCAGACGATTTACAACGTCATCATGGAACGCTCGGTGCAGGTCGAAGACGTGGTGATGAAGACCAGCGTCGAGGGCATGGACTTGTTGCCGAGCAACATCGACCTGTCCGCTGCCGAGGTGCAACTGGTTGCGGAGGTCGGTCGGGAGCAGACGTTGCGCCGCGCGCTGGAACCGGTGCTGCCCGACTACGACTACGTGCTCGTCGACTGCCAGCCTTCCCTGGGGTTGCTCACGGTGAACGCGCTGGCAGCCGCGGACGGGGTGATCATTCCCCTGGAGTGCGAGTTCTTCAGCTTGCGCGGAGTCGCACTGCTGATCGATACGATTGAGAAGGTTCGGGAACGGCTCAACCCGAAGCTCGAGATCAGCGGGATACTGGCGACGATGTTCGATCCGCGGACGTTGCACTCCCGAGAGGTCATGGCACGGGTGGTGGAAGCGTTCGGTGACATCGTGTTCGACAGCGTGATCAACCGGACGGTGCGGTTCCCGGAGACCACGGTCGCCGGGGAACCGATCACCCGGTGGGCGCCGAAGTCGGCTGGTGCCCAGGCCTACCGGGCGCTGGCTCGGGAGGTAATCGCCCGGTGACGACCAGCTCCCCGCCGCGGGCGGGGACGTTGCCGTGATACTGGTCAGTGTGCCGAGGGGAGCCAGCTCGTTCTCGGCCTGGCCTGCCTGCCGATCGAGAAGTGAAGTTGCGGTGTGCGGAACCGACACAGTGAAGTCGCCCCAGGGGGCGGTGAAGAGCTCAGCTCGGAGCGCGATGCGCGGTCTCGTCGCTCCCTCCGGGGCGGTGCCAGCTCGGCTGAACAGGGGGCAGGCCCGGTGACCGACTCCGCGGCTGCCGAGCAGCAGTCGACGTCGCAGCAGGACGCGGGGCAGTCGAAGTTCACCGTGCGGCTGGACAACTTCGAGGGTCCCTTCGACCTGCTGCTGCAGTTGATCTCGCAGCACCAGCTGGACGTCACCGAGGTGGCTTTGCACAAGGTCACCGACGAGTTCATCGCCTACACCAAGGCGTTGGGGGAGCGCTGGGACCTCGACGAGGCCACCGAGTTCCTGGTGGTCGCCGCGACCCTGCTCGACTTGAAGGCGGCCCGGCTGCTGCCGGCCGCGGAAGTCGAGGACGAGGAGGACCTGGCGCTGCTGGAGGCCCGGGACCTGCTGTTCGCCCGGCTGCTGCAGTACCGGGCGTACAAGCAGGTGGCCGAGCTGTTCGGGGAGCTGGAGGCCAACGCGCTGCGCCGCTACCCGCGAGCGGTGTCGTTGGAGGAGCGCTACCAGAACTTGTTGCCGAAACCGGTGCTCGGGGTCACTCCCGAGCAGTTCGCGGAGATCGCGGCCGCGGTGTTCCGGCCGAAACCGCCGCCCACCGTTTCGTTGGAGCACTTGCACCAGCACCGGGTGTCGGTGCGGGAGCACGCGGCCCTGCTCCGGGTCCGACTGGCCCACAAGATCACCGCCACTTTCACCGAGCTGGTGTCCGACTGCGGGCACACGGTCGAGATCGTGGCCCGGTTCCTGGCGCTGCTGGAGCTCTACCGGGAGCAGGTGATCCTGTTCGAGCAGGAGGAGCCGTTGGGCTCGCTCACCGTGCGGTGGGTCGGCGGCAGCGTGGAGCAGGCCCAGGCGCAGGCCGATGCGCAGTTGGCGAGGCAAGACGAAGAGGAGTACGGGTGAGCGAAGAACCGGAGCTGACCGCGCAGGCCGGAGAGGACGGTCCTGCTGCTCGCCGGAACAGCGGTGAAGCAGAGGTGGCCCCGGAACTGCCCGAGCTGGAATCGGACGAGGAGCTCGCGGCTGCTCTGGAGGCCTTGCTGCTGGTGGTGGACGTGCCCGCCGGTGAGGAGTTGTTGGCCGAGACCTTGCAGCAGCCCGTGCCCCGCGTCCGGCAGGCTCTGGAGCGGCTGTCGGCGCAGTACGCCGAGGCGGAGCGCGGTATCGATCTGCGGCGGGTGGGTGACGGCTGGCGGTTCTACACCAGGGAGAAGTTCGCCCCGTACGTGGAGCGGTACCTGCTGGACGGGCAGCGGACCAAACTGACCAGAGCAGCGTTGGAGACGCTGGCGGTGATCGCCTACCGCCAGCCGGTGACCCGCGCCCGGGTGGCTGCGGTACGGGGTGTCAACGTGGATGGCGTTATCCGTACCCTGGTAGGGCGCGGCCTGATTGAAGAGGCTGGAACTGATCCGGAGACGGGCGGCATCCTGTACTGCACGACCGAGTTGTTCCTGGAGCGGCTCGGACTGTCGTCGCTGAAGGATTTGCCGCCGCTCGCCCCATTGTTGCCCGAAGTGGATTCGATTGATGACGTCTGAGGAAAAATCCCAATCCAAGCCCGCCGAAGGTGTTCGGCTGCAGAAGGTGCTGTCGCAGGCCGGGGTGGCCTCGCGGCGCGCGGCCGAAGAGATGATCGTCCAAGGGCGTATCGCGGTCAACGGTGAGGTGGTCAGGCAGCTGGGCCGCCGGGTGGACCCGGACACCGCAATCATTCACGTCGACGGTGAACGGGTGATGGTCAACAACAAGTTGACGCACCTGATGCTGAACAAACCGCGCGGCATCCTGTGCACGATGTCCGATGACCGCGGGCGTCCGTGCATCGGTGACTACCTGAGGAAGCGGGACGGGAAGCTGTTCCACGTCGGCAGGCTGGACGCCGACACCGAGGGATTGCTGCTGATCACCAACGACGGGGAGCTCGCGCACCGCTTGATGCACCCGTCCTACCGGGTGCTCAAGACCTACATGGCCGAGGTGCTGGGGCCGATCCCGAAGAACCTGGGCCGCCAGTTGCGGGACGGCGTGGAGCTGTCCGACGGCCTGGTCAAGGTCGACAGGTTCAAGCTCGTCGACGTCCACGAGGGCCGGGCGCTGGTGGAACTCGTGTTGCACGAGGGGCGCAAGCGGATCGTGCGCCGGTTGATGAAGCAGGTGGGCCATCCGGTGCAGCGCCTGGTGCGCACCGCGATCGGGGACGTGCGGCTGACCAACGAACGGCCGGGGGCGATCCGACCGCTCAACCGGAAGGAGATCGGGTCGCTGTACCGGGCTGTCGGGATGTGACCGGACGGGGCTGGCCGGTCGTCGCCGGTCAGCCTCTCCTCCTGCTCTCGTGGGCGGGCGCTGGGCCAACACCGCGAGGAGCGCGGGGCGCGTCCCGCGCTGCGGTGGGCGAGCAGTGGTCACCGGGCCACGCGGCAGGACTCGCCTTCCTCCCGGGGATTCGTCGGCGGTCGGGACTGCGGCGAAGCCGATGGTCGATCATGTGGAGGCGCGGCCGGATCGAGTCGTGGTGTTCTGCCGGGCGCGGGTCCGGTGCGGGTCTGCCCGCAAGCGCTGCCGGTGACCTGCGCGGGTCCCGCGCCGCGGACGCCTCGTGCCGTGCTCCGATGCGGTTGGGTGCTGGCTGCGGGCACCAGGCAGAATGGAAGGCTGGTCCGGCACGCGCCGGTGTTGACTTCGAGCGGGAGGAAATGCGACGTGGCACACGCCCAACTTCGCGGTGTGGTAGCTCTGGACGGCCCGTCCGGTACCGGCAAGTCGACGGTGTCCCGGCGTCTGGCTTCGGCGCTCGGTGCGATCTACCTGGACACTGGCGCGATGTACCGGGCGATAACGCTCGCTGTTCTCCGGGCTGGGGCGGATCCCTCCGACAGCGGNGCGGTGATCCGGGTGGCCAATGGTGCTGAGCTGACCATGGGGACCGACCCGGAGCAGCCGGCGGTGTTACTCGGGGGTGCCGATGTCAGCCAGGAGATCCGCGGCCCGGAGGTCACCGGGGCGGTTTCCGCTGTCTCGGCCGTGGCAGAGGTGCGGGAACTGCTGGTGCGGCAGCAGCGCGAGCTGATCGACAAGGCGCTGCAGGAACCGGGTGGCATCGTGGTGGAAGGCCGGGACATCGGCACCGTGGTGGTTCCGGACGCGAAGCTGAAGGTCTTCCTGACCGCTGATGCGCATGCGCGAGCGCAGCGGCGAGCCACGCAGGACCTCGCCGAAGGCCGGGTCAGCGATCTGCAGCAGACGCACGCCGACGTGCAGCGGAGGGACAAGCTGGATTCGACTCGGAAGGTGGCTCCGCTGCGGCCGGCCGAGGACGCGGTCGAGCTCGACACCACGCACCTGGGCGTGCAGGAAGTCCTGGAGCAGCTGCACAAGCTCGTCGAAAGTCGCGGCCTGTTGGACGGGTCGGGGAGAGAAGACCGGTGAACACGGCGCACAACGACGCTTCCGCTGCTGGTGGGCAGCCGGCCAAGCCAGGAGGAGCGCTGCCGGACGGTGCGTGGGCGGGATTGCACAAGGCCGCCCAGTGGGTGGGGCGCGTGGCGCTCCGGTTGCCGTACCGGGTGCGCGTGCACCACGCCGAGCGCATTCCTCGGTCCGGCCCGATCGTCCTGGTCGCCAACCACAGCTCGTTGCTCGACGGTCCGCTGCTGTTCGGGATGTTGCCGCGGGAAGCGGTGTTCCTGATCAAGCACGAGATGTTCCGCGGACCGGTGGGCTGGTTCCTCCGTCGCATCGGGCAGATCCCGGTGCGACGCGGCGAGCCCGACCGCAGACCGCTGTTGACCGCGGTGCAGGTGCTGCGCGCCGGCGGGCTGGTCGGTGTCTTCCCGGAGGGCACGCGGGGGGACGGTGCGGTGGAAACCGCGCAGAACGGGGCCGCATGGTTGGCCCGCACCGCAGGGGCCCGGGTGCTGCCGGTCGCCTGCCGGGGAACCCGGCGTCCGGAGGGCAAGCGGTTCCGGTTCTTCCCGCGGATCGACGTGTTGTTCGGGCACCCGGTGACCTTGCCGGCGGAGAAGGGCCGTGCCGGTCTGACCGCGGCGACGGAACAACTGCGGACAGAACTTGTAGAGCTGATCGGCGAACTCGACCAGATGATCGCTGATCAGCGCGATCGCAGAACGAGAGGGAAACGAGCGTGACCGAGGAGCCGCTGGAAGGCGCCGAGCTGGACGGCACCTGGTCAGACGAGTCCGAGTGGACCGAAGTCGACGCAGGGGATTGGCCTGAAGACCAGCCGGCCGCTCCGCCGCAGCCGGTGCTGGCAGTCGTCGGGCGCCCGAACGTGGGCAAGTCGACGCTGGTGAACCGGCTGCTCGGCCGCCGGGAGGCGGTCGTGCAGGACACCCCGGGGGTCACCCGGGACCGGGTCGCCTACGACGCCTTGTGGAACGGGCGGCGGTTCACCGTGGTGGACACCGGGGGTTGGGAACCGGACGCCAAGGGGCTGCAGCGGTCGGTGGCCGCGCAAGCCGAGCTGGCGATGCACACCGCTGACGTGGTGCTGCTCGTGGTGGACGCCCAGGTCGGCCCGACCGCCACCGAGGAGGCCGTGGCCAAGGTGTTGCGGCGGTCCAAGCGACCGGTTCTGCTGGCGGCCAACAAGGTGGACGACGAGCGGTCGCTGGCCGACATCCACTCGCTGTGGTCGCTGGGGCTGGGTGAGCCGATCCCGGTGAGCGGTCTGCACGGGCGCGGTTCCGGTGACCTGCTCGACACGGTGCTGGAGAAGCTGCCGGAAACCCCGGTGGAGGCGGTCGGCGGGAGCGGTGGCCCGCGCCGGGTCGCCCTGGTCGGCAAGCCGAACGTGGGCAAGTCGAGCCTGCTCAACAAGCTGACCGGGGAAGAGCGCTCGGTGGTCGACGAGGTCGCCGGCACCACCGTCGACCCGGTCGACTCGATGGTCGAGCTGGACGGCGAGCTGTGGCGGTTCGTGGACACCGCGGGGCTGCGCAAGCGGGTCAAGACCGCCAGCGGGACCGAGTACTACGCGTCGCTGCGGACCAAGTCGGCCATCGAGGCCGCCGAGGTGGCGGTCGTGCTGATCGACGCGTCCCAGCCGATCAGCGAACAAGACCTGCGGATCATCCGGATGGTCGTGGAGGCCGGGCGAGCCTTGGTCCTCGCCTACAACAAGTGGGACCTGGTGGACGACGACCGGCGTCGCCAGCTGGAGAAGGAGATCGACCGGGAACTGGTGCGCGTGCGCTGGGCGGAGCGGGTCAACGTCTCGGCGCGCACCGGTCGGGCGGTGGCCAAGCTCGCTCCTGCGCTGCGCACTGCCCTGAAGTCGTGGGACACCCGCATCCCCACCGGCCAGCTCAACAACTGGTTGTCGGACCTGGTGGCTTCGCAGCCACCGCCGGTGCGGGGCGGGAAACAGCCGAAGATCCTGTTCGCCACCCAGGCGCAGACCCGGCCACCGACGCTGGTGCTGTTCACCACCGGTTTCCTGGAGGCGGGTTACCGGCGTTTCCTGGAGCGCAAGTTCCGGGAGACGTTCGGGTTCGTCGGCAGCCCGGTCCGGATCTCGGTGCGGGTCCGGGAGCGGAACAAGGCGAAGGGGCGGCGCTGACGACTTCCGCCCCGGTTCGCCCAGCAGGCGGTGCCCGGCGATCCTGCTGGGCGTGGAGGCGGAGGAACGTCCGGCGGGTCAGTGCGGAGCAATCCGGCCCTTCGGGTTCGGGTTGTCCCGCACTGACTGGCCGTCCCGGTGCACGCCGCGCATGGCCGGGGCGTCAGCCGTCGTGTTGCAGGCCGAGCGCTTTGCGCAGGAAGTCGACCTGCAGCAGGAGCAGGTTCTCGCTGGTCACTTCATCGGTGGGCATGTGGCTCACCCCGGGCAGCGGCAGCATCGTGTGCGGCCGGGCGGCCGCGGTGAGGGCTGCCGACAGGCGCAGCGAGTGCGCCATCACCACGTTGTCGTCCACCGTCCCGTGCACGATCAGCAGGGGGCGGTTGAGCTTCGGGGCGTCGCGCAGCAGTGAGTTGGCCTGGTAGACCTCCGGGTTGGTGTTGGGGTCCCCCAGGTAGCGCTCGGTGTAGTGGGTGTCGTACAGCTGCCAGTCCACCACTGCGGCCCCGGCGATCGCGGCGTGGAAGACGTCGGGGCGTCGGAGCACTGCCAGGGCGGCCAGGTAGCCGCCGAACGACCAGCCGCGGATGGCCACCCGGTTCAGGTCGAGCTCGGGGTGCTCGGCGGCGGCCGCGTGCAACGCGTCGACCTGGTCCTGCAGCGGTGGGCCGGCCAGGTCCCCGGCGATGGCCCGGTCCCATTCCGGTCCGCGCCCGGACATGCCTCGGCCGTCGGTCACCAGCACGGCGAATCCCTGGTCGGCGAACCACTGGGAGGTCAGGTGGCCCTGTTGCCGGCGCAGGACCCGCTGTGCTTGGGGGCCGCCGTACGGATCGACCAGGACCGGCAGCGGTCCGTCGCCCGGCCGGTAGTGGCTGGGCAGGAGCAGGGCGCTGCGCAATTGGCGTTCTCCCAGCCGCAGGAACTGGATGTTCAGCTGCATCCCGGAAGTTTCGGCGTGGTTGCTGATCTCGGCGATCTCGGTGCCGTTGCGCAGCACGGTGGTGCGGGTCTTCTCCCGGTCCGGTGTGCTGGCCGAGATGACGAGGGTGCGCCCGCTGCGGGTACCGGTGTGGACGCCGGGCGTGGTGGTCAACTGCTCGACCCCGTCGGCCGTTGCCCGGTACAGGTGGATCTCGGTGGGTTCTGCGGAAGCGCTGAGCAGGATGTCGTCGGCGACGTCGAGGACGGCCCGGACTTGCAGTTCTGGTGGGGTCCACGGTCGGTCACCGACGAACAGCCGGTAGGCGTTGTCTTGAGCGGCGATCCGCACCAGCTCGCCGTTCGGGGTCCAGGCCGGCCAGCCGGTTTTGATCTCCAGCCAATGCGGGTCGGTGTCCCGGTGCAGTTCGGTCGTCCGACCGTTCTGCGGGTCCACGGCCAGCACCAGCTGGGTGCGCTGGTCGCGGCTTTGCACGGTGATCAGCGGTTGGCCGTGCGCTGACCAGTGCGCGGCGACCAAGTACGGGAAAGCGCCGCGGTCCCAGTCGACGTCGATCCGCTCGCCCTCGACGGTGAGGACGGCGAGGGCCACCTCGGCGTTCGCCGTTCCTGCCGCTGGGTACCGCACCGCTCTGGGGGCTACCTCGGGGCGGGCCGGATCGGCCAGGTACCAGAACTGCACCGGTGATTCGTCCACCCGGGTGGCCAGCACGGCGGTGCCGTCCGGGTTCCACCAGTAGCCGCGGTGCCGGCGCATCTCTTCGGCCGCGATGAATTCCGCAGCGCCCCAGCTGATGTTCTCGTCTTCCGGCTCGGCCAGCGCCCGGTCCTCCGAACCGTCCACATTGATGAGCCGCAGTTGGCCACCGGACAGGTAGGCGATGCGCCGGCCGCTCGGATCCGGTCGGGGGTCTGCCACCGGCTGGCGGGCCGG
>JGI1652J44930_10000623_pt1 | contig 13806 bp, 13 predicted proteins | sample NewIslsDNAsample_FD_44930 | JGI IMG/M metagenome (IMG submission 44930)
TGCCCAGGCTTCATTGACTTGGAACTTGCGGAAAGTATCCTGAAGTTGGAAGCGACCGGGCGAAAGGGAGGACGCCGGCAGCCTGGTCCCAACTCCCCCTCCTGGTTGATCCTGTGGATCCTGAACTTTCCCGAATTTCAAGGATGAATGGGCAACAGCTCATCTGGATCTTTTCATGCGGCTATCGCGCTCAAAAGCGCGGGAGAAGGTTTTGGGCGCTCAGGATGAAAGGGGTTCGGTACGGGGTGCTCTGCACCCATCCTTTTGTACTTTCCCCCACCATCTGGTCTTCAGCGGATGCCCTTTGGGGATAATGCCCCGACCGAGGGCCCGGAGACCGGACAAGCGGAAACGACCTCGTCTACGCCGGCGCTATTTCGCCGGCTTTTCACTAAGACCTGCGGATGTAATGGAGGGCCACATGTTCCAGGATCACTTTGCAGACGGCGAAAAAGGGCACCGCCAGGATCATCCCCAAGATCCCGCCCACTTCACCGCCCACCAGGAGCGCGAAGATGATGAGGAGCGGATGCATGTGAAGGGTGCGCCCGACGATTTGGGGGGAGATGACGTTTCCTTCCAGCATCTGAACCACCAGGTTGACGATGATGACGTAAAACACCATTTTGTAGGAGACGCTCAGCGCCACCAGTATGGCGGGAATCGCTCCGAAAAAGGGGCCCAGATAGGGAATGATGTTGAACAGGGCCACCAGGGCGGCCAAGAGAAGCGCATAGGGAAGGCCGATCACCAGATAACCGATGTAGGCCAAAATTCCCACCGCCAGACAGACCAGCAGCTGCCCCCGGACGTAATTTCCCAGCGCCTCGTCGATGTCCCTCAGCACGCGCAGGATCTCCTTCCGCCGGTGTCCGGGAAAAAGGCCGACGAAGGAACGTTCGATCACCTGGGCATCCTTCAGCATGTAATACACCAGAAAGGGAACGATCAACGCCAGAAACAGCTGGTTAAGGGTGGTCCCCAATCCCGTCACGAGGTTGCCGATGCCGTCGGTGACGGCCTGTTCCAGCCGGTCCAGGGATTTTTCGATTCCCGCNCGAACGCTTTCCGGAAGCAAGTACTTGTTGTCGTTGTACTGCTGAATCCAGGACTGAATCTGCATGTTCCACTGGGGAAAGTGCTCGGCCAGTTCCTTCATCTGGGTGTTCAGCAAGGGCGTCATGTTGACAAAGACAATGCAGATCGAAAGAATGAACAGCGAATAGATGAGAAGCACCGCCACGGAACGGGGCAACGCCCGCCCGCTGATGAGATTGACGACGGGATGAAGCACGTAGGAAATGATGACGGCAATCACATAGGGCATGAGTACCGCCTTCAGAAAGTGAAACAACCCTTTGAGGAGCGGGGCGATCTGCACCAGCAGAAAAACGATTCCCAGGATGATCAGCGTCATGAACGCCAGATACATCTTCCGGTTGTAAAAACCTTCCATAGGGACCACCCTCCCTGTTGGCGGGGGCAGCGATGGGGCTCATCCAAAAAAATACTCGAATGTGCGCCGGATATGCTACGAAAAAACCTCCGGNACACACCCGGAGGTCAGCCGGCCGGCCGCGGAGGGCCGCTTTCATCGGGCCATGCGGCGCATCAACCGGTTCCCCATGACCCGGAACATCATCCTCCCGAATTCCTTATTCATCTGCATCCGCATAAACCATTTGGGCGCGATACCGTGCCGTCGGGAAGAAAAGCGCATCCTTCCCCGGCCGTCCCTCCACTTTTTGATCAGAAAGACGGCTGTAAAAAGCATCGCCAAACGNGCAAGATAACGTTTGTACATCCGGTAACCCTCCTCGCTGGGGTCACGGGTTCGCCTGATTGGGACGGTCCAAAAACAGGTCATTCAGGGAGCTGAGACTTCCGTCTTCCTCCACTTGGTACACTGCTTCAATCCGGCCACCCGTGACCGACAACTCGACGAAGCAGTGCCAGCAATAATACTGGTTGGTGCCCACTTTCCCCAGGTCATGGGAATTGCAGTTCGGACAGCGAAGCATCGATTTCTTCCCTACTTTCCGTTGGCATCATGCAGAGGGATGTCCTCGTCGGGAGCGATGATCACATCTTTTCCCCAGGTCAGATGCAACGCTCCCGGCTTCAGCACCTTGCGGCCGCTCAGGACATCGGACAGGAATCCGTCAGACAATTCGTATCCAATCAGGGTTCCCATTTCTTCGCGAAAATAGACATCCTCCACCCAACCCAGTTCCCGTCCGCTCGCCTTGATGACGGGCCGTCCCTTCAGCTTGCGATCTCCGGACAGAAGTCCGACCCATTCCCTCTGCTCGTCGCCAAGGGAAGAAACCACGTCTTCNCTGTCGACCATGACGGCGTCGGCACCAAATGCCGCGATGTTTTCCACTGCAATAAACCGGCCGCGCCGCAGCCACCCATCCCTTTCCAGCAAAACCCCCCGCAGATTTTGCCGACCGTCAAACAACAAATCGCGTACGGTCCCNATTTGTTTACCCGTTTCCGAGACAATGACCGGCAGGCCGATGACGTCCCGGGATTTGCGCAAGGGGTCCTCCTCCTTCCGCTACCCATAGTATGGGTCAGCCCGGGAAAACGATGCTGGGGGATCGTTACCATGCGGAAGACCGAAGCAAGTCNACCAGACAACTGTTTCTCTCCTGCCGGTCCTGCCTGCGGACCCCGAAGGAAAGGGCGCGAAGCTCCCCGCACAAAATCAGGTACGATTTGCTTCGGGTGATTCCCGTATAAATCAGGTTGCGCTGGAGCATNCTCCGGTAAGCATGAAGGACGGGAAAGATGACGATGGGAAATTCGGAACCCTGGGCCTTGTGGACGGAACAGGCATAGGAGAGCGCGATTTGGTTCAGTTGNCTCCGCTTGTAGGGAACCTCCAGCCGGTCAAAGCGGACCCAGAGGACCGGCTCATCGGGGCCGGCCCCTTCCTGGATCGCCACCACCAATCCCATGTCGCCGTTGTAAATGGGATGTTCCGGATGGTTCACCAGCTGAAGCACCTTGTCGCCGAGGCGAAACACGTGATCGCCCCAGACNATCTCCTTTTTATCCGGGGAACCCGGGTTCACCGCCTCCTGAAGGGTGCGGTTGATGCGATCCACGCCGGCCGGTCCCTTGTACACCGGCGCCAGCACCTGCACGTCGAANAGGGTGTATCCCCGTTTCAGGGCCTGGCGGTAGGTCTGGAGAATCACATCCAGGACCTGCTCCCGGCCGCAGGGAAAAAAGCGCCTGTCGGGCCGGGGCTCGAGAAGATCGTCGGGCAGTTCCCCCTGTTTCAGGGAATGGGCGAGGTGAATGATCGAGGAGTTTTTCTCCTGACGGAAAATTTCCGTCAGCTCCACCCGGGGAATTTCCTCCACCTGAAGCAGGTGATGAAGCACATTTCCGGGCCCCACGGGAGGCAGCTGATCCTGATCGCCCACCAGGATCACCTGCATTCCCCGGGGCACGGAACGCAGCAACTGGTTGGCCAGCCAGAGATCCATCATCGAGACTTCATCGACAATGAGAAGGGAGCCGGTGATGGGGTTGTCCGCGTCGTGCTCGAAAAACTCCCCTTTCCAACCCAGCAGGCGATGNATCGTCATCGCCGGCAATCCCGTCGCCTCCGACATCCGCTTCGCCGCCCGGCCCGTGGGGGCCACCAACCGGATCGGATACGGACGCTCCGTTCCCTCATAGGCCTTCGGATCGAGGGACCATCCCTTCAANCGGGCAAACAGATGGCAAATTCCGCGGATCACCGTCGTCTTGCCCGTGCCGGGCCCGCCGGTCAGAATCATCAGGGGTGAGGTGACGGCGGTCATCATCGCATCCCTCTGCCTTTCGGCGTAGGCGACGCCCAATTCCTCCTCCACCTCCCCGACGGCCCGGTACAATTCCTGGACGGGAATCTCCTCCACTTCCTCCGCCAGAAGGGCCTTGATCCGGGCGGCCACTCCCCGCTCCGCATAATAAAGGGAAGGGAGATAATATTTCCCATCCTCCTCAAGCAAACGCCCCTCTCCCACCATGTCGGCGAGATGCCGCTTTCGCTCCTCTTTCGAAAAGGGATTGTCATCGGCGAGCAACCGGTCGATCCATTCATCCAGCTCCTCCGCGGTCACAAAGACATGGCCGCCGGAAAGGGCGGCATCCTTCACGGCGTACAGGGCGGCGGCCTGAAACCGTTCGGGGGAATCGGGCGCCACCCCGAGGCGTCGGGCAATCTCGTCGGCCCGCCGGAATCCCACCCCTTCCACGTCGTCAATCAGGCGATAGGGATTCTCCTTGATGCGCTCCATCGTCTCCTGCTTGTACTGCTGGACCACCTTCAGGGCGAGGGCGGGACCCATGCCGAATTCGTACAGAAAAACCAGCGCCTGTTCCATGGCGTGGTGTTTCCGCAGATTTTCGGCGATCAATTGGGAGCGGGAGGCGCCGAGGCCCGGGACGTCGGACAGGACATCGGGATCGGCGGCGATCTTGTCCAGGGCGTCCGGCCCGAGATGATCCACGATTTTCTGGGCCGTCACCTTGCCGATGCCGGGAAAAAGCCCGCTCGACAAATATTTGACCACGGCCTGGGCGGAACGGGGCACCTCTTTCTTGACCCGGTGGACGTGGTACTGGAGGCCGTATCGGGCGTGTTCCACCCACTCCCCGTAGCAGGTGAGCACCTCGTCCGGATGGGGACGGATGAAATGGCCCACAATCACCACTTCATCGGTATCCAGCGGTTCGTTCGACTCCTCCACCCGGATCAGGTAAACGCCGAAGCCGTTTTCTTCGTTGTGATAAATCTCCTGTATCAGGGATCCCTTCAAGTATCCTTCCGAAAAGAGATCCANTCGGGGCTGTTTCATCGAATCCGCACCTCTATGCAGCGCTCTTCAATTATTAGTATAGAGGGAAAGGAACATACATTCTACCCGAAATTGCCGCCCAGGCTTCAGGATATCGGCAAAAAACNAAGGGGCGCGCCGCGGCCTCTTCTCCTGAAGAAAGGCACCGCCGCAGCACGCCCCTGCATCAACCGGCCATCTGTCCCGTGAGCCGGCGCACAAGCCGGGCCGTCGTTTCCGCCGCCCGGGTCACTTCCTCCACGGTGTTTCCGCGTCCGAAGCTGAACCGNACCGCCGATCGNAGCACCTCTTCCGGCAGATTCATCGCCTTCAGCACGTGGGAGACTTCCAGCGTTCCCGAGGTGCAGGCGGAGCCGCTGGAGCAGGCGATTCCTTCCAGATCCAGGTTCATCAGCAAAATTTCCGTCTCCGTTCCCGGGAAGCTGACATTCAAAATGTGGGGCAAATGCCGGCGAGGATGACCGTTGACGACAAAGTCGATCCCCTCCTTTTCCCACACCCGGATCATCGCATCGCGGCACCGCCGCGCCTGTTCGACGTGCTCCCGGCGGGACGCGGCGGCAATTTCGGCCGCCTTGCCGAAGCCCACGATGCCCGGAACGTTTTCCGTCCCCGCCCGGCGCCGCAACTCCTGGGAACCCCCGAACATGTGGGGAATCAGGGAAACCCCCTTGGCCACATAGAGGGCGCCGACCCCCTTGGGACCGTTGATCTTGTGGGAGGAGACCGACAACAGATCCACCGGCAGCTCGCGAACGTTCAGCGGTTCATATCCGAAAGCCTGAACGGCGTCGGTGTGAAACAGGGCTCCGTGCCCATGGGCGATTTCGCCGATGACTTCCACGGGCTGCAGGGTTCCCACCTCGTTGTTGCCGTACATGACGCTGACCAAGGCGGTTCGGTCATCGATGGCCTCCCGGAGCGCATCCAACCGGACTTCCCCGGTTTCGTCGACGGGAAGATACGTCACCCGAAACCCGATTCGCTCCAGATGGCGACAGGTCTCCAGCACCGCGTGATGTTCCACGGCGGAAGTGATCACATGATCCTTCCCCCGTTTTCTCCCCGCCATCGCCGCCCCGATCAGCGCGAAATTATCCGCTTCCGTCCCGCCGCTGGTAAAAACGATTTCCCCCGGTTCCGCCCCCAGCGCGCCCGCCAGCTTGTCCCGGGCTTCATCCACCGCCTGCCGGGCGTCCCGGCCGAACCGGTGCAGGCTGGAAGGGTTCCCGAAATATTCATCCAAATAAGGAAGCATCGCNTGCCGCACNTCCGGNTGAACCGGCGTGGAGGCGGCATGATCCAGATAGATCGCCATGTTCATCACCCGTCATATGTAAAACATGTAGCCGTCCGTTTCGTCCTTGTCGGAGGACTCTTGAATGAGATCGCTCAGCGTGGTGCTGTCCAGCACTTCGGCGATGGCGTCCCGGACCCGTTTCCACAGTTTCCGGCGGGCCGCATCGTTTTCCTCTTCCACATCCACGAGGATGATCGGCCCCTCCAACACGCGGATCACTTCCCCCGCCGTGATATCCTCCGGCGCCTTCGACAATTTGTATCCCCCGTAAGCGCCGCGGACGCTCTTAACCAGACCCGCGTTTCGCAGGGGGGCAATCAGCTGCTCGAGATAATGTTCCGACAGCTGATGCCGTTCCGCAATCCGCTTCAGGGAGACCGGCCCTTCCCCGTAGTTGGCCGCCAAATCCATCATGATGGTCAGTCCGTACCGGCCTTTGGTGGACACTTTCAAGTTGAACACCTCTTCCCGCTACAGTCTTCAAACGCTTCTCCCAAAATTGTATCGAAACATGCATGACGGGTCCAATCAAAACCGAAGACAGAAGCGTCCCGACGGAAACCGGCCCGCCGAGCAATCCGCCGATCACCAAAACCGCCACTTCCATGACCGTCCGGATGCGGCTGATCGACCATCCTGTCCGCTCCGACAGGACCAGGGTCAAACCGTCCCGCGGACCCGCCCCCAACCGGGAAGCGATATACATCCCCGCACCGAATCCGGCCAAACCGATCCCCAAAACCAAAAAAATCCATCGGACCAAAAGGGAAGAGGGTGCCGGAATCCAGTCCAAATAGAGCAAGGCGTCGATGAACAGGCCCACCAGAACCATGTTGAGCACCGTTCCGATCTCCGGGAGCCTGCGCTTCATCCACGCCGTGACGGCGACCAAAACGAGGCCGACCAGCTGAACCCACATCCCGATGGACAGGGACGTCGTCTTAGCCAGCCCGATGTGGAGCACGTCCCAGGGAGACACGCCCAGATTCGCCTGTATCGTGAGGACAACGCCGAGGGACATGGTCCACAGACCCGCCACAAAAAACATCCANCGCCACAGACGATCCCTGACTTCCTTCCCGTTGAATCCACACATCCTCATCTCTCCCCACTCCCGCTTTTTTCTATTCCCTCCGTTCGGAAAATCCCCATAACGCCCGCTCCCTTGCCCCGCGCCGCCGAATGTGGTATGCATGAAAAAGGAATGTCTGTTCGCCAAGGAGATGTCGGCCATGGACCTGTTTGAGTACGGCCATCAGATGGAAACCGAAAAAAAAGCCCCCCTGGCTGCCCGCATGCGCCCCCGGACACTGGACGAATTCGTGGGCCAATCCCACATCCTCGGCCCCGGAAAATTGCTTCGGCGGGCCATCGAGGCGGACCAGCTTTCCTCCCTCATTTTTTACGGCCCGCCGGGAACGGGAAAAACCACCCTGGCCAGGGTGATCGCCGGGAGCACCAAGGCCCACTTCGAACAGCTGAACGCGGTCACCGCGGGAGTTTCCGACATCCGGCGGCTGACGAAGGAGGCCAAGGAACGGCTCGGAATGTACGGACAGCGGACCGTGTTGTTCATCGACGAAATCCACCGTTTCAACAAATCCCAACAGGACGCCCTGCTTCCCTATGTAGAGGACGGAACCATCATCCTGATCGGGGCCACGACCCAAAACCCCGCCTTTGAGGTGAATGCCGCGCTCCTGTCCCGTTCGCGGGTGTTTCAGCTGGTCCCCCTGACGGAAGAGCAGCTGATCCTGCTGTTGAAGCGCGCCCTCGAGGATGAGGAACGGGGGCTGGGCCAATACCGGGTCAAAGCGGACGAGGAAGCCCTGGCCCACATCGCCCGCACGGCGGGGGGAGACGCCCGCAGCGCCCTCAACGCCATCGAGCTGGCCGTGCTGACCACTTCCCCCGACGAGCGGGGCATTCGGCACATCACCCTGGACACGGCCGAGGAATCCATCCAGCGCAAAATGGTCCGTTATGACAAGAGCGGCGACAATCATTACGACATGCTGTCCGCCTTTATCAAGAGCATGCGCGGTTCCGACCCGGACGCCGCCCTGTATTATCTGGCCAAAATGCTGGAAGCCGGGGAGGATCCCCGACTGATCGCGCGCCGCATCTTCGTCCACGCCGCCGAAGACGTGGGCATGGCCGATCCCCGTGCCCTTCTCATCGCCTCCGCCGCCGCCCATGCTGTGGAAACCGTGGGGATGCCGGAGGCCCGCATCCCGCTGGCGGAGGCCGCCATCTACATCGCCACCGCCCCCAAGAGCAACGCGGTGATCCGCGGCATNTCGGAGGCCACCAGGGCCGTCCGAGAGGAATCCCGGGGCGAAGTGCCTCCCCATCTGCGGGACGCCCATTTCTCCGGGGCCCGGGAGCAGGGCCGGGGCATCGGATACCTGTACCCCCACGACTTCCCCCGGGGATACGTGGAACAACAATACCTTCCCGACGAACATGTGGGCAAGACCTTCTACCATCCTTCCGACCGCGGATACGAAGGAAAACTGAAGGAATGGATCCGCCGGATCAAAGGGAAGGAAGTGTGAAAAGANTCATAGTCCGCCGGCCGTCGGTGGTGTAAAGTTCTTGTTGGCGACAAGATGCTCTCACCGGTATGCATGTTTTTTCGCCGCCGAGGGGAAGATAACCCTGTGCAATCGGGAAGCAAAAGGAGTCGATGAGGGATGAGCCAGCAAGTGCAAACCGANGTCCGGGAACTGATCGACGGCCTCAACGAAGACCTGGCGCACGAATACACGGCAGTCATCCAGTACATCCAAAATGCCGCAAGGGTTTCCGGCCTCGGACGGGAGGTGCTCAAACCCCTGTTTGAAAAGGAAGCCCGGGACGAGATCAACCACGCCCTGTACTTGGCCAACAAGATTGTCGCGCTGGGAGGGGTGCCGGTCGTCAAGCCTTACGAGGTGAAACAGACCGGAGACCTTCGGGAAATGATCCAGGTGTCCATCGACGCGGAAAAAGACACCATCCGACGCTACACAATGCGGATCGANCAGGCCGAACGGGCCGGGGAGATCGGCCTGAAGGTGAAGCTGGAGGAAATGTTGGCCGAGGAGACCGAACACAAGGAAGAGCTGGAGCGATTGCTGGAAGACCCTCGACTGTGAGACGAGCCGCCATCAAACGATGGCGGCTCAAACATGTTTCAAGCGCTTCTCCATCTCCTCCACGAGGGGCGGCACCTGATCCCAGCTTTTGATCCGCGGCAAGCCGGGATAATCCCGGTTGTAGACCGCATCCACGATCACCGTCGGAATCCCCTCTTCNACCAGACGATCCAAATGCTTGGGCGCATCCTCGAAGAACAGCTGAATCCCCAGCTCCCGGGCGATCTTCGCCTTATCCTGGGCACCCATCCTGAGCCGGCTGGGATCGTAGGGAAACCCGTGCTTCTTCAACCAGTCCTTGGTCACTTGGACGATATGCTTCATGCCGGGGCGCGCGGTGATGAAGTAAATCTCGTGCCCTCTGCGCTTCAGTTTCCAGAGGGTCTCCGCCGCCCCCTCCAGGGGAACCGCCAGGGCATAAATGCGGTGCTCCAGCTTCCTCCACAGCCTGGCTCCTTCCCGGGGCGTCAAACCGTAAGCCTTGTCCAGATAAAAATCGGTCACCTCTTCCGGTTTGACGTTCCGGTTCAACACCTCGTTATATACCTGAACGGCCGCACACCGGGTATCCTTGATGGTCCCGTCGATATCCACACCGATTCGCATCCAATCATCCTTTGCACCAGCCCTCGGACGGATCCGAGCAGGTCCCCCTTTTGAAAATGGAAAAGAGCCCCGTTATGCCGTGGCTCCCTCAGTTTTGAACCTGCTCTCTCGCAGGTGGGTGCCCTGCACTTGTGTTTGCGGGTCCTCTCGCAGGAGGCTTCCGCGCCCACAAATGACCCCGGGCTCCCTCTTCTTTGGGTGTTGGCTCAAAACTTTCAGGGGTTGACGCACATAGCAGGGCTCCTGTTGCTGATTTCATGTTACCACAGCGAAAACGCCGTTGGCAAGCGGTATATTGTGGGCAAACCCTTGGGATTTTTCCATGCCGAAAGAAACGAATGGGCAAAAGGGGGCCAATCGGCTGTTGATTTAATGTTATTATACATTTTCCTTTGACATTTTATTATCCGTGACCGCAATGTGCAGTTCCTTCAACTGATTTTCATCCACCGGAGCCGGAGCGCCCGTCAAAAGACAGCTGCCGCTGGCCGTCTTGGGAAAGGCGATGCAATCCCGCAGATTGCTGCAACCCGCCAGCAGCATCACGATGCGGTCAAACCCGAAGGCGATCCCNCCGTGGGGCGGAGCGCCGTACTCGAAGGCCTCCAGCAGAAACCCGAATTTGTTCCGGGCCTCCTCCTGGGAGATCCCCAGGGCGCGGAACATCGCCTCCTGCACCTCCCGCCGGTGGATCCGCCGGCTTCCGCCGCCGATTTCATACCCGTTGAGAACCAGGTCATAAGCCTGGGCCCGCACTTTTCCGGGATCCGTCTCCAAAAGGGGAATGTCCTCTTCCACCGGCATGGTGAAGGGATGGTGCATGGCGTAATANCGCCCGTCCTCTTCATCATACTCCAGCAGGGGGAATTCGGTGATCCAGGCAAAGCGGAAACTGCCGGAGTCGATCAAGCCCAGTTCCCGGCCGAGGCGGAGGCGCAACTCCCCGAGCACTTCCTCCACCAGGGGCTGCTCGTCGGCCACGCACAGCAGCAGGTCTCCCGGTTCGCAAGACGTCAGCTCCCGGATCTTCGCCCATTCCGCATCGGAAAGAAACTTGGCCACCGGCCCCTTCAGCCCTTCGTCGCGGTGGGCGATCCAGGCCAACCCCTTGGCCCCCAGGNTCTTCGCTTCCTCTTCCCAGCGGGAGATCTCCTTGCGGCTCCAGCCGGCAGCGCCCTTCACATTGATCGCTTTCACTCTGCCGCCGCGCTCCACGGTGCCGGAAAACACCTTGAAGGAACTGTTCCTTACCGCCTCCGAAAGATCCACCAATTCCATCCCGAAACGGAGATCCGGCTTGTCGGTCCCGTAGCGCTCCATCGCCTCCCGGTAAGTGATCCGGGGGAAGGGGCGCTCCACCTTTGCGCCGATGGTTTTCTCAAACAGCTCGGCCACCATCTCCTCCATCAGGGAGATGAAGGGCTCCAGCGGCATAAAGGAAACCTCGATGTCGATCTGGGTGAACTCCGGCTGCCGGTCGGCGCGAAGATCCTCGTCCCGAAAACAGCGGACGATTTGAAAATACCGCTCCATGCCCGACACCATCAACAGCTGTTTGAAAATCTGCGGCGATTGGGGAAGGGCGTAGAAGGATCCCGGCTGCACCCTGCTGGGCACCAGATAATCNCGNGCNCCCTCCGGCGTGCTCCGGGTCAGCATCGGGGTTTCCACTTCCACAAACCCGTTTCGGTCGAGGAAGGAGCGAACCGCCTGCATCGCCCGGTGGCGGAGCATCAGGGTGCGCTGCATCCCGGGCCGTCGCAGATCCACGNAGCGGTATTTCAGGCGCACCGATTCTTCCACGTCCAAATCGTCCTGGATCGGAAAGGGCGGCGTCTTCGCCTCGTTCAGAACGACGAGGGATTCGCACTGCACCTCGATCTCCCCGGTCGCCATCTTGGGGTTGACCGTTTCCGGGGAGCGTTCGACGACCGTCCCCCGGACCGCCAGCACATATTCCGACCGGACCCGATCGGCCGCCTTCGCCGCCTCGGGGGAGATTTCGGGGTTGCACACNATCTGCACCACGCCGGAACGATCCCGGAGATCGATGAAGATCAATCCGCCGAGATCGCGCCGCTTGTGCACCCATCCGTTCAGCACGACTTTTTGGCCGACCACTGCCCGCGTCAGCTCGCCGCATCCGTGCGTTCGATGGAATGTTTCCATTGTGCTTCCCTCCTAGCGCTTGCTTCCTGCCCGAATGTAGTCGACCAACCGGTCAAGCCGGACCTCTTCCTGCCTTCCCGTGGCCATTTCCTTCACGACGGCCGCATCCCGGCTCAACTCCTCCTCGCCGAGGATGACCACGTAGCGGGAACGCTCCCGGTCGGCCGCCTTCATCTGCCCCTTCATCTTCCGGTCGAGCACATCCCGCTCCGCCGAACATCCCGCCCGGCGCAATTCGGCGAGCAGCGGGATGGCCCGCTTCCTGGCCTCTTCACCCAGGGTCACCACGTAACAGTCCAGCCGGCGCCCGACGGGGAGNTGAATCCCCTGATCCTTCAGGGCGACGAGAATCCGGTCCAGTCCCAANGCAAAGCCGATGCCCGGGACATCCCCGCCGCCGATCTCCTCCACCAGTCCGTTGTACCGGCCGCCCCCGCCGAGGGTTCCGGCCTGGGCCCCCAGCCCCTCCAGGACATATTCGAAGGAGGTCTGGGTGTAATAGTCCAGCCCCCTCACCAATCGGGGGTTGATCCTGTAATTGACCCCCAACAGGTCCAGGGTCTCTTTCACCGCCTCGAAGTGGGGGCCGCATTCATCGCACAGGAAATCGGTGATCTTCGGCGCCTCCGCGGTGATCTCCCGGCAGCTTTCGTTCTTGCAGTCCAGCACGCGCAGGGGATTGCGATCCAGCCGGGCCTGGCAATCCCGGCACAGCTTCTCCCGCCGGGGCGTCAGGAAAGCCACCAATTTTTCCCGGTGAACCGGGCGGCAAGCGGGACAGCCCACGCTGTTGATCTCCGCCGTGACGCCGGTCAGGCCGATCTCCTCATAGTAATCCCGCCCCAGGGCGATAATCTCCGCATCCAGCCCCGGATCCCGCGCGCCGAACACCTCGACGCCGAACTGATGAAACTGGCGCATCCTCCCCGTCTGGGGGCGTTCGTAACGGAACATCGGCCCGATATAAAACCACTTGGTCGGCTGGGATTGGGCATACACCTTGTTCTCCACAAAGGCCCGGACCGCCGGCGCCGTCCCCTCCGGCCGGAGGGTGAGGCTGCGGCCGGCGCGGTCGGTGAAGGTGTACATCTCCTTCTCGACGATGTCGGTCGTCTCCCCCACTCCCCGCTGGAAGAGCTCCGTATGCTCGAAGATGGGAGTGCGGACTTCCGAGAAGTGATATCTCCGGCAAAGATCCCGTGCCTTATCCTCCAAATACCTCCACTTCTCCACTTCTCCGGGCAAAATATCCGCCGTTCCCCGGGGCACGCGAAACTGCATCGCACCTGCCACCTCACTTCAAATTAAAAATCTCCCGCCACTGACCTTGCTGTCAGGGACGAGAGATTGGTTAACGAAACAATCACCCGTGGTGCCACCCTTATTGGAAGCGCGATTCCGCATCGGAAGGCGCCTCCCGCTCTGGGCCGGGTATCGTCCGGCAGACGTCCGGATCTACTCTCCCCGCGGGGATTTCGCTCCGGAACCTCCAGGTGTCTTTCCCCGCCTCGTTGCAGAGGAACGCTTCCAGCCTGCGACGTTCCCTCTCTGACTGCCCGGTGGACGGGTACTCCTCCTGTCATCGGCGTAGCGGAATATCGATTGTTGGCATCAGATTTTACAGGATAAATCGGGGCCTGTCAAGGGGATATCGACCAATTTGTCCCCCCGTCGCAGACAAAGGGGGCAAAACCGGGCGTCATGCAAGCCGTCGGAGGACAAATCCGCG
>JGI1652J44930_10000624_pt1 | contig 13785 bp, 9 predicted proteins | sample NewIslsDNAsample_FD_44930 | JGI IMG/M metagenome (IMG submission 44930)
TGTGCCCGCCGTACCGGGACGGCCGACAGCGAGGAGGCCCCGATGACACTCACCCGGCATTCGACTACGGAGAGTACTTGTCGAGTGCTGTTCCGTCCCCGGGAGTGGGCGCTGTTGACCCAGCCGCGTGCCGTGGTCGGCTTCGTGGTGACACTCGTCGCCGTCGATGCGCTACTCGCGATCGCCGGGGTATGGACGACTGCTCTGCGCTCTGCGGAACTCCTCACTGCCGCGGCGATCGTCATGTCCGGGGCGATCTGTGTCGAGGCGATGCGCCGCCTAGGGCTGCCTCAGGGGATGGTCCGCGACCTGCTCGGCACGTGGTGGATCCCGGTGGTACTGCTGCTGCCGCCGGTGTACTCGCTCATCGTGCCGATCCCGCTGTACCTGCTGATGCAGTACCGCATTCAGCGCGCCGTAGTCTTCCGCCGCGTCTTCAGCGCCGCAGTGGTCGCCCTCGCCGGGTTCTCCTCCTCGACCGTGTTCCACGCGCTCATCCCCGGACCGATCATCCTGCTCGACGGGGTGACCGGGGCGGCAGGCAAGAGCGCCCTCATCAGCGGGGAGGGAATCGGGGCCGCGATCCTGTGCGCGGTCCTGTTCACTGTGTGCAACACGGTGCTCATCACCGGGGCGATCCGCATGAGCGTCCCCGAAGAACCCCGCCGCACCACAGTGTGGGACTCTGAATCCCTCTTGCTGGACGCGGTCGAAGTGTGCGTGGGACTGATCGTGTCCCTCCTGTGCGCGCTCTCCCTCTTCCTGCTGCTGGTGGCGCTGCCCCCAGTGCTCCTGCTCCAGCGGAGCCTGCTCTTCCAGCAGTTGCAGACGGCGGCACGCACCGATCCCAAGACCGGCCTGCTCAACGCGGTCGCGTGGGAGCGGGTCGCTAAAACCGAGCTGACGCGGGCGTTGCGGACGGGCTGCCCGCTGGCCGTTCTCATCATTGACATCGACCATTTCAAGAAGGTCAACGACACCCATGGGCATCTGGTCGGCGACCAGGTGCTCCTCAACGTGGCGACCATGCTCAGCCAGCAGCTCCGCCCCTACGACGTGATCGGCCGGTTCGGCGGGGAGGAGTTCGTCGTGCTGCTGCCCGGAGCAGACATGGCCGAGGCCTGCCGGACCGCGGAGCGGCTGCGCACCCAGGTAGGGCGGATGGCGCAGCCGATCAACGACATCACCATCACCGTCACCGTTTCGATCGGGGTGGCTCTCCTGCGAGTGCACGGACGGGATCTGCTGGAGCTGATGGCCGCCGCGGACCTGGCGCTTTACCGGGCGAAAGACTCTGGACGCGACCGCGTCTGCCTTCCTGTCGCCACGACCGCGGGGGTCCCGGTCCGCTCCGTGACGGACCCGCCCACCGATTCACGCGGCTCCTGACAGTTGTCCACAGGGTGCAGCGGAGGCTTGCCGCAGCGGGATGCCGGTCGCAGACAGTGGAGGCATGACCACTCAAAAGCATCCCCGTCTGCCGGTCCGTCTGTCCGTCCGCACCCCGGTGGACCTGATTGCCGCGGTCCCCTACCTGATCGGCTTCCATCCCGAAGACTGCGTCCTCGTGCTGGGGACTGACGGCCGCGACAACGCGATCAACTTCGCCGCGGGCTACACGCCGCTCACCACTGCCGACCCCCTCCTCCGCGAGCTGGCCGACAGTCTTGCCCGCTCCTTCCTCGAACAAGGCGGGCGGCGGGCGGTGATCCTCGGCTACGGCCCGGAAGAACCAGCGGTCGCCGGACTGTTTGCGGTCCGGGACCGGCTGGCCTCCCACGGGGCCGCTGTCGCCGAAACCCTCCGGGTCACCAAGGACCGCTACTGGTCCTACGAGTGCGCCAACCCTGTCTGCTGTCCGGCAGAGGGTGTGGTCTACGACGTGCACCGTTCCACGATCCCCGCTACCGCGGTCGCTGCGGGCCTGCGGGTCCGCGCCAGTCGGGAGGAGCTGCTGGCCCTGGTCGCCCCGGTCGGGGGCGCACGGCGCGCAGCAATGACCCGAGCCACTCGCCAGGCTGAAGAGCGCTGCGCCCGGCTGCGCCGCGAAGCCGGCGACCGGGGAGAAGCCGCCGTCATCGCGGAGGGGGTCCGCACGGTGCGCACTGTGGTGGCCGCGGCCTTGGACGGTGCTCCACCCCCAAAGCCGGACACGGTGGCGTGGCTCAGCGTGCTCCTCGTCCACCCGCGGGTCCGCGATGAGGCGTGGGCCCACATCGACCGTGCGCACCTCACCCACCACGTCGGCTTGTGGTCGCACGTGCTGCGCCACGTCGACCCCGACTATGCGGCGGCGCCCGCAGCCCTGCTCGGCTTCGCCGCGTGGCAGAATGACGACCCGTTCCTCGCCGACGTCGCCGTGGACCGGGCATTGGAGGTCGACCCGGAGTATTCCATGGCCCGGCTCGTCCGCCGGGCGGTGCGCTACGGGCTCCCACCCCACCGGTGGGAAGGTTTCACCCCTGACTGGCTTGCTGAGTATGCCCCGATCAGCGAGGAAGCCACACCGCAGGCAGGACATGGGAATTGACCAGCCCGTATCAGGGTTCATACGGGTGTTAAACCGACACGGGCGCCCCGTGGCTCTGGTCGGTGCAGGGCGCGGAACGGCCTAGGCTGGAAGACATGGCGGAGTACATCTTCACGATGCGAAACGTGCGTAAAGCGCACGGTGACAAGGTTGTCCTGGACGATGTGTCGGGCGCCTTTCTCCCCGGCGCCAAGATCGGCGTCGTGGGCCCCAACGGTGCGGGCAAGTCCACGCTGTTGAAACTGATGGCTGGTATTGAGCAGCCCTCCAACGGCGAGGCGCGCCTCATGCCCGGATACACCGTCGGCCTGCTCGCCCAGGAGCCGCAACTCGACCCCGCCAAGACCGTGCTGGAGAACGTGCAGGACGGCGTTGCGGAAACCAAGGCGATGCTCGACCGCTTCAACGAGATCGCTGAGAAGCTGGCCACGGACTACTCCGACAAGCTGCTCGAGGAGATGGGCAAGCTGCAGGAGGAGCTGGACCGCCGCAACGCCTGGGACCTGGACAGCCAGTTGGCGCAGGCCATGGACGCGCTCCGCTGCCCGCCGGCCGACGCGGACGTCTCCGTGCTCTCCGGTGGGGAGAAGCGCCGGGTCGCCCTGTGTAAGCTCCTCCTCGAACAGCCCGACCTGCTGCTGCTGGACGAGCCCACCAACCACTTGGACGCCGAGAGCGTGCAGTGGCTGGAACAGCACCTGGAGAAGTACCCGGGCACGGTCATCGCGATCACCCACGACCGCTACTTCCTGGACAACGTCGCCACCTGGATCCTGGAGCTGGACCGCGGCAAGCTCTACCCCTACGAAGGCAACTACACCACCTACCTGGAGACCAAGGCTGCCCGACTGAAGGTGGAGGGCGCCAAGGACGCCAAGCGGAAGAAGCGCCTCCAAGAGGAGTTGGAGTGGGTCCGCTCCAACCCCAAGGCCCGGCAGGCCAAGAACAAGGCGCGTCTGCAGCGCTACGAGGAGATGGCCGCTGAGGCCGCGAAGACCCGCAAGCTGGACTTCGAGGAGATCCAGATTCCGCCGGGCCCGCGCCTGGGCAGCACCGTGGTCGAAGTCAAGAACCTCACCAAGGGGTTCGGCGACCGCATCCTCATCGAGGACTTGAGCTTCTCCCTGCCGCCGAACGGCATCGTCGGTGTCATCGGCCCCAACGGCGTAGGCAAGACCACGCTGTTCAAGATGATCGTCGGCGAGGAGCAGCCCGACAGCGGCACCATCACCATCGGCGAAACCGTCAAGATCTCCTACGTCGACCAGTACCGGGGCCGGATCGACGACGAGAAGACGGTCTGGGAAGTGATCTCCGACGGGGAGAGCTTCATTCGTGTCGGCAACGTGGAGATCCCCAGCCGCGCCTATGTCGCCGCCTTCGGGTTCAAGGGATCCGACCAGCAGAAGAAGGCGGGAGTGCTCTCCGGTGGGGAACGCAACCGGGTCAACCTGGCGCTGACCCTCAAGCAGGGCGGCAACCTGCTGCTGTTGGACGAGCCCACGAACGACCTGGACGTGGAGACCCTCGGCTCGCTGGAGAAGGCGCTGCTGGACTTCCCCGGCTGCGCTGTGATCACCAGCCACGACCGCTGGTTCCTGGACCGGGTCGCCACCCACATTCTCGCGTGGGAGGGNGGCGCTAACTGGTTCTGGTTCGAGGGCAACTTCGAACAGTATGAGAAGAACAAGATCGAACGGCTGGGCCCCGAAGCCGCTCGCCCGCACGCCGTCACCCACCGCAAGCTCACGCGTGACTGACCGAGGCTTCCGCCGTCCCGGTGGGACGCGACTGTGGTGCGGGTTCCGCGGGAACGGAGCGGAACCCGCAGCGCGCTCGGGGAGGCCAGCACATACCCTGTAGGCGCTATGACTTCCCAGCACGATGACCAGATGACCTTCTACGAGGCGGTCGGCGGTGAGGAGACGTTCACCCGACTCGCCCGCCGCTTCTACGAGGGGGTAGCCGCCGACCCCGTGCTACGCCCCATGTACCCCGAAGAGGATTTGGGGCCCGCCGAGGAACGGCTGCGCCTCTTCCTCATGCAGTACTGGGGNGGTCCACGGACCTACAGTGAACGGCGCGGGCATCCCCGGCTGCGGATGCGGCATTTCCCGTACCGCATTGGGGCGGAAGAACGCGACCGCTGGCTGACGCACATGCGCGCAGCGGTCGACGACCTCGCCTTGCCCGCCCACCTGGAACAGCAGTTGTGGGAGTACCTGGTCTACGCCGCCTATGCCATGGTGAACGTGCCGGAAGACGCGCAGCCTCCCATGGTGCAGCGCTCTTTCACCGTGACCTCGAACGAGCGCGACCGCGGCGACGAGGGGGAGACGATCCGGATCTCGCTGCGGTGACCCATCCTCCCGCGCGAGGCGGTCGCACGAATGGCATTCCGGCTGTCACTGCCGCACCGCGGCACGGCGACCGGACTGGGGCGGAGTGAGCAACACGGCCGCGGCGGCGCTGAACAGTGCTGCCGCGGCAAAAGCCGTGCGGTAGCCTGCCCAGTCGATGAGCACCCCCATCACCACGGGGGTGAGGGTGGAGCTCACCGCCTGCAACGTGTTTTGGACAGCCATGGCCCGGCCCGCCCAGCCAAGCCCCGCGGTTTCCCCGACCGCCGTGAACGTCAACCCGTTGTGGCTCATCGTCAGCACTGCGGCGAGCACGAGCAGCACCACGGCAATCCCGGGAAGCGGCGATGCGGCGGCCAACAGGACCAGCGCTACCGCCCCGCAGCAGGCGATGATCCGTACTGGGCGAAGGCGACTACCCACCCGGTCCGACCAGACCCCGGCCCCGAGCCGCGCTGCCGCGCCGGGCACGTACACCGCGGCCATGAGCGCCCCCGCCGCCGGGGCAGTCCACGACTGCTGGTCGACCAGGTAGACCAGCGCGAACGTGGCCACAGTGAACTGCGGCACCCCCAACAGCATGCTCACCGCGTGGACCCGCCAGATCGCGGCATGCCGGTAGGGCGAGGAGCCTGCCCGCTGAGGCTGCGGGGCATCCGCTGCCGGGCCCGCAGCGACAGCCTTCCCAGGAGGGACCGCGAATTTGACCACCAGCGGAAGTACGGCCACGGCCAGGACCCCGGGCAGCAGCATCGCCACACCGACTCCGTAGTGGTGGGCGAGGACCGGCAGCAGTGCCGCCGACAGCCCCATGCCGAGCGGCTGGGCGGTCTGCCGCAGTCCCATGGCCAGGCCGCGTTCCCGGGCCGCGAACCAGCCCATGACGAGACGGCCGCTGGCCGCGTTCACTGGACCGGCGACCGCGCCCACACCGAACAGCACGAGGCCCGCACCTAGCGCCGTGTCGACCAGCGGGAACACAGCGAGAAGACCAGCGGTGGCCCCCAAGCTCACCGCCATAGTGAGACGCTCCCCGTAACGGTCGATGAGGACACCCCACCCTAGAAGGGTGAGGAGCAGGCCGAGACTGGGAAGCCCAGCGAGCGTGCCTGCGCGGGCCACAGTGATCCCGTAGGCCTGCCGCAGTTCGGGGATGACAAACGCCACCCCGAACAACGCGGATAGGCTCGCGATCTGCGCGGCGACCGCCAGCCCCAAGACCAGCCAGCGCCGTCCCGGCCGTAAAGACCGGGCCCGCGCGGCCGCCCGCTGGAGCCCCCACCTCATGGGAGGTAATACCGCGCCAAGTGGGCGCGTTCCTCCGGGCTCAGCCGCCGCGGACGCTGTTGGGCGAGGTCGTAGGCGACCAGTACCGACAGCGCTTTGAGGTACACCGCGTCATCGTCGAGGATCTCGTAGCGCACGGTGAAACTGGCGTTCCTGATCTCGGTGACCCACGTCTCCACCCGGAAGGGGTCGCGGCGCATCTGCAACGGCCGCAGATAGTCGACTTCGTGCCGAGCCACCACCACGTCACCGAACCGGGAAGAGCTGTCCGCGTCGTCCCAGCGGAGAAGGGAGATGCGGGCGTCTTCGAGGTACGTCAGCATCCGCACATTGTTAACGTGGTTGAGCGGATCCAAGTCGGCGAAGCGGACGTGCCCCAGGAAGACGTGCCGCTGCCCGGTCGGGGTTTCCACGCTGGTGCCTTCCTGCACGGCTGTCCCGCTCACTGGTCCTACCTTTCCGTCGGTCGTGGTTACCCGCCGATTGTGGCAAGTTCGAGCAGCGCAGCGGACACCCGGGGTAGCGTTCCCTACCCTCCAGTACGGTCGGTGACCCGCAACCCGGTGTAATGGGCGAGGAAAGCCAACTGGTCCGCGGCGAGCCGGACGCTGCGGCTCACGGAACGCGTGCTGTGCCCCACGTCAGTCTCCCGGCGCAGCAGGATCGGGGCTTCCTCCGGAGCGGCCGAGGTGGCGTGTTGGAGCGCCGCACACATTTTGCGGGCGTGCAACGGGTCGACCCGGGTGTCGTTTTCGAAGACCGTGAACAGGGTCGCCGGATAGCGCACCCCTTCCCGGACGTTGTGGTACGGGGAGTAGGCGAGCAGCCACTGCAACGCTTCCGGGTCGCTGGCGCTGCCGTATTCCACGCTCCACAACTGCCCCAGCCCGAATTGTTCATATCGCACCATGTCCAGCAGCGGGGCGGAGCACACGGCCGCGGCATACAACTCGGGACGCTGGGTGATAGCGGCTCCGACGAGCAGCCCTCCGTTGCTGCCGCCCATCACGGAAAGCTGCTCCCGAGTGGTGAACCCCGCGTCGACCAGGTATTCGGCAGCGGCATGGCAGTCGTCGAAAACGTTCTGCTTGTTGCCGAGCATGCCTGCCCGATGCCACTCTTCGCCTTCTTCGAGGCCGCCGCGGAGCGAGGCGACCGCGTAGACGCCACCGGCCGCCACCCACGCCAGGATCGACGCCGAATAGGCCGGGGTCAGCGAGATCCCGAAACCGCCGTACCCGTACAGGATGGCGGGACGGGGCCCCTCCCGGTCCGGCGGGGAGACCACCAGCATCCGCACCGGGGTGCCGTCCCGGGAGGTGTAGGTGACCTGCTCGGTGCGGACTGGGGGAGCCTCCACTGTTCCCGGGGACTTCTGCCAGAGCACCACGTCGTGGGTGCGCGCGTCGTACCGGTAGACCGCGGTCGGCGACGTGTAGTCGGTGTAGGTGAACCACGCTTCCGTGCCGCCTTCGGGGCGGGCGGTGATGCTGCCCACCGACCCGAGGCCGGGCAGGGGAAGGTTCCGGATCCGCTCCCCGGTGGCGAGGTGGTGCACACTGAGTTCACTGAGCGCGTGCCGCTCCCACCGGGCGAGGAGCACCGGAGTGTCCAGTTCCGCGCCGTCGAGGATCGCATACCCGCTGAGGACCGCGTCCGGGTCGCTGGCGATCAGGGTCTGCCAGTGGTCCGGGGTGGGCGAGGCCGGGTCGGCCACGCACAGCCGTCCCCGCGGCGCGTCCAGGTCGGTGAAGAGGTACAGCCTGCCGTCGCGGCCCACATGAGGGAAGGTTTCAGCGTCCACACCGGTCTGGATCTCGGTGAAGCGCGGCGCTTCCGGGGCGGACACGGTGAGGTCCGCGATCCACGCGTCGTTGCGGGGCGCGGTGCCCGGCGAAGCGGTGAGCGTCAGCCACCTGCCGTCGCGGCTGACCGCCACCCCGAAGTATTCGGTTTTGTCCCGCCCTTCCCCGAAGATCAGCGTGTCCTCTTCCGGGGAGGTGCCCACCCGGTGCAGGTAGACCCGCCGGTGGTACTGCTCTTCTCCTTCGGGGACCAGTTCGGGGGCGAGGCGGCGCACATAGTAGAACGCGTCACGGCCCGGCAGCCACGCGACCGGGGAGTAGGAGCAGCGGTCGATGGGGCCGTCGATGTTCTCCCCGGTGTCGATGTCCATCACCCACAGCCGGGACTGCTCGTCTCCGTTATCGGACAACTGGTAGGCCAGCAGCCGTCCCTCCCAGTCCACCACCCACGAGTCCAGGGTGGTGGTGCCTTCCGGGTTCAGTTCGGTGGGGTCGATGAGGACCCGTTCCGGTCCTGAACCGTCCTGGACGTAGAGCACCGCGTGCTCCTGGTCGGCGGCGCGCCGCACGAACAGGCGACGCTGTCCCCGCCAAACCGGTGCCCCCACCGAGCCGGCATTCATCAGGGCCCGCAGCCGCGTCCGGAACCAGTCGGTGGCCGACCACATCGCGGATGCTGCTGTGAACAGCGCGTCCTGGCTTTGCGACCACTCTTTGGTGGCGGCGAGGTCAGTCTGCTCCAGCCAGCGGTAGGGGTCCGCGACCGTCTGGCCGTGGAGCACGTCAGTCAATTCCCAGCGCTCAGCAAAGGGATAGGAAGGGAGACGAGACATGCCCAGAACTCTAGCCGCAGCAGGACAGTACCCGAGGTCATACGCTGTTTCCGGTGGGAAGCAGTCCGCTTCCCCTGCCTGCTGGGAGGAGGATCGGCGCGGCCGGTCGACACCGCGGGCATGGACGGCCTACCGGGGTATGGGGTCGGTGGCGGCAGCGGGCCGGAGCTGGGTATCCGTGTGAAGGTGGCAACACTGCGGTGCACCGTCGCCCGTCCCGCCGAGCGTGCGCCGGAGGGCTCCCGTACTGCCGCTGCGGGGTTTCCCGTTGGAAGCCCAGATCATTCACGGAGGTTTCTGGCAGTGTTGCGGAGAAATGGGGTGGCAATGACCGACCCTCAGCACGCAAACTGAAGAAGGGACACAACTCGGCGGGAACCCACCCACGGGAGGTCCGTGTGGCACAACGAAGAACGCCGGCTCTTGGGCCGGTCCACAAGGAGGCCTTCTGGCTAGCCGGGTGGCTAGCCGGAGAAGAGATACGTGTGGTCGACACGTCGGCCTACCGGAGGCGGCCATGAGCGCCGCACAGAATACTACGGAAGGCGGCCCACCACAGATCCGCCGTCACGTACTGCTTCTCAACGCGAGCTATGAACCATTGACCACCGTGCCGTTGCGACGCGCGGTCCTGCTAGTCCTGCGGGAGAAAGCCGAGGTGGTGCACAGCGACTCTACCGGAGCTGTGCTCCATTCGAGCACGATGGCGTTCTCCGTGCCGTCGGTCATCCGGCTGCTCCGCTACATCCGGGTGCCCTATCGGCGCAGGATTCCNCTGACCCGCGTGGCGCTCATGCGGCGCGACGGATACCACTGTGCCTATTGTGACAGACGTGCCGAGACGATCGACCACGTTATTCCGCGCAGCCGCGGGGGACAGCACGTCTGGGAGAACGTGGTGGCGGCCTGCAGATCCTGCAACCACCGTAAGGCCGACCGCCTCCTTGAAGAACTCGGTTGGAAACTACGTGTCACCCCCACAGTTCCGCGGGGGATTCATTGGCGCCTCATCAACGGTGACCACCACACTGACCCCCTTTGGGCCCCCTATATGGCGAGGGTGAAAGTCTGAGGAGGACATCCCGGGGCCGGGGGTTCGTCTCGGTCCCGGGGACCAGACGATCCACCAGTGACACCACCAGGCGCGTGCCTCTGGGGTGGGGGAAGTGTGCGGAACTGCGGCGCGACCCGACCCTATGCTGATGTCATGCCTCGTTACGAGTTCCGTTGCCGTGCCTGCGGTGAAACCTTTGAACTGTCCCGGCCCATGGCCGAGGCTAACGCCCCGGCAGAGTGCCCGAATGGGCACGACGACACGGTCAAACTGCTGTCCACGATTGGGGTGAGCGGTCTCGCGCAAGCCCCTTCGTCAGCCGGCGGCTGCTGCGGCGGTGGCTGCTGCGGCGGCTGATCCTGAACCTTACGCGGGGAGGTCTGCTGGAGCAGGCCTCCCCGTAGCCGTGTCAGGACCATCCCCGCATGCGCGGGGAGCACACTAAACGACCTGCAACTTTACCAGTCCGGTAAGCCTATTTCATTCACTTCTCACAATCGGGAGCAACGCCTAAATGGCCCAGGGTGGAGAGGTGAATCAAAGGCACGGAGATGCCCCTCTACGGCTGTACCCGTGGCGTGTGACCAGGAATAGTGGCGTCGGCCTCGCCTAGGCGGCCAGTGGCATGCGAGGGCTAGGGGAGGGGCGTGCGCAGTGTGGTACAGGGCCCCTCCCGGCTCTAGGGAGAGGCCCCCAGCACTGCGAGCCGCCTGCGGGAATCGAACCCCGCGGCCTCCGCATTACGAGTGGAGATGCGTGCGCTCCACCTGGCTGACGTCTCGGGCGGCTCCCGTAGAAGCCGAAGTGGCCATCGCCGCGTAGGCGCGGAGCGCCGCGCTCACCGGGCGCTGCCGGTTCCGCGGCCGGAATCCACCCAGTTCCTTGAGGAGACGCTCCCGGCGGGCGTTGAGTTCGTCCTCCGGCACTTCCAAAGTGATCGACCGGTTGGGGATGTCGATGGTGATGATGTCACCGTCCTCGACCAGGGCGATGTCGCCGCCGGCGGCCGCCTCCGGTGAGGCGTGCCCAATCGACAGCCCTGAGGTGCCGCCGGAGAACCGGCCGTCGGTGATCAGGGCGCACACCTTGCCCAGACCGCGGCCCTTGAGGAAGCTCGTCGGGTACAACATCTCCTGCATGCCCGGACCGCCCTTGGGGCCCTCGTAGCGGATGACCACCACGTCACCGGGCTGCACCGCCTTGTTGAGGATGCCGTCGACCGCTTCCTCCTGGCTTTCGAACACCTTGGCCGGGCCGCTGAAGGTCCACAGTTCCTCGTCGACTCCCGCGGTCTTGACGACCGCGCCGTCCGGGGCGAGGTTGCCTTTGAGCACGGCCAGGCCGCCGTCCTTGGTGTAAGCGTGCTTCACCGAGCGGATGCACCCGGACTCGCGGTCCAGGTCCAGCGAATCCCACCGAGTGCTCTGCGAGAACGCCTCAGTGCTGCGCTGGCCGCCCGGAGCTGCGTGGAAGAGCTCCACCGCTTCGGGACGCACATTCGGGGAGGCGATGTCCCAGGCGTCCACGTACTCGCCCACGGTCATCCCGTGCACCATGGGCAGCGACGTGTCCACCAACCCGGCGCGGGCCAGCTCGCCCATGATGGCGGGGATACCGCCCGCCCGGTGGACGTCCTCGATGTGGTACTTGTCGCTGTTCGGGGCGACCTTGCACAGGCACGGCACTCGGCGGGACAGGGCGTCGATGTCGTCGAGGCCGAAGTCCACGCCGGCTTCGGTTGCCGCGGCCAGCAGGTGCAGGATCGTGTTTGTGGAGCCGCCCATGGCCACGTCCAAGGCCATGGCGTTTGCGAACGCCGCCGGCGTGGCGATCGACAGCGGCAGCACCGACTCGTCGTCCTTTTCGTAGTAGCGGCGCGCCGCCTCCACGACCACCCGGCCCGCTTCCTCGTAGAGCTTCTTGCGCGCGGTGTGGGTCGCCAGCACTGTGCCGTTGCCGGGCAGCGCCAAGCCGATCGCCTCGGTCAAGCAGTTCATCGAGTTGGCGGTGAACATGCCCGAGCAGGAGCCGCAGGTGGGGCAGGCTGCTTCTTCCAGCGCGTTCAGCTCCTGCTCGGAGACGTTCTCGTCCGCCGAGGCGATCATCGGGTTGATCAGGTCGAGTTTGCGCACCGTCGTCGCAGTGCCGTTGACTACGGTCACCTTTCCGGCTTCCATCGGCCCACCCGAGACGAACACGGTGGGGATGTTCAGCCGCAGTGCGGCCAGCAGCATGCCGGGGGTGATCTTGTCGCAGTTGGACACGCACACGAGGGCGTCAGCGCAGTGCGCGTTGACCATGTACTCCACGGCGTCGGCGATCAGTTCGCGGCTGGGCAGGGAGTACAGCATGCCGCCGTGCCCCATGGCGATGCCGTCGTCGACCGCGATGGTGTTGAACTCGCGCGGCACGCCGCCTGCCGCGCGCACCGCGTCAGCCACGACGTCGGCGACTTCGCGCAGGTGCACGTGTCCGGGCACAAACTGGGTATAGCTGTTGGCCACCGCCACGATGGGTTTGCCGAAGTCTTCGCGTGCCACGCCGGTGGCGCGCAGCAGCGCGCGGGCACCGGCCATGTTTCTGCCGTGGGTGACCGTCCGTGAACGAAGCGCGGGCATGGAAGTCTGCTCCCGTCGAGAGAAGAACCGGGGCCGACGACGGGACAGTAACGGTGGGGTCCCCGCCGACGGTCCGCGCGGCATGCCCTGTAGGGGTGCCGCCCTGGGACGAAACTTGGGGTCGTTCTCTCGATGGTAGTCCCCTAGCCGACCGGTTACACCGTGCACGGGAACGGGGCGGCCCTAGGGCCGCCCCGGGAAGACCTGGGTGGGGGTGCAGAACGTTTAGTACATGGGGGGAAGGACTTTTTTGGCTGCCTGGTAGATCTCCTCGATCTCCTCTTCGGTCAGCCGGTCTTTGCCGCTGCGCAGCCACTTGCGGACTTTGGTGCCGACGATGATGTCGACCCCGCGGAGCCGGTGGCTGTCCCACGGCATGCTGGGACCGTAGATCGCCAGGGCGGCACGCACTTTGATGGGGCGGCCCAGTTCTTCGCTGATGAGCCGTTCCGCGTTGCGGGCCTCAGCCAGCGCTTCGTCGATGCGCTCGTTTTTGGAGAAGCGGCCGTGGTAGAGCTTCTCCAGCTTGTTGCGGAGCGGCAGCCGCTTGTCCCAGGCTTCGGAGTCGATCGCGAAGGCGCCGCGCCGTCCCACGATGAAGTGGTCGATCTGGCCGTTGCCGTCCTGGATACGCCGCGCGTGCAGCACCCGGTAGCCGAAGCGTTGCATGATCCGCAGTTGTGCTTCGGTACGCCGCTGCGCAGAGGAGGGTTTGCGCCACTGGGGGACTTCAGACTGGCGCTGGGAGGTGTAGACGATGAAACCGACGAGCGCTGCGGCCCCGGCCGTCACCCCCACACGCCAACTGCTGAACAGCACGCCCACCACTACCGCGGCCACGAGGCAGGCGGCGACTCGGGGAAGCCACCGGCGCACGACACCGTGTTTCAGCAGTGAACGGTAGGTGCGCATGAGGGTATCCGTGTGCGGCGCCACTGGTTTGCTGGTGGGGCGGTGAAAAGAAGGGGGTGCATCGTCCCGCTGGGTCTCGCTGGTGCGGGAGGGGTCGTCCGGTCTGGTGCTGGTTGCCGATTCCACGCCTCAGAAGGGTAGTTCCCTTCAAAGAAAGCTCCTAGTCCGTAAAGACTCACATTTTTGTTCCCTGCCTGAAGTTTTCTTACGGGTGTTTTTCGGCCCTGACCTGGGAAGAATGTATTTTTCCCGATTTTACGCCTCCAGGTAGGTGACTTTCCTCCGAAGCCGGGGTGCTGCCCGGCTACGCTCGGGGAAGTGTGAGCGAGATTCACGACCTGAGTGCACTACGCCAAGCTGCGTTGTTCCGCAGCCGGGAGCTGTCT
>JGI1652J44930_10000626_pt1 | contig 13752 bp, 16 predicted proteins | sample NewIslsDNAsample_FD_44930 | JGI IMG/M metagenome (IMG submission 44930)
GTTTCCGAATTCTCTGATTTTGAGTTTGTGGAAGTAGTTCATGAACCGTTCAAGGGTTTAGCGGCAAGATTGAAACAAGCGGCGGCAAAACGTAAATCTTTCGAATTGATTGCAATAAAAGCGAAAGAAAAGTTTAAAGAAGTTGGAAATAACGGCGAAGAATTCGTGAAATGGATTCGTCGTGAATTCGAAAAGATTGAACGTGATTCTTCGACTGAATTTTCGCAAGGCGTTGACTTTGCAACGAACGGTCAAGAGCGTAAGCAACGATATTTGGAATCAAAGGAAAAACATTCCGAACAGTTTATAGACCTTCCTTATGGCGGATTACAATGTGAAATTGGCGACTATCTTCTTATCATGGCTTACACGAATAGGGGTAAGTCGTGGTTATCTTCTCATATTGCACTTTANGCATGGCGGACACAAGGAAAAAACATTCTGTACTATTCGCCTGAATTATCGCAAAAACAACAACAATCAAGATTCGAAACATTGGATGGTCATTTTGATAACGCATTATTACGACGTGGCGAGCTAGAGAATGAAGAAGAATATTTCAAGTATTTGGAACAATTTGATTTGACCGAAGAAGAAAAACCGAAATTGATAATCAAAACAATGGAAGACTTGCCGAACGGGTTGTCACTCGAAGCAATAGAGGTCGACCTTGAAAACAACCCTGATACGGATATGGTCGTCATTGACGGTTTTAACCTAATGAAGCACGGTCGCACGAATGACCGAAATTCAATGACGACAACGTCAAGACGATTGCGTCAACTTTTCGCTAGTCACAATGTTCTTGGGGTTGTTACGCACCAAGTTAATAATGCTTCTGAAAAGGAAAATAAAGAGTTTGACGAAGAAACGGGACAACGTATCGTCAAAGCACCGCCTATCGACGCTTATTCTGAATCTATCGCACTAATTCAAGACCCTGCAATGGTCTTGACTTTCGACCAAAACGACGGAATCGGGCAATTGTTGGTCGCCAAAGCCCGTGAACCGATTGTCGGAAAAGTTATCGACCTTCACTGTAATTTCAACTTGGGCTTTATCCAAGAGCCAAATTTGACGGATTTGTTCTGAAAATTGAGTAAACAAGATTACAAAAAGGGGGTTGTCGAAATGTATTCAAATCCTTATTGGGGAAAGGGATATGTGGAATTACAAGAACTAGAATGTGAATTCCTTGAACTGTACAAAGAAGCGTCAACAAGACGGGACTTTGCTTTAATGCTTAAATATGAAGAAGAACTTCGCCTTGTTCGTGACGCAATTTACGTATATGAAAGAGGTTGAAGATGAATGGTGAAAGTTCGTGGTCTTGACCTTCCAATAAACGTTAAAGCTGAGTTAGAAGAATTTTCTTGGAAAAAAGCTAAATGGAAAGGCGACCGCTTGATTGCATGTTCGCCTTTTCGTGACGAACAACACCCGTCCTTCGCCGTCGAATTTGAAAACGGAACTTGGATTGATAGCGGCGGCGACGGCGAGTGGCGAAAGGGAAATTTTGTAAAACTTCTTTCGTTCCTTCGTGGTGAATCCTACGAAGAAACGGAAGAATATTTGATTTCGGTTTATTCGCCTCAATTTGGCGATTTAGATAGATTGGAAATTCCTGATATAAGTGATTGGCTGGAAGAAAAACGAAACAATAAAATTTTCGACCCTAGTGAATTAAAGCCGTTTGCGTATCATCACCCTTATTTAGAACGAAGGGGAATTCCACTCAATGTTCAGCGTGCGTTTGACGTTGGCTTCGACCCGACAACGCAATCAGTCGTCCTTGTTTGGCATGATATGAAAGGTAATATCGTTTCGTGGAAGCACCGTTCAATCAATTCAAAAATATTTTGGTACGTCAAAGGTGGTCAACCTATCCGCAATCATCTTTACGGAATCCATTGGGTGGTAAAACGTGGTTACAAAACGGTTTGGATAGTCGAAGCCGAAATTGACGCTTTGACGCTATGGTCGCAAGGGATTCCAGCTGTTGCTATCGGAAGTTCTTACTTGTCATACGAAAAGCGAAATTTGATTTTGAAAGTTGGCGTCGAAAAGATTGTTATTGCGACCGATAACGACAAAGACGGACGCAAGGCGAAACGGTCAATCGTAGAAGGGTTATCAGGACTTGTTGACCTACAAGAAGTTGTTTGGGACGGGTTGTCCTATAAGGATATAAATGAAGCTAGGGAAATCGTTAAAGAATTACAAATAAATGACGTAGATATTTTTGATTGGGGCGAAATATAATCGCCCTTTATTTATAAAAATTTTAGTAAAAATTTTTTAAATTTTTCTTCAAAATGGTTTACTTTTCGACGTTTCCATCGTATAATGAGATTGTAAACAAGTAAACAAGTAAACACAAAAAAACAAAATATGAGTTATTACTATATGAGCTAGGGTTAGATTTGGTTAACAAAATCAGATTAAGTCAATTTAAAAAAGATGATAAGAAAGGAGTCTTGAAAATGTTCATTCCGTTAGGAACAATCGTGAAAGATGAAAATGATGTAAAAAAATATTGCGTTGGAAGAGATGTAGAAGTTAGAGGTTGCTGGCTAAACGAAACTAAGCAATTTGATGTGTCAGAATATTATTCTAGTTATTCGTCTATACAAAGCCGTGAATATACGATATATTGCGAACCGGTTAAAGATGGGTTTAGAGTTTTTAAGGTTCATAGATGGAGATAGCTTTCTGAAATTGAGGAATGGCTGGCTGTGTATGGTCTGCTACGCCAACCGTACAAGGCGATTACTCGAAAGAAAGGAGTAAATAGTTGACGGACAACGTAGAAAACAGTTTTAAGGGTGAGAGTATTTTTCTCACTCTTTTTTGTCATTGTCTTTTTGTAAACAAGTAAACAAGTAAACATGAATCACGTTCGTTAGAAAGTAACGATTTTTTTCAACGCTATTTTGTTATACGCAAAATGTTCGTTATAACGAACGTCACAAATGAAATTTACGAAACCACAATTCACAAAAACACGAAAGGGGAAGGTTTGAATGGTAAAAAACAATGAATTACTTTGGAAAACAGTTGAAGGTTTGGCGGTGAATTATGCGAAAGCGAGCGACCNGTTTAACAAGGAAACCATNTTATTGAAAATCTATGAAGTTATGAAAACGTACATCAACTCTTGCGTTAAAAATAGCGTGGCNAAATCACGAAACAANGGTCTGAANATTCCAAAAGAAGATTTTGAATCACGTTATATGCAATATTTGTGGGAAGCGTTGGAAGCGTTTGAAGCGGACGGTAAATACTCATTCAAAAACATTGTTCTACGTCGATTCCGATTCGCTGAAGCACATACTTGGCGTCAATACAAAACAAAAGGAACTGAAAACGACAAGGACGGAATTTCATACGTTTCCGCACGCTGGGATTCTTTAGACCGAACAATCGGAGGTGACGCTGAAGACAAAAAAACTTTAGCTGATATCGTTCTTGGCGATACAGTTTCTGCTGAAAATGAATTTTTGGAAAATAACGAAGTGAACGAAATCATTGACGAATTTACTAGAGTTAACGAACGTTACGCAAATATTATTCGTTTAATCTCATTAGGTTACGAAGGTGAATCACTAGCATTGGCAAGCGGTGAATCAACTAAATATGACGCTAAAATGCGTAAATTAGTACAACGTTCAAAAGAAGCCTTTGGAAAGTTCATTAGTGAACGTAAAGATGTTTGATTGTGAAGTTTTAAATGTCCAGATTTTTCTGGACTTTTATATTCGTTGTCACAAACGATAAAATGGTTACCACAAGTATTAGTGTAATTTACTTTAAAGGGGGTTGATATTATGCCAATTTTTATGGGTCGTGGTGAAGAAGCGAAAAAAGCTATTGAAAATAGCGGCGGAAGCCTTGACCTGAAAAAAGCGTTTATCCGCTTGAAAGCGGGTCAAAGTGTTCGTGTTCGTATTTTAACGCCTTATGATTATGTTGCGTATAAATCGCACGGTCATTATTCAAAAGGGGTATTTACACAACCTTGCTTAAAAGTCATTGGGGAACGTTGTTTAATGTGCGAAGCGGCGAACTATGATGGCGAATTAGTAGAAAAAGATGACAAAGGTAAATCAGTTTGGAATCCGCTTTATGCGAAAAAACGTGTTTTATTCGGATTCGTTGACCTTGACGAAGATATGATTCGTGTTTTTGACGCTACTAAAAAGCAAGCGGACGCTTTGATTGCGACTATCGACGAATACGCTGATGAACTTGATTCACTTGCATTCACGTTGAAACGTACTGGCGAAAAGAACGAAACAACTTACTCGCTGTCGCCAATTCTTCCAAAGAAAATGAAAGATATTCAAGAAGTCTTTGACAAGTGGGAAGGAAAAACTATCGAAGATGTCTTGTTCGAAGAAGCGTTGCAAGCCCGCACTTTAGAAGAACAAGCGAAAGAATTGCAACGTGCTGGATTCCCTGTTAAGGACGTCTTAGGAATTGACGTTAAGGTAGACGAAAATCAAAATAGCGTAAAAGAAGAAGCTGAACCTATTTACGACGATACACCTTTAAATGAAGACCAACTTCCGTTCTAACGGAGGTTTACAATCATGAACAGAATTACTATCGTCCTTAACACGGAAAGTACAGACAAAATCAAGCAAAAAGTTGATAGGCTTGCGAAAGCTGTTACTTCTTACAAATCTATTTTAGGGGAAGCCGATAAAGTGGATTTGATTGTCAACGTTAATGAACTAAAACAAGATTTCCACAACTATTCCCGACCTGTTCGTGCTATCGGATTTCTTACGGACAATGGTAGCGAAGAAGATGAAGTATACGAAGATTTCTAACCCGCCGTCACAAGGCGGGTTTTTACGTCCACAAATAACGGTGAACGTAAAAGGAGGGTTCGAAATGGAATTAGATTTTGGTTGGGAAGAACTCGCTAACGAATCCAAGAAGCAAGAAGAAAAAAGTAAGGAAGCGGTCAAAAAGGTTCAACGTAAGAAGAAAGCGATTAAACCTATGACCCGTGAAGAAATGCTTGTGAAATGGAAGGAAATTCTATCAAATCCGAAAAACTCAAAATCCGACCAAGTAAAACTTGAAGAAACGTATAAAGCGTGGCTTGGTGGAAAAGTTTACCCACAAACACCAAAACTATCTAAAGCCGAAGCGTTGCGCATGTACGCACGTTTGACTGAAATGTTGCGAGAAGAAAAACTTCGAAAAATGGTTGAAGCAACGCCAGTCAATTATCATTTGATTCAAACGGAAGAACAGTTAAACAATCTTTGTAAGATTTGGGACAACGAAGAACTTGTTGCACTAGACACGGAAACAGACGGATTGGACATTTTGCATGGTGAAAACAAACTTGTCGGGATTGCAATTTCGTTCCCTAACGTCGACNAGCATGTNTATATTCCTATTCGCCACAAAGAAGGCAAACAACTTCAAGTCGATTTTGTTATCGAAAAGTTGAAGCCNTATTTGACGAACAANCACAAGAAGAAAGTTCTTCACAATGCGAANTTCGACGCCCACGTATTCGCAATGGAAGGTGTGAAACTTCGTGGAATCGCAATGGACACAATGATTGCAATGTGGGTATTGAACGAAAATGAACCGACTTACCGCCTGAAAGACCTTGCGAATAAATATGCGAAATTTTTGGGTATCAAGCCTGAAAACGATACTTTCGAAGAATTATTTGGTAAGGCTACGTTCGACAATGTTCCACTTGAACACGCCCTTGTTTATGCGGCGAAAGATACGGATTTGACAATCAAGTTCTATAAATTTATCGAATCACAATTCAGTCGTAAAGATTTGAAGAAAATCCGAGATTTGTATTACGAAATCGAAAATCCATTAATTGAAGTTTGTATTGAAATGGAACAAACTGGATTTCTTTTAAACGAAGAAGGAAAAATTCAAAATGTACGTGAAACTCTTTACAAACAAGAAAAGGAATTACTTGCGAATTTAAAAGAAGTTTTCGGCGATATAAATTTCAATTCGCCACAACAATTGTCGGAAGTTCTCTATGACAAAATGAAATTGCCTGANGTATCAGGTAAACGTTCTACTGACAAATCAACGTTGAAGAAGTTAGCGGAAGAATACGAAGTAGTCAAAACGTTGTTGGAATATCGTAAAGTTACGAAACTATTATCTTCGTTTATCGAAAAACTTCCTGAAATGGTAAAGCCTACGGGAAGGGTGTACGGTCAATTTATTCAAAATGCGACGGCGACTGGACGCTTTGCTTCGCAAGAACCGAACCTTCAACAAATACCACCTTCTGCGAGAATCTTGTTTAAAGCACCTAACGGCAAAATTATTATTGGGTCGGATTTCTCACAAATCGAACCCCGTGTATTGGCACATATCACGGGCGACGAAGAACTTCGAAAACCATATCGTGAAGGCTACGACTTGTATTCGACCCTAGCGTCAAGAACGTTCAAAGTGCCGATTGAACAGTGTGGCGACGGTTCAAGATACCGCAAGATGATGAAAACGGGCTTGCTTGCCGTAATGTATGGAACGTCAATGTATACGCTATCGAAACAGTTGGAAATTTCCGTTGAAGAAGCGGAACAGTTTATCGAAGATTTCTATGAAGCATACCCTAAAGTTCGTGAATGGATTGAAAGTATTCACCAACTTGTCAAAGAACAGGAGTTTGTTGAAACATTGTACGGTCGCAAACGTCGTTTCCCGAACCATAGAAAAGACGCAATCATTTATGACGAATGTAAAGCGGAAATCCTTCGCCGTCTTGGCACGAAGAAACTTCCGCAAAATATTTGGGACGACAATTATAAGGACGTTATTCCTTATAAATTAAGACGTCGTTTCCAAAGTGTAAAAGGAAAAGTCGAAAGAGTTCGTCGCCAAGCGGTAAACGCAATTATTCAAGGAAGTGCGGCGGATATTATGAAACTTGCTATGTTAAGACTTTCACGAGTTTGTGAAAAATACGAAGGTTGGCGAATGCTTGCGACGGTACATGACGAAGCCTTGTTAGAAGTTCCTTCGGATATAACGCTTGAACAAGTCGAGGAAATCGAGTCGGCTATGGCGGGGGCGGTACAACTAGATATCCCGCTTAAAGTTGACGTAGCAATCATGCACGAATGGGGTGTCGAGATTTCAAAATCAGAATGGTTTAAAGTTGTGTGATAAACAAGGGGGAATGTAAATGGATAAATCAAAATTTTTTACGGAAAGGGGTGCTGAATTAAGGGAAAAGGTATTGTCAAAATCAGGACGGGGTGTAGAACTAACAAACGCTATTATTGAACATTTTGAGCGTTTGCATTCCCTTCCCGAAATTTTTGACAAAGGTATCGAAGAAAAGATTCTTCTTGAAAAACTAAATAACTTGAAAAATCCGAAGCAATTAAATTTCGAAAAAGGTCTTGTAACATTTTCACCTTCGTCTGCTTCACGTTGCGAACGTGAACTATTCTTCAAAGCTATGAACGAAGAACAAGACGAGCAACCAATATTACCTTATCAATACCGTTGGTTGCGTAATGCGTCGGCTGTTCATGAAGCGGTACAAAAAGATTTGTTACTTGCCGAAACACACTTAAAAGAACCAAAATTTACTGTTGAGAAAATGCAAGACGGGTCTGTCGCTTGGGAACACAACTTGAAAGACGTCAAGATTTTCGAACACAACGGTGTCAAATTCCAATTGTTTGGAATGATGGACGGAATATTACGATATACAAACGACCATTCCCGTATTGGTTTCGAGTATAAAACTAAATCAACAACTATTTCTGCGGTTGGAAATTATAAATTGAAAGACGCCCAAGATTCGCATAAAGAGCAAGCAATCGCCTATTCATTATTGTTCGGTATTGATGAATTCCTTTTCGTGTATGAAAGTCTTGCAAAAGATGGTTGGACGAAAGGGGTGGAAGCGAAGCCTGACCTTCGGGCGTTCTACTTCAAGCCTACGCAAGAACAAAAACTTGAGTTACTTGATAAGTTCGCTAGAGTAGCGAAGATGGTCTATGAAAAACGTTTACCTTCGCCCGAACTCGACAAATGCTTATTTTGCCCTTTCAAATCGGTTTGCAATCGTTCTGCATGAGGTATTACGTTTTAGGATTGGACGTTTCCATGAATTCAACGGGTTGGGCGGTCTTGCTTAACGACAACGGAAACGTCCAATACGTCGATTCGGGCGTAATTAAGGTAAACACGAAACAAACACACGGTCAAAGATTACGACAACAACGAAATTCTTTTAAGGGAATCGTTGAAAAATATAATCCGAAGTTTGTTGCTAGAGAAGCTGGGTTTTCGCAACATAGAAAATCAACGCAAGCCTTATTCAAAGCCTACGGGGTAGCGGAAGAATTTTTTTCGGAATTAAACCTTGTAGAATTCCCTGCTTCAACAATTAAAAAGTACGTTACGGGAAAAGGGAAAGCGAACAAGGAAGAAGTTGAAGAATCAATTCGTAAAATTTTAGGATTACAAGATTACGAATTTGCTTCTGACGACGAAAGTGATGCAATTGCGGTCGCATTGACATTCCTTTTTAAAGCGGGGGTGAAAATGTGAAAGTTCTAAAATTTGAAGCGTCTTGGTGCAATCCTTGTAAAGTTGCAACAAATATTTTGAACGCAAAAGGTATCGAATATACGNCTGTTGACGTTGACAAAGAAAAAGATTTAGTTGAAAAGTTTGAAATCATGTCTGTTCCAACTGTTGTCGTTTTGAACGATAACGGAAACGAAGTCAAACGTTTTGTAGGTTTGGAACAAATTTTTAAAGGGGGGATTAATAGTGAGTAAAACAGTAATGATTGACGCTGGACACGGCGGTACAGATAGTGGGGCTGTCGGTAATGGATTGAAGGAAAAAGATTTGACTTTGAAAATGGCGTTACGTGTTCGTGATATCTTACAAAAAGATTATGAAGGCGTAAACGTAAAAATGACAAGAACGAGCGACACTTATTTATCGCTTGTTGAACGTTCTAATGCCGCAAATAAAACGAAGGTTGATTTCTTTTTCTCAATTCACGTTAATNCTGGTGGCGGAACTGGTTATGAAGANTATATTTGGGATAAATTGGGAACAAATAGCCCTACGGATAAAAGCCGTCAAAAAATTCATAACGCCGTGAAGCCCGTTCTTAAAAAATACGGAATTAGGAATCGTGGTATGAAAAAGGCAAATTTCCACGTTTTAAGAGAAACGGCAATGCAAGCTGTTCTTGTTGAAACATTGTTTATTGATAACGCAAATGACGCAAAATTATTGAAAAATAATAACTTTATTGAGGATATTTGCCAAGCGTATGCAAAAGGAATCGCTGACGTTTTAGGNGGTAAGAGGAAAACACNACCGACACAACCTGCAAAACNTTCTACGCCGACAATCGGAAAATTGTACCGTGTTCAAGTCGGTGCTTTCAAAGTTAAAGCAAACGCTGACGCACTATTGAAGCAATTAAAAGCTAAAGGATTTGACGGATTTGTTAGACAAGTAAACGGACTGTACAAAGTCCAAGTCGGGGCGTATAGCGTAAAAGCTAATGCCGAAGCAATGAAAGCGAAAGTTGAAAAAGCTGGATTTAGTGCTTTCATTACGACTGAATAAATTTAACGGGCGGAAGAAATTCCGCCCTTTTATTTTTTACTTGTCACAACAAGGATTTTACAGACCACTAATTTATTTGACTTTCAAAGAAAATTACAAAGGGGGTTAGAAGTAAATGGTGGTTGAAATTAAATTATCGAACGATTTTATCGAAGAAGTTCGAAAAACTGTTAAACCGCATTGGGGTGCATTAGGTTGGGTAACGTACAAACGCACATATGCACGTTGGATAGAGGAAGAAAACCGAACAGAAGAATGGCACGAAACAGTCAAACGAGTTGTCGAAGGTAATATAAACCTTGACCCTAGATTGAAGCAAGACGTAGTTCCTTTGACAGTTATCCAAGAATTGGAAAACGAAGCTAAATTACTTTACAAATTAATTTACGGATTAGCGGGTGCGGCAAGCGGTCGCAATCTTTGGATTTCGGGAACTGATTTCCAAAAACGAAACGGTGACGCCCTTAATAATTGCTGGTTTATCGCAATTCGTCCGCAAGCATACGGTGATTCACATATCGTTCCATTCTATTTGCGTGATAAATACGAATTAACTGTATCAATGCCGTTTTCATTCTTGTTCGACCAACTAATGAAAGGTGGCGGTGTCGGATTTTCGGTTGTAGAAGAAAATATGCGATTAATGCCGAAAGTGAAAAAGCATATCGAATTAATTGTTATAATAGGTAAAGAAAACGGCGACTATGAAAAAATAGTCAATGCGGGTGCGTTAGACCGTGACGACTTCTTCAGAGAAGCGGTTGACGACGGAAAGAAAACGCTTGTTTATGAAACTTCCGACGACCGTGAAGGTTGGGTAATTTCTAATGCCCTTGTCATTGATTCACATTACGACACTATCCAAGAAGTCGAAAGAATCGTTATTGACGTGACAAAAGTTCGTGAAGAAGGAAAACGAATCAAGGGATTTGGTGGAATCGCTTCGGGTGCAAAGCCGCTTGTTGAATTGTTATATAAAGTTAATGAAATTTTAAACAAGGCGGTCGGTAGAGGTTTAAATTCCGTTGAATGCGTGGATATAGCAAACTATATTGGAAAAACGGTTGTCGCTGGAAACGTTCGTCGTTCTGCTGAAATTGCGTTAGGTTCACCGAACGATATCGGGTTTATTCGTATGAAACTAGACCAAGAAGCGTTAATGTCGCACCGTTGGGCTTCTAACAATTCCGTGATTGTTGACCGTTCGTTCAAAGATTACGGAACAATTGCTGAAGCATTGAAAGTAAACGGTGAACCTGCGGTCGTGAATTTAGAACTATCTCGAAACTTCGGTCGTATTATTGATGGTGAAATTATTGATATCGACAAAGACGCCGAAGGTGTGAACCCTTGCGGTGAAATTACACTTGAAAACGGCGAACCATGTAACTTATTCGAAGTCTTCCCGTTAGTAGCTGAAAAACAAGGTTGGAATTTAAAAGAAGTGTTCGCACTTGCGGTACGATACGCAAAACGTGTGACGTTCTCAAATTATGAGTGGGAAGTATCACGTAAAGTTATTGAAAAGAATCGCCGAATCGGTGTATCAATGTCGGGTATTCAAGACTGGGTATTGAAACGATTTGGCGGTCGCTTGGTGTTAGGGTTCAAACAAGCGTTTGACGACGAGGGAAATATTTACGAAGAACCAATTTACAATCAACGAGCAATTGAGGTTATCGACGAACTTTATAAAGCGGTTGTCGACGCTGATATCGAATATTCGAAAAAACTTGGTTGCAATCCTTCAAACAAACGAACAACGGTGAAACCTTCGGGAACTGTTTCAAAACTTGTAGGGGTTTCAGAAGGCGTTCATTTTCATTATGACGACTATATTATACAACGAATCCGATTCCAAGCAAACGACCCGATTCTTCCAGCTATAAAACTTGCTGGATACCATATTGAAGACGATGTTTACTTGGATAATACAAAAGTGGTAGAGTTCCTTGTCAAAGCGGAAACTGCGGAAAACGAAGGATTTATTTCGGCAAGGGACGTTTCAATCGAAGAACAGTTTGCCGTTCAAGCATTTATGCAAACGTATTGGGCGGACAATAACGTTTCTTGTACGATTACCTTCCATGAACACGAAAAAGATAAAATCGAAAAATTGCTTGTTCAATATAAAGACGTGATTAAATCAACGTCGCTACTTCCATTTAGCGGTCATGGTTATAAACAAGCACCGAAAGAACCGATTTCAAAAGAAGTTTACGAAGAACGTATTGCCAAAATCAAAGGTGATGTTCAGGAGTTCTACGAATTCGTCAAAGAAGTGCAAGGATTACAACAAAGTGAAAAAGGTATGGAAATCGTAGACCAAAGTGATTGTGAAGGCGGCTCGTGTCCGATTAAATAATATTAAATTTGGTCTTGTTAATTTGCTTTTTAGTTTAACTAAATTGCGAAGAAGAATGTTTTCACCTTCTTCGCAATATTTAAAATGAGGGTTTTGTGTATATGGCAAATCCGCAAATCTACTATGTTGACAAACAATTCCGTACTGCTGACGGAACAAATTTTTACCCAAACAGTATTGTCGTTATTTAAGGGATTAAATTGTGGAGAGTGCCTAATTTTGATAGTTATTATACGATTCCAACGTCCGTCATTAAAAACAACCAAGTAGTAAAACTCTATGGTGCTTCAAGATGTCGATATGAATATATTAGTCCTAATAAAGAGTTAATAAAAACTGTTGTATATATTTATAGAAACGGAAAGTGGGAAGGTGAAAAGTGTGGAGTTTTATATTCAATGTGAAAGTTGTATGGAAAACATTACGATTCGTGATGGATACAACAATGAAGATGAAATTGAGATAAAAATTATTGGCGAAAGCGTAGTTGAAATTACGTGTAAGTCTTGTGGTAATTCAATAACTACAATTCATGGGAAAATTATTTAATGTACATTCCGAATAGGGATTTTATAGAAAGTTGGTGGAGTATGGTAGATATACTTGAAATTGCAGCTTTTTCTTTAACTTTTATGATAGGAATATTTGTTAATGCCAAAATGAATTATATATTAAGTATTTCAATGTTTATTTTGGGAATTTTCATTATAGCATTGCTAATTAAATATGAAAGATATTTGTAACTTTGACAAAATAACGCAAAAAAGGGGTGGGAAATATGTTTGAATGTGCGAACGAAAGTTTTAAAGATGACAAAAGATGAAGTCAATCGCTTATTTAGATAACTGAAATACAACTACGAGGTGGCTTAATATGGAAGGGAAAGAATACTACGAAGAAGGAGGTTGTGGTAGGGTTGTATATCTATTCGAGCCTACGCTACCATACCCTCCGACCCACATCCCAATGAATTCTTTTTTATACCTTTTTGCACCTTTTTTACACCTTTTTGCACCTTTGAAGATTACATTGCCACTTTAACGTTCGACAAAGTGTAATAATTAAGAGGGGGTATCAAAATGGCAAATCCAATCGCTTATGTCAACGTTACACCAACAACTATTTTTGTTGGAAATGCAATCATTCCAGCATATCAAGTTTTTGCGTATGACCCTGATGACGGAGGGGTTTATTACGCACCTAACATGAAACAATACGGTACTGCTACGCAATCACAAATTAATTCACAAGTATCACTTGGAAGACTTGAAAAAGCGTTCACAAGTAGCAACGGATTATCAAGCGGTTTCCGTACAGGTAAAAGGGCGTCAGGTGGTCTTGAATGGAATTTCGACGAAAGATGGGTTGTTGAATTCAAAATGCAACGAGCCGCAACGGTATATCGTGGAACAACAAAAATCGGTGTACTTCCAGCACAAGCAAATATTCTTGTTACAGGCGGTTCAATCGTTGGAAAAACTTATAAACAACGTCTTGCGATTGTTGGATTCAAATTATCCGAATATCAGGCAACGCAATTTGCGAATTCAGGATATAAACCAACGTATTTTAAAGAGGTTTATGCACAAACTGGAAAATATCCTTCAGGTTATATTTTCGATTATGACGACGGTCAACTTTGGATTGATACAGGTATGGGGACTTCAGGATACGATAAACAATCTACTGTTGCACCAAGTGGTGTAGGAATTGGTAATCTAACAGGAATTATTTAAAACGACGACCCTTCGGGGTCGTCTTTTTTT